>Ga0307517_10006779_pt1 | contig 16858 bp, 10 predicted proteins | sample 23_EM_MG_FD_194515 | JGI IMG/M metagenome (GOLD analysis project Ga0307517, IMG submission 194515) | Populus trichocarpa ectomycorrhiza microbial communities from riparian zone in the Pacific Northwest, United States - 23_EM | ecosystem: Host-associated > Plants > Roots > Unclassified | place...
ACATACATACATACACCTTGAACTTACTGAAAAGGCACATGTATATATATATATAATTACTTAGAAAATATTAAATTATTTATTTCAATATTTTTCCTTAATTTAAAATTTTCATAGATACACCTTGAACTTACTGAATTTATTCTTACAAAGCAAAACCCTCTCATACTAAATAAATCTCTGGATAAAAGCTAAACTCATGCAACTAAATTAGCCTGTCTAAAAACTCCTTGCTTGACTAAGTTATCAGCAACATGATTATTCTTCTCTCTATAAACATGCTAAAAAAAGCATAAAATGAAGAAGATTGCTAGTAGATATATTATTAAATTAATTCACCTTGCAACTTTAATCTAAGAGCATTGTAAGAATTAGAATCCACAGTCCATTAATTTTAAAAAGTGTAGCTGCAATCTATACTTAAAAGTAGTGCTTTTTAAATTAAAAAGACCTCATATTCATTGGAGCTCATATTATATCGATATGGACAAGTTGAAGTGGCATTATTGCTATTGACATGACTTCTTTTGGAAAACTCCATGTTTCATCTCCTCCACTAGCTTTCTAGTGTTTCAACAAATATAGGTTTACATCTCCAGTAGTCGAATGCTCTTAGAGTCTTAAGATTTTATCTAGATCATTTCCTATATTGTCAATATAGGCTTACATCTCCAGTAGTCAAATGCTTTCTGATTATGAAGAATGAATAGATTATTTGAATTAAAAAATTAATCAATTATTCAACATATAAACTTTATTTCTAAATATTTTGGATTCTACAACTCACCATGTATTTGTCTTGTAGTCCAAATGCATAGTGTACAAATTAGAATTTTTTTTTTCCCAGCTACTAGAGACGTGTAACTCTTGGTTTTGCAAGAATGCCGGATGATTGGACAAAATCTTTAGTTTTCCAGTTCCCAAGGTTACAGATGGATAAGAACATAGATGATATCATCTAGGAAATATTCGTATTCTTAGTTATGTCTTCTTCAGTAGTAATAGCGAAAAAAATTCCAAAAATGAGAACAAGAGTGGAGACTGGAGCGGATTAAACTAAAATGAAACACTAGATAAGTAAAGCAAACATTATAAGAAATAAAAAACATATATACTAAGTGGGATCTTCGTTTCTAATTTCTAATGTAACTGAGAATTCTGATAGCAATGAAGTTTTCCTTTGATTGTTTTTCTTCTCTGGTAATTCTGTCTCCGCTCCTCTTAATAATAGCATATGGATACTGATGGATTGTAGCTTAACTGGCATTGATGTCCCTTTTATTTTAAAAGGTCTTGCATTCGAACATCTTCTTTGCAACAAAATAATAATAATAATAATAGCAAAAAAAAAACAGAGACAGAAAAAACCACCTAGGCAGAGTTTGACAACAACAATGGCAAGATTCTGATATCATAGGAATGATGATGATAATAATAGCAAATGAATATATATATATATATATATATATATATATATATATATATATATATATATATATATATATAAAAGATAGAGATGGAAAAAACACCTTTACATGTGACCTAGGCAGAGTTTGACAACAACAATGGCAATATTCTGATATCATAGGATAGCTTCCCAGTCGAAAGGTATATTGTAGATGATCACAAGACATAATTTTTAACGTATGATCCCATGTTTTTCGAAAAATTTAGACACCAAGAGGCAAGAGTCACCTAGCTACTCTTACCATATAATGATTATCATGAATACTGTATGAATACATTTCAGAGACATTTTAAATGTCTCAATTATGTCACCAGTGAAACTTTGCAGCAAATACTAACCTGAAAACAATGGCAGAGAGCAGTTCAGCGAGAAAAAAGAATGTTGAACTATCAAGGAATAAACCTGATGGAAAGGAAAAATCTAGTAGTAGTGCTGCACCATCAGGGTCGTTAAAGACAGTGTTGAATCAGTCAGATTGGAAAGATATGTTATTGATGATACTTGGATCAATAGGGAGTCTCGCAGATGGATCTGCCATGGCTTTAATGATGCTGATTGTCAGCAGTCTCATGAACAGTTATGGTGATGCTTCTTTCACTCTTCAAGATGTAAACAAGGTTGGTTTAAAGCTACATTAGTCAACTCTGTAATTACATTGCATAAGTAAGCATCATAAGCAGTTACGCCAGTACTAACATAGTAATCGATTAGGGTTGTCTCATTAACAATAATAATCTTTTTGTTCATACTGCAGTTTTCGTTGGCATTTATTTATGTTGCTGTTGGTGTCGGCTCAGGCGCCTTTCTCGGTACTTCTTTCTAATTGTTTGAACCCATGGCCAACCTAAAGAGTTACACCATAGGCTTGTGTTATATAGTGGATTACTAATCTTCCATCTTGTTGTCTTGATTATGAACAGAAGGATTCTGTTGGGCACGTACAGCAGAAAGGCAAACTTTTCGGATACGGAGGCAATATTTACAAGCTGTGTTATGGCAGGATGTTGGCTTCTTTGACACAAATCATGGTGCATCCATTGCATCTCAAGTGGTGTCCAGTATTTCAACTGACACACTCACCATACAAGGAGTTCTTACTGAAAAGGTGCTTAGATAGTAGACATTATCCTCACTAGACAAGGTTCATTTCAGACTTGTAAAACGAGTTTTTAGCTTATTAATTTGGTTTTTAGCTTATGTGAATTTGACATGGAATTTTAATCAGATTGCAAATTTCATTACGAACACAACATTGTTCGTTACGGCCCAACTTGCTGCTTTATACCTCAGCTGGAGGCTGGCTATAGTGGCTATCCCCGCATTATCAATGTTAGTAGTTGCAGGATTCGTATACGCAAAGCTTCTAGGTGATGTTGGAAACAAGATTCAAGCAGCCTATGAAGTTGCAGGAGGAATAGTGGAGCAAGCAGTGTCATCAATCAGGACTGTTTATTCCTATGTTGGAGAGGAAAGGACTGTCAAGGCCTACAAGATTTCTTTAGAACCAACTTTAAAGCATGGGATAAAACAAGGATTGATGAAAGGTATGGCCATCGGTACTATTGGTGTTACATTTGCAGTGTGGGCACTTCAGGGCTGGTATGGAAGTACTCTGGTCATGCATAAGAAAGCAAAAGGGGGAGACGTTTTTACCGCTGGAGTTTGCATTGTCTATGGAGGACTGTAAGTTCACTGAGTTTTGATATTCAAAATGCATTATAATTTTAAGCACAGAATACTTGCATCAATTTTTTCTAATTTATCTGAACAGTTGCCTAGGAAAATGTAGATACCAGTTGCCTTTTACATAGAATCACTTCAACAACAATGTCCACAAGCAAACTAAATATTTCCTGTTGCATGCTGCACTCGTATAATATTAGGAGGTAAAACTTTCATTACATTCAAAGATCTGAAATGATGACAAAGAAACTTTGCAGGGGTCTAGGAGGTGCTCTAATCAATATCAAGTACTTCATAGAGGCAAATATTGCAGCTTCTCGGATTTTTGAGATGATTCATAGAGTTGTGGACATTGACTCTGCAAAAGAACTAGGCAAGACCATGTCAGAAGTTAAAGGTGAAGTGGAATTCAGAAACATAGATTTTGAGTATCCTTCAAGACCAGGGAGCTTGGTATTAAGCAAGTTTAATCTCAAAGTGATGGCTTACCAGACTGTTGGGTTGGTTGGCAGAAGTGGATCAGGAAAATCAACAGTAATAAATTTGCTTGAGAAATTCTATGAACCTCTTAGGGGCCATATCCTGCTAGATGGTGTTGACATAAAGACCCTTCAGCTCAAATGGTTGAGAAGTCAAATGGGCCTGGTAAGCCAGGAACCTATACTTTTTGCAACCTCAATCAAACAAAACATCTGTTTTGGAAAAGAGGAGGCTTCAATGGAAGAGGTCATGGAAGCCGCTAAAGCTGCTAATGCCCACAACTTCATCTGTCAACTACCTGAAGGATATGACACCTTGGTAAGTACTGACTATAGGATTTTCTCTAATATCAGTTGTTATTCGACATCCTCACCCAAGTAATAGTTTGTAATAAATCTTGCTGCTTACTGTTTTGTGTAACTAAGAATGGCAATTGGAAAAGAAAGGAATCAAAAGAATAAAGGTATATACAAATTCCAATGACAAACTTTTTCAGGTGGGGCAATTGGGAAGTCAATTGTCTGAAGGCCAGAAACAAAGGATTTCCATCGCAAGGGCACTGTTAAGGGATCCAAGAATCCTTCTTCTTGATGAAGCAACAAGTGCGCTGGATTCTCATTCTGAGAAAGCTGTCCAAGATGCTTTGAATCAAGCCTCAATAGGAAGAACTACCATTATTGTTGCGCACCGCCTATCTGCTCTTCGCAATGCGGACTTGATTGCTGTAATTCAATCAGGAAAATTGGTGGAATCAGGCTCCCATGAGCAACTTATGCAAAACTTGAATGGTCCATACTCAATAATGGTGCAGCTACAGAGAAACTTCATAGACGATGAAGTTACATCAAAAGCTCAAGATACTGGATCTAGCAGCTCTGTTGTTCTTGATACAGGAATTGCTAATGCAGAACAAAAGGATGAGACAAGTCTCTCACAAAGCTTTAGCGATGAGAAGAAAACCAACCAGCAGCAAGATGATAATTACAGTTCCCCTTCACTATGGCAGTTAATGAGCATGGCAGCACCTGAGTGGAAGCCAACCCTGTTAGGTTTCATTGCTGCTCTTGCCTGTGGACTAATTCAGCCATTGCACTCATTGTGCATGGCTGCACTTCTAGCAGTTTACTTTACAACTGATCACAACGAGCTAAGGTCGCAAACAAGAATTTATTGCTTTGCATTTTTAGCCTTTGCTGTTTTTGCTTTCCTGACCAATGTGATTCAGCATTACTATTTTGGGATAATGGGAGAGAGCTTGACAAAAAGAGTCAGGGAGGCACTTTTTGAAAAACTCTTAACATACGAGATCGAGTGGTTCGATCAAGAAAACAACAGCAGCGGAGCCGTATGTTCAAGATTAGCCACAGATGCCACGATGGTGAGAACTCTTGTTGCTGATCGCTTGTCAATGCTGGCTCAAGCAATTTCTTCTACAACTTTGGCTGTTGTTTTAGGTTTGATATTGTCATGGAAACTTGCGCTTGTAGCTATTTCTCTGCAACCCTGTATCATTGCTGCCTTCTACATTAGTACAACGACAATGCAGACAATGTCTAAGAAAATCCTCAAAGCACAGAACGAGAGCAGTGAATTAGCAAGCGAAGCCGTTGTGAACCACAGAATTATTACAGCATTCTGTTTTCAGGAGAAAGTTCTAAAGCTATTTGAGCTTACACAGGTAAGTTCCAAGAAAGAAAGCCATAGGCAGTCTTGGTATGCAGGATTTGGATTGTTTCTCTCACAGTTCATTACAGGTGCCATTCCGGCTCTAACTTTCTGGTATGGTGGAAGGTTATTATACCATAAAGAGATCACTTACAAGCACCTTTTCCAAACATTCTTAATCCTGGTGACAACAGGAAGACTTATAGCTGAGACAGGAACCATAACTGCAGACCTATCAAAAGGTACCAGTGCACTGGAATCAGTTTTCAGGATTCTGAAAAGGAGGACCAAAATAGACCCTGAACATTCAGATGGTATCAAACCAGAAAAGATCAATGGGGAAATAGAGTTTAAGCAAGTTCATTTCTTCTACCCAAATAGACCAAAACAAATGATCCTGACAGGCGTAAACCTACAAATTGATGCTGCAAAGGTTGCTGCAATAGTTGGAAGAAGCGGGTCTGGAAAGTCCACCATCATTAAATTGATTGAGAGATTCTACGACACATCAAGTGGTTCCATTGACGTTGATTCAATCAACATCAAAAGTTATAACCTGCGGGCCTTAAGGTCGCATATCGCATTGGTAAGCCAGGAACCTACTCTTTTCGCAGGAACAATCCGCGACAACATTGCATATGCAAAGGAGAACGCAACAGAAGCAGAAATAATCGAAGCAGCAACTATTGCAAATGCTCATGATTTTATCAGGTGCCATTCTATAAAACACTTTCCTTCTAATCATTTTCTCTCTCTTATCCGTTCAAAATCCAAAATTTATCAAGTTTGCTGCTTTTCTGGGCAGCTCCATGGAGGATGGATATGAGACCTACTGCGGCGAAAGAGGTGTGCAACTATCAGGAGGACAAAAGCAAAGGATAGCTTTGGCACGAGCAATCTTAAAAAATCCTACAATATTGCTTTTAGATGAAGCAACAAGTTCATTGGATGTGAATTCAGAGAAACTTGTGCGGAAGGCATTAGAGAGGACCATGACTGGCAGGACATGCCTGGTTGTAGCTCATAGACTATCTACCATCCAAAAAGCTGATAAAATTGCTGTGATTGACCGAGGAAGGATCATAGAAGAGGGCAATCATTTTGAGCTAATAAATAAAGGAGAAATGGGTGCATATTTCTCACTTGTAAAACTCCAACAACTTTCTGCCATGTGACAATGACCCTACATGCCATGCTGAAAAGAGAACCACGATCGAATCCATGCTATGTTTAACACCCTTTTTTTGGAGCTTACGATACATTTGTATAATAAATCTTTTCAATCAAGATTTGGGCCATGGTTACGGTATTGAAATATTAATAAAAAAATATATATTCGTCAAGAGATAATATAGAGGAAACTAGCTATATATGTACATGTGATACCTTGTGAGCCCAATTGTTTTGTCCATAATTTTCAGTTTTGCAAACACATTCTAAAAAATAAATAAATTTATGGTTTGGATCATATACCTAAGTTGAGTGGATAAAATAAGTTAGTTTTAATTTAATTATTAAATAAAAATAATAATGACACTAGATAGACCAAACTAAAAAATAATTATGATAGCTTATGAAAATTATTATTTTCTAAAAAGAGACAAACAATATATCTCAATTCCTAACTTATAAATATTAAAGGATAAAATTAGGTAAAAAATAAAAAATATATCTAAGTCAACTCGAGTTAGTATGATAAACTTATAATTAATATGGTAATCAAGGTTAAATCATCCCAAGTAATTCCTTCAAATTTATAGTTTAGGTCATGAGATTGGAATAACCAGATAAAAAAAAATGATGAAAATCATAAATCCCATTTAAAAAAATAGAATTAATATCAACTCGCATTAACTTTTCAAATACATGACTTAAACGATTAAATTGAAAGTTTTCTATTTAAAAAAAATAATGAAACTTAATTCTCCACTGAAGATGTATTAAAAAGTAACTCCGACATCGAGACAGGATATGTCGGCCTGTAAGTTTTTTCTAAGCCAAAGATTATACTGTTATATATGGAATATAACGAACAGCTGCATACATGCACACGCATGTTCATCCTCGTCCAGCTCATTGTATTCTATTATGACATTCCAAAAAAGCATGACTTGAATTCTCTACTACTTCATTTGCATATTTGAGAAATAGTATGAACCAGAACCTTAACTTCTAAACACCACTGGTTTTTCCCATGCTTCGTGTAATTTAGTTGCCTATGGAGTTTGCAGTTTTGTTAAATTTACAAGTCCTATTCATATCCATTTGGAAATCCCTTTCATGATTTTATTCTAAACAATAATCCTAAATTAGAACCTAGAAGCAAAGCATTATATAGTTTTGAACTGAACTTTTCTTGCCTATTTTCTCAGGTGAATCAAGGCGTCGAAGACAACATGATGCAGAGTTTCTTCCTTCCCGGGACACTTAAGTATCTCTGTCTCCTATTTTCTCCTCCATCTGTCATCTCTCTGGATGAATGGGAATTTAACACTGAAGCACACACCCGTTGAGAATTGTGACTCGCAATCATCAAGAGAAGTTTAACGTTGATAGACAACAGAAGTAATTACCAATTCATTTTCGCTGTAGAAAGGAGGGTCGATTAGGATACAATTAGCTGGCATCCTCCCCACATTTTCAGTCAGCGCAAAACTAATCAAAATTGAAGAAAATAAAAGAAAATTGAAGAAAATATATTTCTGCTAATCAAAGAACTCTTTTCTTGGATGACAGTTTTAAAAGTATATATAAAAAGAAATGCTTGTCTGGTGCTCAGGCACATGGTTATCTCAAGTCATATCGAATTATAATGATGTTTAAATATGGTTAGCCTAACTGAAACATTCAATATTAAAATGAAGTTTCTTTCTCAATTTATTTTTTTTAAGAAAATAGTATTTGAAAATCTAAATTACGCCCTTCTATTCCACCTTTCTTTCCAGTTGTTTTGGTGGTAACTGAGTTGATTTCTTAGATTCAAACCCGTTGGATAACTTGTTAAACAGCTTGATATCTGGAAGTTAACTCGTGAATACTTTTGTTAATTGCAAAGTTAAAATCAATTTTCCCAAATATAGAAATGGAGATTAGGTCGCCATTGCATGTGCAGAACCTCCAAAAGTCACCCCGGAATCCAGAATAGAACGTGTAGACACGACTGCAAAAGACATCCATCAATAAAGGGTTCTTTCTAAATGCCCTCTCAACATGCTGCAGTTGCATTGCACCTTCGAATAAATGCCTTTTCTCCTACTTTCTCCATGTGAGATCACTTTCACTTTCAAACCCACCTCTTTTCTAATTCTTTAAACGGTAGCATTGTGTGTGAAGTTTTAGCAAAATGATACAATTTTAGGTAGTTGGAAAAGAGCACATTTTGAACAAATACATGATACTTAAAGGTATCTTGTTGGGAAATATCAGTATTTTGCTGTATCGATTGTGATATGAGTATTGACACTATAATGAAATCATTCATTTGAAATGGATTAAACATGATAAAGTTATATGTAAGTAGTCAACTTACATGAAGAAGCTCCTCATCTAATATGTGGTATGATGACACTACTATCTCAATTTCCACATTTGCTTAACCACGTAGAAAAACATCATATTTTGTTGGTACGTTTAGGATAGTGAAAGATATTATTATCAGAAGTAGTGATTAAAGTATGTTTAACAATGCATATTATGACCAAAGAAGATATAACTCCTCCAAATCTAGTGATAATAAAGATAAAAATATTTTGAATTGGTTAAAAATATCATATAATAATGAGATAATGAAGTCTCTTGTTCTAGAATCTGATGATGATAACGTAGTAGATGATAATGTTAGCAATGATTAGTCTTTTATCATAGAAATTTAGTTGGCGGTGCTGATTTAGTGATTAGACAAACTTTCAATACTAAGATTAATTTAATTAATGTAATTAAATGGTGGCATTTTGTATATTCTCTTGAATATCGAGTTCAACATTCAATAATAACTTTTATGAAATTATAATGTGTTCAAGTAATAAAGTGTTAATGGTACTTATGATGGGGGTTGCAATAAAATGTTGAATTTCTTTAAGATAGTAAAGTTAAAAGGTGTTCACACATGTATCATTATATTTGGTGCAAAAAAACCACCATCAACTTTATTTAGAATTTGTTGGATTAGTGGTTTCAACACTTAATAGTGTTAACATTGCTTATAAGGTAGAAAGCATACAAAAAGAAATAAAATTGTACTATAAATTTAAATTTGTATACTACAAGGCATAGGTTGAAAAACAGAAGTCGCAATTTTTTTATACACATAAGGACTCATTTAAAATATTTTATAGAGTGTTATTGTCAATACAAGAATCAAATCGCAACATAGTTGTTAAGTGGAATCATAATGGGCAGTTTGATAGTAAAATTATTATTTATATATAAAAAAAACTACAAAAAAAAAGACCAGAACTTCGAGGCTTAGAGCGTATTTGGCATTGCGGTAGCGGTTGCTTTTTAAAGTGATTTTTATTTTGAAATATATCAAAATAATATATATTTTTATTTTAAAAAAAATTATTTTTGACATCAGCACATCAAAACAATCCAAAAATAATAAAACAAATAATTTTAAATAGAATTAATATTTTTTTGAAAATACAAAAACAAACAAGGTCCTAATCACTTGTTTTCACTATCCTATCTTCCCTATCTTATTCAAATCCTTTCAAAATTCTAAAGAAATGAAATTGTTTTTGCTCGTTTGAAGTTTCGGGTATTGACCCTTAAGATGAGTTTGCATTCTTTGTAGTTGTATCGCAAATATGGTGTTGGTGATACAATAATTTTACAAATGAGAGTAAATTTGATCACAAATATGGTAGCGAAAGTGGTGGCTTTTTTCTGACTCATTAGGTTTCCCAGCCACTTAGAAATTCTTCTAAATATAGGTCTCTTCTTCGTAGGTTTCCCTTAACCTCTTAGAAAAAATTTCTAAGTATGGAGTCCTTTATATCTTACCACATCTTCTTAGAAATTTTTCGAAGTATAGTTCCCCTCTGCATACTTAAATTTCTTCAAGCATAGTGCACACCCCTACACATGAGCTCTCCGATAAATAATTTCATCCCTCTTCTCATACAAAGAAAATTTGATGAATTCGTCATGATGACCAAGTATTTTTACAAGTCTTTGTGTATCAATATCCAAAGACTTCGAGGTTACTAATAAACTTAAATTTAACGGGCTAAAACACCCACATGGGTTTGAGCTACCATGCTCGAGCCCAACATACTACCAAGAGGGACAGACCCTGGCATGATAGCCCGAGCTCATGCTAGGCATGCTGCCCAGCACCCTCATGGGCTTGGACTGTCACGCCCGAGCCCAATATGCTTGGGTCCAGGTAGCATGTCTAAGCCTATGTTTTGCCCCTAATAAGCTTAGGTAACTCGCCCGAGCCTAACACTCCTTGAAAATATTTCTAGGACCCTATGCGATTCCCTCAATATTTTATATTGATCCAATACATATTATTTGGAGTAGAATATAACTTAAAATATCACAAGACTGAAATGACTCTTCAGTCTCTCTTCTCCGCAAAAAAACAAGACAATGAGCTATAAATACCACATGAATCATTCAAACTTCAAGTTAACAATCTCTTCGTTCTTTATATTTTTAGCATATATATTTTCAAAACATATCTCTTTAAAATATTATTATACTTTATCTCTCGACAAAAATACTTAAGCATCCGAGAGTCCTTACATTTATCAAATGAAATCTTTTACAAATATCAGTTACTAACTATTTTGATTTACCAAACACCAAGCACCAACTACTAACTTCTTTGGCTAGAGAAAATAAATTAAATTATTAGAACTAAAAAATTAATCAATTATCCAATACATAAATCTTGTTATGATTACTTATTGTGGGACTTCGTAACACATCACATGGTATTCAGAATTATTCAAAAAAATCAAACATGATATTGTAGATGAGAGGAAATTCCAAGGAAAATGATGAAAGAAGAGGGGACCAGGTAATCAAGAACCGACAAGATGTAATTTAGTCAGATGATGAACCGTGTGAAGAAATATATTACAACATCCCTCATTATCTGGATAACCAAATCAATTGGTTAGCTACAAGGAATTATAAAAAATAACATAAGACTATTAGTTTGGCTCTATAATAAATAAGATCATTGGAAAAAAAAAAAATGAATCAATCAATGTAGTAAAACAGTGGTACGTTTTAGATATTGATCATCAGAACGTTTACACGCAACTCGTGGGGTTGAACAGCATGGCAGCCTATCTCTTTCCCCATTAATCTTTAACTCACGATCCCTGTGTCCTCTTTAAAAAAAAATATACAGATTCTTTCCAGTCACCGACAATCATTTGAAGTAAATGTGTCCGTAAATCCTCCCGAAATACTTGATTGGATTTGGGAGTGAGACCTATCATTAAACATTGTCGAAGTACCTTCATCAGCTTGCCATCTTTGGAGAAACTGAGGAAGGCTCATGTGGAGATCAATGCCAGAAGTGCTTTCCTCTTCGTGGTTGGTAGGTTTCCATTGTTCTACGAGAGGTCCTAAGACGTTGACAGCATGGCCCATATCTGGTCTTTGGTATGGCTCGCGAGCTGTGCAATGCCCTGCTAACTCAGCAACTTTGAAAATACTCACTAGGGTCTCCTCATCAGGATTCAGAGTTTGATCAATTGCCTTTGGGAGACTGTCCTTGTTGACTAGGACTCGGCGGAACCATGTGACCAAATGAGCCCTTTCATCTGGCACTGTATCATCTAAAGCTTTTCTTCCTGTCATAATTTCCATCAAAATCACTCCAAAAGCATATACATCCACTTTTGTTGTAACTCGTCCAGTAGCTGTGCAGAACATAGCACGTTCAGTTCATATTTGAAGAGAATACGTAAAGTCATCAACAAATCAATATGTTCAAGATCAAGCAGATGAATATGAAAACTAAATATACTAACATCTAAAAATCTTATAAACAAGAAATGACTGAAAGATAATGAAGACCATGTCTCACGATCAAGGGCCACATTTTCTGAAACTTCAATATGCCTAGAAAAGTACCAAGTTCATTGAAAAAAATTGTGCAAGTATGGAGGAGGCTTTAGGCTTTTCCTATAATTTCTAACACAAACGGGGAAAGGTTGGAAAATTTTACTACTTCAAGGTTGCATGCATGGAAAGATGACAAAATATGAATTGATACTATATTAGAAGCTCAGGTTACTTGCTATCAATTGAATGAAGATGACTGAAAATGGACATTTAAGCCTCTACTTACCAGCATATTCAGGTGCAAGATAGCCAAAGGTTCCTGCCAATCTTGTCTCCATAGAATAATTCCCATCAGGTGCATTTTTAACCAAACCAAAATCAGCAACCTTAGCTCTCATGTCATCTCCAAGAAGTATGTTTGAAGGCTTCAAATCTCTATGGATGAAACTCTGCTGTGCTAAGCTGTGCAGGTATTCTACTCCTCGAGCAACATCCAGTGCAATGGTAACCCTCTGTTTCCAAGTAAGAGGAGGGTAACCAAGTTCTTGCCATTCAAACAAATGTTGAGCCAGATTCCCCTGTGGCATGTACTCGTACACCAAGAGCCTCTCATTTCCATTTATGCAGTACCCCAAAAGAGCAACTAAGTGCCTGTGCCTCACTTTAGTAAGCACTGCAATCTCTGCCTGGAACTCATTCATTCCTTTTGTCCCCATTGCCCCAGCTTCCATCCTCTTCACAGCAATCTTAGTCCCATCATGCAATTCGCCCTTATAAACCACACCAAAACCTCCCTTGCCCAGAATGTTATTCTCACTGAAATTATCAGTTACTTGTCTAAGTACCTCAATTGAAATTACATTATTCCCACCCTCAAAAATGTTGCGGCCACTGTGGTTGCCACTACTTTGACTTTGTATTTCACTGAGAACCCCATAACCCTTCGTGCAACCCGACGAACCATTCGTAACCAATGCACTGATTCCATCCCCATTCTCTTGATCATTCACTCTCCCAGACTTCCCTCTCTTTTTCTTGATATTAATCTTAAACAACAGGAACACGCCAATAACACCAACAATCACTAAACCAACAACAATTCCAGCAATCAGACCTGGACTCACCTTCTTACCACCAATTCCTTTTCCATTGGGACCATCTCCAGGTGCAGTTGTATTTGAATCTGAACCAGGTGATGGTGCCCCTCCACTTCCAGGAACCCCACCACTCCCAAGAAAAGGATTACCTGGTGTAGTGGTTAGCTTCACTGAAGTAGCAAAACTCGGGATCTTCCCAGTAAGATTGTTGTTAGATACATCAAGAAGTGAAAGCTGGGACAACTTTGCCAAGCTATCAGGAATTGGACCTGATAAATTGTTATCATTCAATTTCAAAGTTGTCAAAGCAGTGAGATTAGCAAATGCAGGAGAGATTATCCCTCCAAAATGCTGCTTCCCCAAACTCACTGTAGTGACAGTCTTTTTGGATGAATCACAGAAAACAAAAGGCCAACCACTGCAGGCATCATTCCCTTTCCAAGAATCAGACAACGTCACAGGATAGCCAAAACCACCAGCAATCTCTAGCAATGTGGTCACTTGTGGATCACAAGCAACACCAGCAGTATCCACACAAAAATTATTAAGACCACTATTATCAACTATAACATCTTTTCCAAACTGAGGCACCGGACCTTGTAACTTATTATTAGACAAAGAAATATTCAACAAACCAGGAAGGGAATGCAAAGAAACCGGCAAGATCCCAGTAAACTGATTATCCCTCAACTGCAAATCAAACAAATTCTTGCTCTTTGACAAATCTGGAACTGGCCCAGTAAACTGATTCTTCTGAAGCCAAACTTGACTCAACTGCTCCATTGAAGACAACACCTCAATATTACCAGACAACCCCATTTCCTGATTATTAAGCCACAAATTCTGGATCTCAGAATTTGCAAAAGATGGAGGCAAACCTCCAGTTAAGTTATTGTAAGACAATCTAAGATTTTGCAAGCTTGGAAAAGAAGCAAACATATCAGGTATAGTACCAAAGATTTTAGCATTGCTAGCCTCAAAAGTAGTTAAACTAGGCGACTCCGTTAGATCAGTAGAAATAACCCAGGATTCTAAATTAATATTCTCATTCATACTCATAGTTTGCAAACTAGTTAACCCTTTAAAGCAATCTTGAGGGATACTAGTAAAATTATTAGTACCAATATAAATCTCTCTCAAAGATGCTAAATTTGCAAGAGAAGGTAAAGCACCAGAGAGCTTGTTTTCTTGAAGAGACAAACTTTGGAGTTGAGAAAGTGTTGAAAGCTCAGATGGGAGAATCCCAGAAAGACTTTGAGTAGCTAAGTTAATGGAGATGACATTGTTGGAGTTGTCACATTTAACACCATTCCAGTTGCAGTAATCATTAGAGTTTGTTGTTGACCAGCCTTTTGGTGTTGGGGTTAAGGCAGAGGCAAGTTTTAGAAAGGTGGCTGCATCATCTGCGGTGGTTGTTGTGGTGGTGGAGAGGAGGAGAGAGAGGAGGAGGAGGAAGAAAGAGAGAAGAGGGTCAGCCATTGTGTGTGTGAGAGGGAGAGAGAGGGTTTGGTTTGTTCCTTTTCTTCTTCTTTTTGTGTGTTTTAATGTTTTCTTGTTATATTTGGTGTTGTGTTTAACAAGGTTTCATGCCTTTTGTATCAGTGAGGGATTAGTTTCCTGAATTTCTTGATTATAAGAAGTTTAAGTAGCGATTAAAATATAATTAATTAAACCCCACACTGTAATGAATTAAGTATAATATAATATAATATATTTTCTTTCTTTCTCCGTTTGAGCTGTGGGCGGTGGATTAGCTAGCAAAGGGCTGGTTGGCAAGGGTTTTCCCTTTCTCTTTTCCACTCGCATGGCAAAAAGACAATGAATAGTGTTTTGTAAATTGGTAAAAAGGTTTTTTTTCTTACTACAACCACACCCGTCTGACTATTTTCGAGCCAATTTTTATTTATTGAGTTTTGTTTTCCTATTGGGTATTGCATGTGTTATTTATATTCATTAAAAAAATTGCTTTTATTTGAAATTAAGATGGTAATAACATGGGAAATAATTTATTCAACATTTTGAGGGTTAAACTATATATTTTTTGTAATTAAAAAATCGATATATAAATAAACTAAGCACATATTTAATGGTGAATACTATGTTTTCAAGCCTAAATATCTCCAAAGAGACTTCACGAATCGAAACCAAAATTGAGAATATTTATATAAATAAAGCTAATTATATTTAAATATAAATATACAATGACTCGAAATGAAACTAGTATAAATTCATGCATGTCATTATCAATAACAGTATTATTTATTTTGATTATTTATTACTGAATAATAATAATAATAATAATTGATGGATTAACATTTTTTTCCTAAGTCCTCTCTTCTAAACAAATGAATATAGTTTAGAGTGATAATCCATTATTTTTTGGCTTAGCTAAGCGCTTGAGCCAAAATATATATAGATCTAGTAAATTGTCAGACCCACTAACTCTAAGCTCAACTAAACGCTGATTCTAAATATATGTAGGTCTGGTGAACCACCAGACCCACCATCTCCGAGCTTAGTAAAGTGTTGAGCTCAGATATACATGGGTATGGCAAACCGCGGTTCGCCATATCCACCATTTCCAAATCAATCAAACGCTCGGCCCAAACTTTTGTGAACACGATCAAAGATATTTTACCCAGATGAGTCAGGAATATTTTTATATTAAGGAGTGAAAGATATTTTATTCTAACAAAATAAAATTATTTGACAAATATATGAATCTTTTTTCCCTTCGCCTTCCATAAAGAGAGGATCTCAGGAGCTATAAAAGAAACCAATACAACCTCTATTGATCAGGTTTAATTTTTCTCTACTAAAAAGACATGCATATGTTTTTAGAGTTTTCTTCTAATAAAGAACTATTTTTTCTCTTATATGATACTGACTTAATCATCGGAGAGTCCTCAAACTTGAAGAAAGGGACCTTCTACAGGTATTGAGCATAATTCTTCAGTCATTTCGTCAAAAATAAAAAAATCATATTACTAAAATAAAAAAATTAATAATTTTATTAATGTTCTCGACTTGGCATCCAAGTCCATGTAATAAAATCAAAATTCATCATCATCAACAATAAATGCAAGTAGCAAACTAGCCGACCTATTGCACTCACAGCATTCATTTTTACAATTTGATCACAATTATGTGAAGATTAAGAGACATAATAATTGAAGGGGAATTATTTTGTTAAGTACTAATGATTAGGAAACGGGATAATTAAGTGGAGTTTTGAGAACAATTGATTAAAAAAAAAACTGGTCACTCATGAAATCTGAATTTTAGTTAACTTGTCAACGAGAACACGTAATTGGATGCCAGCTTGAAAGTCTTGCAACTTAAAGCTCATTGACGTGAATGTGTGTACAATTTTTTTGTAAAATGAGAGAAGATGACTGCTCTTGTTTATATATATATATATATTCAAATACAC
>Ga0307517_10006780_pt1 | contig 16856 bp, 14 predicted proteins | sample 23_EM_MG_FD_194515 | JGI IMG/M metagenome (GOLD analysis project Ga0307517, IMG submission 194515) | Populus trichocarpa ectomycorrhiza microbial communities from riparian zone in the Pacific Northwest, United States - 23_EM | ecosystem: Host-associated > Plants > Roots > Unclassified | place...
CGGTTACGCCAGCAGCGACGGAATCGTGCCCTCGTGCGCCTCGCGCAGTTCCGCGAGCGGAATCGTGAACTGGCCCTGGACCTCGACCGAGTCGCCGTCGACGACACCGATCCGGGTCGCGGGCAGGCCCCGCGCACCGCACATGTCGTTGAAGCGCAGCTCCTCGCTCCTGGGCACCGCGACGACGACGCGCCCGGCGGACTCGCTGAACAGGAAGACGAACGGGTCCAGCCCGTCCGGCACCACCAGCCGCGCGCCCAGCCCGCCCCGCAGGCAGGACTCCACGACGGCCTGGACCAGCCCGCCGTCCGAGAGGTCGTGGGCCGCATCGACCATGCCGTCCCGCGAGGCCGAGATCAGGATCTCGGCGAGCAGCTTCTCGCGCTCCAGGTCGACCACCGGCGGCAGACCGCCGAGGTGCCCGTGGGCGACCTGGGACCAGGCCGAGCCGCCGAGCTCTTCCTTGGTGTCGCCCAGCAGGTAGAGCAGCTGGCCCTCTTCGGCGAAGCCGATCGGCGTGCGGCGCGTGACATCGTCGATGACGCCCAGCACGGCCACCACCGGCGTCGGGTGGATCGCCACATCGCCGGTCTGGTTGTACAGCGACACATTGCCGCCGGTGACCGGCGTGCCCAGCACCAGGCAGCCGTCCGCGAGGCCACGGCAGGCCTCGGCGAACTGCCACATCGCCGCCGGGTCCTCGGGGGAGCCGAAGTTGAGGCAGTCCGAGACCGCGAGCGGCTTGGCGCCGGTCGTGGCGACGTTGCGGTACGCCTCCGCCAGCGCGAGCTGCGCGCCCGCGTAGGGGTCGAGCTTGGCGAAACGGCCGTTGCCGTCGGTGGCGATGGCCACGCCGAGGTTGGTGTCGGCGTCGATCCGCACGATGCCCGAGTCCTCGGGCTGGGCCAGCACGGTGTTGCCCTGCACGAAGCGGTCGTACTGGTCGGTGATCCAAGCCTTGGAGGCCTGGTTCGGCGAGGAGACCAGCGCGAGGACGGAGGCCCGCAGCTCGTCGCCGCCGGCCGGGCGGGGCAGCGCGTTGGCGTCGTCGGCCTGGAGGGCGTCCTGCCAGGAGGGACGGGCGTACGGCCGCTCGTAGACCGGGCCTTCGTGGGCGACGGTCCTCGGGGGCACGTCGACGATCTGCTCGCCGTGCCAGAAGATCTCCAGCCGCTCGCCGTCCGTCACCTCACCGATGACGGTGGCGATGACATCCCACTTCTCGCAGATCTCCAGGAACCGGGCGACCTTCGCCGGCTCCACGATCGCGCACATGCGCTCCTGCGACTCGCTCATGAGGATCTCCTCCGGCGAGAGGGAGGAGTCGCGCAGCGGCACGGTGTCCAGCTCGACCCGCATGCCGCCGGAGCCGGCGCTCGCCAGCTCGCTGGTGGCGCAGGACAGTCCGGCGCCGCCCAGGTCCTGGATGCCCGCGACGAGGTCCTCGCGGAAGATCTCCAGGGTGCACTCGATGAGCAGCTTCTCCTGGAAGGGGTCGCCGACCTGCACGGCGGGCCGCTTGGTCGGGCCGGTGTCGGAGAAGGTCTCGGAGGCCAGTACGGACACGCCGCCGATGCCGTCGCCGCCGGTGCGGGCACCGTAGAGGATGACCTTGTTGCCGGGGCCGGAGGCCTTGGCGAGGTGGATGTCCTCGTGCCTCATGACGCCGACGCACAGCGCGTTGACCAGCGGGTTGCCCTGGTAGCAGGCGTCGAAGACGACCTCGCCGCCGATGTTGGGCAGGCCCAGGCAGTTGCCGTAGCCGCCGACGCCGGAGACGATCCCGGGCAGGACGCGCTTGGTGTCGGGGTGGTCGAAGGCACCGAAGCGCAGCGGGTCCATGACGGCGACCGGGCGGGCGCCCATCGCGAGGATGTCGCGGACGATGCCGCCGACGCCGGTGGCCGCGCCCTGGTAGGGCTCGATGTACGACGGGTGGTTGTGCGACTCGATCTTGAAGGTGACCGCGTAGCCCTGGCCCACGTCCACGACACCGGCGTTCTCGCCGATGCCGACGAGCATGGCGTCGGAGGCGGGGGCCTTGTCGCCGAACTGCTTGAGATGGACCTTGCTGCTCTTGTACGAGCAGTGCTCGGACCACATGACGGAGTACATCGCGAGTTCGGCGCCGGTCGGGCGGCGGTCGAGGATTTCGCGGATGCGCTCGTACTCGTCCTGCTTCAGGCCGAGTTCGGCCCAGGGCTGTCCGACCTCGGGGGTCTCGGCAGCGTGCTTGACGGTGTCCAAAGTCATGACGCGTTGACCAGCTTCCTCAGGATCGAGGTGAAGAAACCGAGACCGTCGGTGCGACCGGTGCCGATCAGCGGCTCGACGGCGTGTTCGGGGTGCGGCATGAGGCCGACGACATTGCCGGCCGCATTGGTGATTCCGGCGATGTCGCGGAGCGAGCCGTTGGGGTTCCAGTCCGCGTAACGGAAGACGACCCGGCCTTCGGCTTCGAGCTCATCGAGGGTGTGCTCGTCGGCCACGTAACGGCCGTCGATGTTCTTCAGCGGGATGCTGATCTCCTGGCCCTGCTGGTAATCGGCGGTCCAGGAGGTCTGCGCGTTCTCGACCTTCAGCTTCTGGTCACGGCAGATGAAGTGCAGGTGATTGTTGCGCAGCATCGCGCCGGGCAGCAGGTGCGACTCGGTCAGTACCTGGAACCCGTTGCAGATTCCCAGGACCGGAAGACCGTCCTTCGCGCCCGCGATGATGGTCTCCATGAGCGGCGAGAAGCGCGAAATGGCGCCGGCCCGCAGATAGTCGCCGTAACTGAAACCGCCCGGCAGGACGACCGCGTCGACCTGCTGGAGGTCCTTGTCGCGGTGCCACAGGGCCACCGGCTCGGCGCCGGCGAGGCGGACCGCGCGCTGGGTGTCGCGGTCGTCGAGAGTGCCGGGAAATGTGACGACGCCAATGCGCGCGGTCACGAGTCCACCCGCACGGTGAAATCTTCGATCACGGTGTTGGCGAGGAAGGTCTCCGCCATCTCGTGGATACGGGCGAGGGCGGCATCGTCGACCGGCCCCTCGACTTCGAGTTCAAAGCGCTTGCCCTGCCGTACATCCGCGATTCCCTTGAACCCGAGACGCGGCAGCGCACGCTGCACCGCCTGGCCCTGCGGGTCGAGGATCTCCGGCTTGAGCATGACGTCGACTACGACGCGTGCCACGGTCACTCCCGGTGGTGGTGTTGCGTGAGACGTGCCTCAGCGTACCCCGTTCGAAAATCTACTCGCGTAGATATGGGCGGAAATCGGAACGGAAATCCGGCGGTCCCGATTGCGGCCAGGACACGCTGGGGAAATATCCTGTGGCTTCGTTTGGCAATGTTTCCCGATGTACAAATGAAAAGTATTGACCTCGGCCGGTCGGATTCGATACAACAACGCACGTCATCACAGGTGCGAACCTGTTCCGCACGAAAGGACCGATATCCATGGCGCAGCGCGTAGTGGTCACCCTCTCCGACGACCTCGATGGCGGCCAGGCGGAGGAAACGATCACTTTCGGCCTGGACGGGAAGTCCTACGAGATCGACCTTTCCTCCATCAATGCGGACAAACTGCGCGACGCGCTCTCGCCGTATGTCGAGGCCGGCCGCAAGCACGCACGCTCCGGCAAGACCTACAAGCGCACCTCCGTCGCCCCCGACCCGGCGGCGGTCCGGGCCTGGGCGCGCTCGAACGGCTTCGACGTGCCGCCGCGCGGCCGCATCCCGAAGAAGGTCTACGAGGCCTTCGCCGAGGCCAGTTGAGCCGACCGGGCCTCGCCCCGAGTCGATTGGACAGCCACCCCCGCTGATCCGCTAGAGTCTGAGGCACGCCGAGGGCAGGGCCGAAAGGCCAGGTCAGCGGAGGTCACGCGGGTGTAGCTCAGTAGTAGAGCGCCCCCCTTCCAGGGGGGAGGCGCAGTGTGCAATTCCTGTCACCCGCTCTGACTGCAGTACGTATTCCGGTTGCTCGAAAGCGATCGGGTACAGTAGTCGCCGTGCGGACGTGGCTCAGTGGTAGAGCATCACCTTGCCAAGGTGAGGGTCGCGAGTTCGAATCTCGTCGTCCGCTCTGTGCTTCACGAAGGCCCCGGATCACCCGATCCGGGGCCTTCGTCGTGTCCGCGCCAATCGAGTTTGGCACTCGCGCGGGGCTCGGTTAGAGTAGGCCTCGCAACACCGCAAGCGGACGTAGCTCAGTTGGTAGAGCGCAACCTTGCCAAGGTTGAGGTCGCCAGTTCGAACCTGGTCGTCCGCTCAGAGCCCGAGGGCCCCGGATCGAATGATCCGGGGCCCTCGGCATTTCCGCGATTACCAGGAAGTCCCGGTCAGCCGCTCGTACGCCTCGATGTACTTGGCGCGGGTCTGCTCGACCACCTCGGCCGGCAGGGCCGGCGGCGGCTGCTCGCTCGCGCGGTCCCAGCCGGAGGCCGGGGAGGTCAGCCAGTCGCGCACGAACTGCTTGTCGTACGAGGGCTGGGAGCGGCCGGGTTCCCACTGCTCGGCGGGCCAGAAGCGGGACGAGTCGGGGGTGAGCACCTCGTCGGCGAGGGTGAGGACGTCACCGGCGTCGAAGCCGAACTCGAACTTCGTGTCGGCCAGGACGATCCCCCGCTCGCGGGCGATGTCACGGGCCCGGCCGTATACGGCGAGCGTGGCCTGACGCAGTTGCGCGGCGGTGTCCGCGCCGACCTGGCGGGCGACCTCCTCGTACGACACGTTCTCGTCGTGCTCACCGACCTCGGCCTTTGTGGCGGGGGTGAAGATCGGCGCGGGCAGCTCGGAGCCGTCGGCCAGTCCCTCCGGAAGGGCGACCCCGCACACCGTGCGGTCCTGGTTGTACTCGACGAGGCCGGAGCCGGTCAGATAGCCCCGGGCGACGCACTCGACCGGCACCATGCGCAGGGACTTGCAGACCGTGGTGCGGCCCGCCCAGTCGGCGGGGGCGCCGGCGGGCAGCTCGGTGGAGATGACGTGGTGCGGCACGAGGTCGGCGAGCTGGTCGAACCACCACAGCGAAAGCCGCGTCAGCACCCGGCCCTTGTCGGGGATCTCGGTGGGCAGCACCCAGTCGTAGGCGGAGATTCTGTCGCTGGCGACCATCACCAGCTCCCCGGCCTCGTTCTGGTACAGGTCGCGCACCTTTCCGGTGTGCAGATGCACCAGGCCCGGCACCTGCACCGGCTCGGGCTTTTCGACGAATCCGGACATGGGTCCTCCACGGTCGGCGGTTCAGCTCCCGATTCTTCCGTATGCGGTGGGTTCGGGCGCGAGCCGGGTCGCGTCAGCCGTGCTTGCTGATCCGGTCGAGCAGGTTGGCCGTCGCCCGCTGGACGCGGGTGTCCACATGCCCGGGGCGGTCGAGCGCCGGGGACCAGGCGAAGGTGCCGGAGGCGAAGACCAGGGCGCCGCTGGGCGCTTGGTAGAGGGAGGTCTCCTGGTGCCGCTGGCGGCCGGCGGCGTCCTCGTACGGGGAGTGGGCGAGGAGGATGCGCTCGGTGGAGTCGGGGAGCGGGGTGCGCGGGAAGTAGCGGTCGGCCTCGCCGGCGACGAGGCCGGGGAGCTGGTCGCCCTCGGCGGCGCCGGTGGCCTCCCAGAGCCAGTGGTCGGCGTTGCGCACGACCAGGGGGGAGGGCTCGGGGACGCGGCCGGCGTACTGGACGCCGAGGACGAGCTGTTCGGGCTCGCCGAGGTCACGCCACAGCGCGGTGCGCCCGCGCGGGTCGCGGCGGCGCTTGCGGCAGCTGAGGAGGCGGTCGGGCTCGCCGGCCGGGGAGGGGCTCAGCTCCACCTGCCAGTACATGGAGTTGGCGGAGAGGAAGACCAGCGAGGTGCCCTGGTCGCGGGCGGCCTCGACGGCGCGGCGCATGGGGACGGACCAGTACTCGTCGTGGCCGGGGAAGACCATGCCCCGGTAGTGGGCGGGGTCGACGCGCCCGGCGTGCAGATCGCGGGCGTCGGCGTAGGCGAGGTCGTAGCCGTAGCGCTCGGCCCAGCGGATGAAGTCGTAGGCGTGGCCCACATGGAGGGGGAGGCCGGCGCCCGCGTACGGGCGGTCGAAGGAGACGGTGACGGCGGCGTCCGCCTCGCCGAGGAGGCGGCCCTGGCCGTCCCAGGCGTGGTAGAGGCTGGCGCCGGTGCGGCCGTCCTCGGGATAGAGGTTGTAGGCCTGCCAGGTGATGTCGGGAAGCAGCAGGAGCAGGTCGGCGACCGCGTGCGGGTCGCGGACGGTGAAGGGGACATGGCTGCGGTAGCCGTCGTCGGTGGTGAGGACGGCCACGTAGGCGCCGGTCTTCCAGTCGGCGGGGACCTGGAGCCGCCAGGACTGCCACCAGTGGTGGCAGGAGATGGTGCGGCCGGCGGCGAGCGGGGACGGCTGGACGATGCCGGACAGGCGCGGGCTGGTGGTGACCTGGGCGGCGCCGTCGCCGCCGTAGTGGCCGATGCGGTAGATGTCGATGCCGAACTGCTGAGGCGGGTCGACGGTGACGCGGAAGTCGATGGCCTCGCCGGGTGCGACGGCTCCGGCGGAGGCGAAGCCCTTGATCTGGCGGCGTACGTCGTCCGAGGAGTGGGGGCCGGGGCTCCGGCGGGGGTGGGGCACGGTCTCGCCGCTGCTGGCGGCGAGGTCCACGTACCAGGGGACGACCTGGCCGGTGTCGTCCAGATACTCGGTCGGGCCGCGCAGCCACGGCACCGGACCCTGCCCGAAGGGGTCGGTGACCCCGTGCGCCAGCGCACCGGACTGCCACCGGCGGACCTGTTCCGTCCCCACGTCGCGCCCCTCCTCGTCCCGCTCTCTCGCGTCCCCCGAGGTGGTGTTGCTCTGTACCGGATCCAGGACATCACATAAAGCACTCAGTCCGTTACCGTTAGTGGCGAATTGAAGCCAAATTCAGTCAGTACCGGCAACGCGGTCAGACGAGACGGACCGGCTTCTCCAGGCGTACGCCGACCGCCGCCAGCCAGGAGCGCAGCGGCGCCGCGTCGCCGTCCTCGACGAGCCGGAGCACCGGCCAGCCGAGGTCGGCCCGGCGGGCGCCGTTGACCAGCAGCGTCGGGCCGTCGAGCCAGTCCAGGCCGGGGGCGGCGCCGGCGGTGTCCACGGCGGCGCAGCAGACCATCGCGGTGACATGGTCGGTGAGCAGCTCACGGCCGGTACGGGGCGGAAGCAGCTGGTAGACCGGCGTGAGCCCCTCGGCGCCGTCCGTGGCGCCGTCCGCGCTGTCCGCGTCGGCCGATACGCGGGCCGTCTCGCGGGCCACCCGTCCGGTGATCCGGGCGGCCAGCTCCTCGCTGCCGCCCGCCTCCAGGCGGTCCAGCACCCGGGCGAGCGTGGCCCGCCCCGGCTCGTCCACCCGCTCGGGCGCCGGTGGTACGGGGGCGCGCAGGGCCTGGCCGCCCATCAGCAGCTTCCCGGGGTGACCGGGGGCGGGCTCCGGGGCGGGTCCGGTTTCGGGAACGGCCACGGTGGTGCGCACCGGGCCGCGCACCTCGTCGAGCACGGTGATCAGGCGGGCCGCGTCGGCACGCCAGATGCGGTCCACGACCTCCTCCGGGTACGTGTCCCAGCCGACCGGCGACCAGTCGGGCCCCGACCGCCGCGGCCCGCCGTGGAACAGCCGGGCGGCGAGCAGCGAGGCGGCCTCGTCCACCGTGCCGGGCTCTTCCAGCAGGTCGCAGGCCGGACGCTCGCCGAGCCGCGTCTCGAAGCCCTCCGCCAGGCGGTCCCGGCGGGACAGCTCGGTGAGCGCCGCCACGACCCCGGCGTCCAGCCGGTTCGGCCAGCGGCCCATCCGCCACGCGGGCAGGGCGACCCTGGTCAGCAGCCGGTCCCAGCCCGCGTAGGCCAGCCCCACCTGCTCCTGCGCCACGATCCGCAGTCCGTAGTCAACCGCCTGCGCCCGCTCGGACGCCGCGGCCGCCACCGCCCGCTCCATCTCCGCCGCGTGCGCCCGGCAGCCGCGCAGCAGCAGCCGCGCCACCCAGCCCAGGAACGCGTACGCCGGGCGCGCGAGACGGCGCGCACCCCGGCGCAGACCCTGTCCCGGCCCCTGCCTGGACGAGGGCTGGGCCGCGATGGCCACCGCGGCGTCCAGGCCGCGTACGAAACGCCGGGCCGCCGCTATGTCCGGGTCGGCCGACGGGCCGGTGCCGGCCACCACGGGCGCCAGCAGCGCGCGCAGCTCGGCGACCCGCATCCACCACATGAAGGGCGAGCCGATGACGAGGACGGGGGCCGTGGGCTCCCCGCCGGCCGTCCGCCGGCGGCGCGTCCGGTGCGTACGGTCCTCCAGCCAGCTGTCGCAGTCGGGCGTCAGCTCTATGCCGGAGGGCGCGGGGACCTGAAGGCGTACGGCGAGATCGCGGACCATGCGGTACAGATCCGGCGCGGCCGACTCGGCCACCGGGACGGTGGGGCTGACCGCGGGCCTGGCCCGTACGATCACCGCCGCGACGGCCGCGGCCAGCAGCAGCACGACGAGGGCGCCGCCGACCACCGACCAGCGGACCGTGTCCGAGGTCTCGCCCACGATGCGGCCCGTCGCGCCGCCCACCAGCAGGACGACGGCCACGGCGGCGGGCAGCAGCGCGACCGCCAGCGCGGTGCCGCGGATACGCAGCACCGACATCGCGCGGGCGCGCGCGAATCCCTCACCTGCTTCTCCGGCCAACGGGCTGCTCACCCCCAAGCTGACGCGACTGACTGCATGCCTGCCATGCCCCCACTGTCGCACCGCCCACCGACACCGCAATGTGTGTGCGGCCAGTTGCCGCATCCGGCGGCGAATCCGGCAGCGCGCTTTCGGGGAACCCTAGTTGGGCTTCGGACGATAGTCAGCCATATGGCCGAGCCATCACCCCATGGAGTGGCTTTGGTCAAAGCCGGTCAGATGATCGGCCGGAGACCGGCGATCAGGCTGTCGGGTGTGCCGCCGCGTCCTCGGCGGCCGTGGCGACCTTGGCCGCGATGTCCGTGCGGTGGTGCGAGCCGTCCAGCGTGATCCGCTCCACCGCGCGGTACGCCCGCTCCCGGGCCTTGCCCAGGTGCGATCCGGTCGCCGTGACCGACAGCACCCGGCCGCCGGCGCTGACGATCCGCCCGTCCGCGTCCAGCTTCGTGCCCGCGTGCAGTACGTACGCGTGCTCGTCCTTCTCCGCCACCGTCTCCAGGCCCGTGATCCGGTCGCCGGTGCGGGGGGTGTCCGGGTAGTTGTGCGACGCGATCACCACGGTCACCGCCGCGCCCTCGCTCCAGCGCAGCGCCGGGAACGCGGCGAGCGTGCCGTTCGCCGCCGCCCGCAGCAGGCCCGCCAGCGGGGTCTTCAGCCGGGCGAGCACAACCTGCGTCTCCGGGTCGCCGAAGCGTGCGTTGAACTCGATCACGCGCACGCCGCGCGAGGTGATCGCCAGTCCCGCGTAAAGAAGGCCGGAAAACGGGGTCCCCCGGCGGCGCAGCTCGTCCACGGTCGGCTGAAGGACGGTCCTTTCGACCTCCTCCACGAGCTTCGGGTCCGCCCAGGGCAGCGGGCTGTACGCGCCCATGCCGCCGGTGTTCGGGCCCTCGTCCGCGTCCAGCGCCCGCTTGAAGTCCTGCGCGGGCTGGAGCGGGACGACCGTCTCGCCGTCCGTCACAGCGAAGAGCGACACCTCGGGGCCGTCCAGGTACTCCTCGATCACCACGCGCTCGCACGCGTTCGCATGCGCACGCGCCGCTTCGAGGTCATCCGTCACGACCACGCCCTTGCCCGCGGCGAGGCCGTCGTCCTTCACCACGTACGGGGCGCCGAACGCGTCCAGCGCCTCGTCCACCTCCGCGGGCGTGGTGCACACGTAGCTGCGGGCCGTCGGCACCCCGGCGGCCGCCATCACGTCCTTCGCGAACGCCTTCGACCCTTCCAGCTCCGCCGCCTCCCGCGACGGGCCGAAGCAGTCGATCCCGCGTGCGCGCACCGCGTCCGCCACGCCCGCCACGAGAGGGGCCTCCGGGCCGACGATGACGAGGTCCGCCTCCAGGCGGACCGCCAGGTCCGCGACGGCCTCGCCGTCGAGCGCGTCGACGGCGTGCAGCTTGGCCGCGTCGGCGATTCCGGCGTTGCCGGGTGCGCAGTGCAGTGCGCTCACGTCGCTGTCGAGGGACAAGGCGCGGCACAGGGCGTGTTCGCGGGCTCCGCCGCCGATGACCAGAACGTTCACGCGCCCAGCGTAACGGCAAGGCCCCATGTCGCCGTGCCTGCGGCTTCGCGCCGCAACCCATGGACGTGACGGGGGTCACTCTTTTGGGTGGGGCAGGTAAGGGCGTATACCTGATCACGGCCCACAAACGAGCGGAAATCTGCGGATCGGGCCTGCACGGTCAGCCGTTCGGCGGTAAGAAGAGGGGCCATCGGTCGGGAGGTCCGCCGGAGTGCCCGTAATGCGAGGGAGCGCGCAGTGAGCCAGCCGGACATGTACCCCGAGCCCGAGGAGGCTCCGCCGGAGACGCGGGGCGCACTGCCGCGCCGCGAGGACCTGCGGGCGCTGCCGTTCCCGCTGGGCGACTGGGGCGAGCCGGCGGAGCGGCTGGAAGAGCTGTACCGGTGGGCGGAGGAAGGCGCGCTGCGCACCACCGACTGGTATCTGGCGGACCGGGTGTGGAAGCGCCGCGGCGCCCGCGCCCTGCGGGGCGGGGCGGCCCTGGGCATGGCGACGGGCGCGGTGCTGGCCCTGACCGGCCCGTATCAGTGGGGCTATGTCGCGCTGCTCGGCGCGGTCGTGTGCGTGGGCCTGGACCGGGCGTTCGGGCTGACGTCCGGGTGGATGCGGGATGTCGCGACCGCTCAGGCCGTGCAGCGGCGGCTGGACGCGCTGCGCTTCGACTGGGCGTCGGAGTCCGTACGCGAGGTGCTCGGCCCGACCGAGGGCACGGCGGCGGAGGCGGCGGAGCGCTGCCTGGGCGTGCTGCGCCGGTTCAGCGACGATGTGTCGGAGCTCGTACGGACCGAGACCGCCGACTGGATGGTGGACTTCCGGGCCGGGAGCGCGCCTCTGCGCACGCAGTCCTTGGCGGGCTGGGGGCAGCGCCAGGAGAGCGGCGCGCCCGTGGGGCGTTTTCCGCTGCTGCCGGGCGGGCGGCCGAACATGCCGAGGCAGCGCCCGCCGGAGGGACCCCGGGCCAGCTGATCGGCCCGGGGGCAGGCGGCGTTCCCGGTTGGTCCTAGGCCCTGTCCGGGCGATCAGGGTCGGATAGGCCGCGGCGTCTGGTGCGGTGCATCGCAAGGCGCCGGAGTGCCCGCAGACTGGTTTGTCTGTGGGCATTCCGACAACGCCGCGAGGTGCCGCCCGCCGCGCCAGCGGCTGATGTCACTGTGGCGTCGCGGACCCGGCCATGATCGCCCGGACAGGGCCTAGCTGAAGACGATCATCGAGCCCTGGCCGAGCGAGCGGGTCGCCGCCGTGTGCAGGCCCAGCCAGACGTGCCGTTCGCGCGCGAACGGGCTTTCCTCGACGAAGCCGTACGGCGGTGGCGCCGGCTCCTCCAGTTCCGTCGGGCGGGTGGGCGGCGCGGGCGGGGCCGGCGGGTTGAGCGGGTCGATGCCGATGACGGGGGCGACCAGGTCGAGTTCGCGCATGAGGCCGTGAGCGGAGCCCAGGGGGCCGCCGCCGTCGAGGAGTTCGTCACTGACGACGGGGTGCGGGAAGTCCAGGGGCACGTACGCGCCGGCGTGGTCGTAGTGCCAGACGAGGTGCGACTGCTGGGCGGTCGCCTCGAACATCTCCAGCAACTGCTCGTAGTCCCCGCCGAGTTCGTCGACCGGGGTGACCTCCAGGCCCTGCAGGTGCAGCAGATACGCCCTGCGCAGGAAGTGCAGCGAGTCGTAGTCGAAGCCGGCGACCGGCGCCACGTCGCCGGACAGCCCCGGCATGTAGCTGTAGACGGGCACGGGCGGCAGCCCGGCCGCGCTCAAGGCCTTGTCGTAGCGGGCGATTTCCTCGGCGAAAGGGTTTTCCGGGCTGTGACAGAGCACATCCACGAGGGGAACCAGCCACAAGTCACAGGCCACAGGCGTCGCTCCAAGTCCGTCCGTCCAGTGCGGACAGCGTAGTGGGATGTGCGCGCTCCGTCAGGTGCGGGCGAGCTTGTCCATGAGCGCGAGCGAGTGGGCGTGGTACTCCCCGATGATCCGGCGGACGGTGTGGGGATCGGGTTCGTCCATGGCCATGGCGAGTTCGACGTGGCCCGACCAGCACAGTCCGGCGACCGACGGCTGCCGGCGCAGTAAGGGCACGGAATAGACCCAGGTGTGGGCGCGGATGCGGTCCATGAATTCCACGACATGCGCATTGCCGCACAGCGCCGTGACCTCACGCCAGAAGCGCATGTCATGGCCGATCAGGATGTCCAGCTCCCCGGCGACCGCCGCGTGCGCGGCGGCCTCGGCCCGGCGGCGTACGGAGGCGAGCGCGGCGGGATCCTGCTCGCGCACGCCCTCGACGAGAGTGCGCTGGAAGATGCCGTCGGTGAGGAGGGTGCGGGCTTCCACCATCGACCGGAAGTCGTCGTGCGAGAAGCGGCGGACCTGGAAGCCCCGGTGCTGCTCCAGGTCGAGCAGGCCCTGCGCGGCGAGGTCGACCAGCGCCTCGCGGACCGGGGTCGCGGAGACCCCGTACAGCTCGGCGATCTCCTTGACGGTGAAGTGGCGGCCCGCCTGGAGCCTGCCGGTGAGCACCTCGTCGCGCAGCGCGTCGGCGATCTGCTGCCGCAGACTGCTTCGTCTGACCGGCGTGGCGTCCGGCATGCCTGACCCTCCTGATGTAACCGCTTCCTGGCCCCCGCCCCACCTTAGGCGAGGGCCAAGACAAAGGGTTACGCCGGTGAGGATCAGACCGTGTGCGCGTCCGCGACCGACAGCGCCTCGTCCAGGATGGCCAGGCCTTCCTTGGCCTCGGCCTCGGAGACGTTGCAGGCCGGGACGACGTGGGTGCGGTTCATGTTGATGAACGGCCACAGGCCGGCCCGCTTGCAGGCGGCGCCGAACTCGGCCATCGGCGCGTTGTCGGCGCCCGCCGCGTTGTAGGGCACCAGCGGCTCGCGGGTCTCCTTGTTCTTCACCAGGTCCAGGGCCCAGAACATGCCCAGGCCGCGTACCTCGCCGACGCTGGGGTGGCGGTCGGCGATCGCGCGCAGGGCGGGGCCGATGATGTCCTCGCCGACGCGGGCGGCGTTGTCGACGACGCCCTCCTCCTCCATCACGTGGATCGTGGCGACGGCGGCGGCGCAGGCCAGCGGGTGGCCGGAGTAGGTGAGGCCGCCGGGGTAGGGGCGGGTGGCGAAGGTGGCCGCGATCTCCTCGCTGATGGCGAGGCCGCCGAGCGGGACGTAGCCGGAGTTGACGCCCTTGGCGAAGGTCAGCAGGTCGGGGACGACGTCGAAGTGCTCGGCGGCGAACCACTTGCCGGTGCGGCCGAAGCCGGCCATGACCTCGTCCAGGACGAGCACGATGCCGTGGCGGTCGCAGATCTCCCGTACGCCCTTGAGGTAGCCGGGCGGCGGGGTCATGATCCCGGCGGTGCCGGGGACGGTCTCCAGGATGATCGCGGCGATGGTGGCCGGGCCCTCGAAGGCGATGGTGGCCTCCAGGTGCGCCAGCGCGCGCTCGCTCTCCTGCTCCTCGGTCTCGGAGTAGAAGGGCGAGCGGTACAGGAACGGCGCCCAGAAGTGCACGACGCCCGCCGCGGCCTGGTCGGAGGGCCAGCGGCGCGGGTCGCCGGTCAGGTTGATCGCGGTGGAGGTGCCGCCGTGGTACGAGCGGTAGGCGCTCAGCGCCTTGTGGCGGCCGGTGTGCAGGCGCGCCATGCGGATGGCGTTCTCCACGGCCTCGGCGCCGCCGTTGGTGAAGAAGATCTTGTTCAGATCGCCCGGGGTGCGCTCGGCGATCAGGCGGGCCGCCTCGGAACGGGCCTCGATCGCGAAGGCGGGAGCGAAGGTGGCGAGCTTGCCCGCCTGCTCCTGGATCGCGGCGACGACCTTGGGGTGCTGGTAGCCGATGTTCGTGTAGACCAGACCGCTGGAGAAGTCCAGGTACCGCTTGCCGTCGTAGTCCCAGAAGTACGAGCCTTCGGCGCCGGCGACGGCCAGCGGGTCGATGACCGCCTGCGCGGACCAGGAGTGGAAGACGTGGGCGCGGTCGGCGGCCTTCACGGCGGCGCCGGTCTCGGGGTCAGCGTAAGGAGGGGTCATGCGCCCCAGGCTAAGGACTGGGTCCCTCCCGGAACACCGTCACCTTGTATGGCGCTCGCCACTTACGCCGACACTGTGTCGGTGTAAGTGGCGAGCGTCGCTTTTTTACAGGAAGGAGTTGATCTCGATGGTCTCGGTGCGGCCGGGGCCGACGCCGATCGCGGAGATCGGCGCGCCGGACATCTCCTCCAGCGCCTTGACGTAGTCCTGCGCGTTCTTCGGCAGGTCGGCGAAGGTCTTCGCCTTGCTGATGTCCTCGGTCCAGCCGGGCAGGTACTCGTAGACCGGCTTGGCGTGGTGGAAGTCGGTCTGGCTGTACGGCAGGTCGGTGACCCGCCGGCCGTCGATCTCGTAGGCGACACAGACCGGGATCTGCTCCCAGCCGGTGAGGACGTCGAGCTTGGTGAGGAAGAAGTCGGTGAGGCCGTTGACCCGGGTCGCGTAGCGGGCGATGACCGCGTCGAACCAGCCGCAGCGCCGGTCACGGCCGGTGGTGACGCCGCGCTCGCCGCCGATACGGCGAAGCTCGTCGCCGTCGTGGTCGAGCAGCTCGGTCGGGAAGGGGCCCGCGCCGACGCGGGTGGTGTAGGCCTTGAGGATGCCGATGACCCGGCTGATCTTCGTGGGGCCGATGCCGGAGCCGGTGCAGGCGCCGCCGGCGGTGGGGTTGGAGGAGGTCACGAAGGGATACGTGCCGTGGTCGACGTCCAGCAGGGTGCCCTGGCCGCCTTCCAGGAGGACGACCTTGTCCTGTTCGAGGGCCTGGTTGAGGACCAGGGTGGTGTCGGCGACATAGTCCTTGATCTGCTCCGCGTAGCCGAGGTACTCCTCGACGACCTGCTCGGTGCTGATCGCGCGCCGGTTGAAGAGCTTGACCAGGACCTGGTTCTTGTCGTTGAGCGCGGCCTCGACCTTCTGGAGCAGGATCGACTCGTCGAAGAGGTCCTGGACCCGGATGCCCACACGGTTGATCTTGTCGGCGTAGGCGGGGCCGATGCCGCGCCCGGTGGTGCCGATCTTGCGCTTGCCGAGGAAGCGTTCCGTCACCTTGTCGATGGTCTGGTGATACGGCGTGATGAGGTGAGCGTTTCCGCTGATCAGGAGCTTGGACGTGTCGATGCCGCGCTCGTTCAGTCCGCTCAGCTCGGAGAGCAGGACCGCCGGGTCGATGACGACGCCGTTTCCGATGACCGGGGTACACCCCGGCGACAGGATTCCGGAGGGGAGAAGGTGGAGCGCGTACTTCTGGTCGCCGACGACGACCGTGTGGCCGGCGTTGTTGCCGCCCTGGTAGCGCACCACATAGTCCACGGAGCCGCCAAGCAGGTCCGTGGCCTTCCCCTTGCCTTCGTCACCCCACTGAGCACCGAGCAGCACAAGTGCGGGCACGTGCGTACACCCCTTCCGGGCGGGGCATGTCCAACGTGCAGAGAGCCGTCGAACCCGTGCCCCGGAATAGACGAAGCCCCTGGCGCAAGACAGCGCAAGGGGCTCTTGCACCGAGATGTTACCTGAGGAAGGACCAAGGTGTCGGCTCAGCGACCGGCGGGACACCCGCTGCTCGTGGTCATCGACCCGGCCGCCCGTGCCATGGACGGCGAATCCGTACGCATCGCAAAGGATGTCCTGTGCGCGGGATCCTCCTCCGTAAAGATCGCACTTCCGGACTCCGCCGAGGAGGTGGAGCGGGCGCTGGCCCACCGTGGCCGCCGCCGCACGGTGGTCATCGGTGACGACGGCGCGCTGCTGCGGGTCGTGCGCGCGCTGCACCGCGAGCGGACGCTCGGCCAGGCACCGGTCGGCCTGGTGCCGGTCGGGCACCGGTCGGCGCTGCCGCTGGCCAGGGCGCTCGGGGTGCCCGCCGGCGCGGTGCCGGCGGCGCGCGCGGTGCTGGACGGGGCCGAGCGGGAGCTCGACCTGCTGGTGGACGACAGCGGCGGCATCGTCGTCGGCGCGCTGCGCATTCCGTGCGGCGCGGCACCGCCGGTGCGGCTGGGGTGGCCCCCCATCGAACAGGCGGCGCGCACGGCGCGCGCGGCGCGGTCCCTGGTGCGGTCCCTGGTGGCCAACGGCCACCCGCAGCGGCTTCGGGTGGAGGCGGACGGCGTCATCCTCGCCGACCTCGACCGCCCGGTGCACGAGGTGTCGGTGCGCACGGCCCAGCAGCCCGGCCTCGCCGAGGTGCTCGTACGCGGCTCGAACGGCAGCGGCCCCGTCTTCGTACAGGCCCGCACGGTCACCGTCTCGGGCCGTGACTTCCGCTACCGGGCGGATGCCGCGGTGAGCGGGCCGGTCCGCACCCGCACCTGGACGCTCCAGCCCGCGGCCTGGCGGCTGACCGTGCCGCGCTGACCCTTGCCGCGCTAACCCTTGGGGATGTCCTGCTCGCGCAGGGCGGCCTTGTGCTCCTTCCAGCGGTCCATCATGTCCAGCATCTCCTTGTGCAGGAACTCGAAGAAGCTCGCCGTCTCTGCTATCCGCCGCCCGGCCGGCGTGTCGGGACCCAGCGCCTCGACTCCCCCGCGCAGGGTGTTCTCCCAGCGGAGCAGGACCTGGTCGCGGCGGCTGAAGGTCTCGTACCACTGGTCGGTGTGCATCCGGTACCGCTCGCGCCGCGATCCGGGCTCACGCTCGCGCGAGA
>Ga0307517_10006781_pt1 | contig 16852 bp, 10 predicted proteins | sample 23_EM_MG_FD_194515 | JGI IMG/M metagenome (GOLD analysis project Ga0307517, IMG submission 194515) | Populus trichocarpa ectomycorrhiza microbial communities from riparian zone in the Pacific Northwest, United States - 23_EM | ecosystem: Host-associated > Plants > Roots > Unclassified | place...
AACTATAGTTTGCATTATGATTCAACTCAGTGACAGGGATCGATGAAACTCGCTGTGCTTCCTGCATGCATTTTCAACTTGGATGATCATTAACACAAGATCAATGCCAATATCCAATTCGTTTTGCATCATGATCAACTTCCTTGCCTTGTTAAGTACAACTATCAGCACCTGATAAAACTGAGTAGAAGTCTTGAACAATTTACGTTATAAAAATTGATTTACTCACATTGAGGGTGGAATTTTGGGAGACGTCATCGACGGGAATTTCAAGCTCCTTGGACAAATATTGAAGTACAAGCTTCTCAGTGGATGTCAAACTCTCCTTAGTGCAGTGCAAACCTGTAAAGCTCCCACCAGAGCACTCGTCCAGGACACCCATCAAATTTTCGTTTTCAGGCTCAGTAATTACATCTTGTCCTCCAAGAAATAAAGAGTCTGAAGGGGGAGTGATATGATCGACAGGTAGAGGACGTTGAAGGAAAGGTGAGGTGGGAAGCTGGAGATCACTCTCAGCAATTGTCAAAGGTGATGGTTGTAAACTGGCGGAGAACATGGTGCCTTTGCGAGGTTGACCAATGGAGCCATAAGAAACAGCATCATTCAAGATAGGGCTCGCGTTTAATGTCCGTGTTAGGAACAAGGATGCCTGTGGGAGGGAATTGGGTGGTTTTGGTTGTACGCAATCAGGCAGGACAGCAGAATATTGGAGATTTTTATTTAAACAATATAAGCCTACTGACTCAGTATTCAACGAAGAAGGATGGGTTTGCATCGCCCCTTTCCTTCTATTAAAGGACTTGACAGTACTATAGAATTTCATGATCCTCAAACGAGAGGTCTACTCTTCAGCCTTCACTTTTTCACCTTCTCTCCGGTTAGCAGATAGTGAAGGATATCTAGAAACACAAGGCAATTAGGGCAAGCTACATTATAGCAGTAAAACCATCTCAACAAGTACTAAACCTCCAGAATATAATATTTTCAGAATTTGCAGCGGTACAAGATACAAACATCATCTTATATAGAAGAAGAAAAAATATTGAATGAAACACTTGAAAACTGAAAAGAAGCAGAGAAAGTGAAAAATAAACCATGGATTATTTGGGCAGCACAAGTTAGTGCAAGGAAGAGGCCATGGGAAAGAAGAAAATCACCTTGAGATGACCCCAATTGCCATGCGTTAAGAAAGAGGAAGAGGGTGCTGTATTTGGTGTGATGGCTCCTGTCTTCCTGCATGTATTCTACAAAAACAAGAAAAGCCCACCAATGAAGCTCCCCTGCTTCCCTCTCCTCTCTCCATGTAAATAAGGTAATGATGTTAAAACAAAAACGATGAAGTTTAGGATTCTTTGGGGGTAAAAAAGAACTCCCGTGTCGGGAAGCTTTTGGTAGCTTGTGTTCCTCTGCACTGCATTGTTAAATCATTAGAATCCTTTTGGCATGTAGTTATCACGAATTAGTCCAGTCAATCAATACGTCAAATCAATACTTTTATCAAATAATCCATCGTAGGAGAAGTTTACGAGAACTTCAAGGTAAACAAAGATGTTACGATGTTGCTCTATTGGATTAGCCTTGTTTAGATCCCTCGCCTCCCCAATCTTGTCATTATATCATTGATCTTAATTGGATTCCATGTTCTGTTTATGTAGAAAGATTCAATTCATTTTCATTACAACAGGATCATAAAATAAAAAAGTGTTTTTGAAATCTAAACAGTACTGTAGCATGAATGTTAAAGAATATCCATTGCCGGGTAACACCTTCAGAATAACAATTGGGATCTGGTCTTCTCCTTCAGACATTCCCAAATCAAACACAATAACGCCGGCTAATCCAATCCTCGTCGGATCAAATTTTTACTGGCCGTTTGGTTCTCAGATAGAAGAGTAACGACACCATCATGTTTCATTCAAATCACTAATATGCCACCTTCTGACAATGGAAGGAAATTTACTTTACATGAGTCGCATTACCAGTAGACCAGACAAGAAAATGCATGCTATGTCATTACCATGTAAAACAAACTTCATCCTCTAAGTAGAGGATAAGGTCAACATGGACAGCCGTCCTAGATAAATCTGCAAGATGCATTTGACATAATAGAAGTATCCAATAAAGTCCATCTCAAGTTTAGAGTATGCCCAGGTAACTGTTGTCTCCTTTAACAATCCTTTGTTCCGTTACATATGTTGGGGAAAAAAAAGAAGATCGTTGCAAATTATTAAGGTTGCCGTCTAACTTCGAGGAAACATGCCTTTCCTGGCCCCCATTTCTACCTATCTTTGAGCTCCTGCTCAAATTGGAGCAATTTTTCACGGACAGGCTGTAAAAACAGCTTCAAATTCTGACTGATCTGTAGCATATCTTGCCGTGAGAGATCCTTCTCGTCGCTAAGCCGTACTTGCATCTAGAATAGCAAGACCAAGAGTTTAAAATTAATCATTGTAAAAAAAAAAAGAACTGAAATTAATCATTAGGCAGTCTATTTAAAGATAAGAGCAGACTGACAGGCTAGCACAAATATCCATACAGATGAAAACACAGAGAAATGGTTTGATCAACTACAATTGCCACAGATTAGTAAGTTTATGGGCTATTTGACCTTTTGACAGCCATTTATCACTGTCCATACAAGCAACCAATAGCTGTAGGAATCACTCTATTACCACATTATTAAATAAAAGACAGATATTTTCTCATCTTTTAGAGAATCTGTTATTTTGATGAGAAGATGATGGAGCAAGCAGCAGGGAGATGCACATCTTTTTTCAGAGGTCATCCTAAATTTCCCAATATTTTCCTGTCAATTCCATCTAGATTTCATTTTATACTCAACACATTTGAGTGGAAATATAGGACCTACCTGCAGGTCATCCAGCTCACCAAATGAAAACTCCGGAAAATCCAAGTGGCCCTTTACCATCCTTTTCTCCTCTTTGACAATCCATTCCCCTAATCCCATTGACATACCAATTCTTTTAGGATAGGGTAAATAGATGAAGGAGGGAAAGCAGGCAGTTTAAGTGACACCAGGTTACCTTTAATTTTCAGTGTCAATTCATAGGTATATCCAACAAGTTTCTTGTTCCTCACAATTACCAAGAATGCCTGCTCACACAAGTAATAACCATCAGTAGGGAAATAAATTTCCCATGCATATCATATACACGTCATAATGAGAAAACGATAATATCATCTGTAAAACAAAACGGTGTGTTTGTGGAGATCAAAGTATTCTGAAATGAAATATTTGTGCAAGACCTCTTGCTAAATAATAATGAGAAATCAAAGTAAAATAGCAAGAAAAAGCACTAGAAATAATGTGAATCAGAACAAGAGTTTGAATTTAATAGGGCAAATTTACATGTGAGTGCATCAGATGATAAGACAGGTAACCAATTATCTCACATTTTTTTTCTGATGTTCAGTCCAATTTCGATCTGCACTAGAGTGTACTAGAACTTCTGGTTTGCTTTTTCCTAATATTTGGCATCTATAGGACAATTCAAAGGCAAAACACAGAGATTCACAAGAATCAATCAACTTCAAAAACTATGAGGTTAAATAGAAAGCATATTGCAAGATACACAAGTCATGTCATTTCACATGTTTCCCCAGATAAAAACAAAGGAGGAATCATATAGTCAAGAGTAAATTGGAGTAGCTCAAAGTGTCAACTTTTCGTTACATGCTCATATGAAGTCTGGAATTGTTAAAAAGAAGGAAATATGGATATCTCAACTCCTCTAAGACTTTTAGTGTTTTTTAATACCTAGAGAGGGCCTGTCTAAAGTAGGAATTCCTTATGACCAGTAACTTCTATAAAAGAGGCAAATCTCATAGAACTGACTCTTAACTAAGGAAGCAGCAGCTGAATCAATCAATCATCTATTGCTACACTAAGTGGGTGGGCTAGAAGTTGTTGCTATTTAGTGCGTAGAGTATCAAAGGCAGGTTTGATTGAGGTGAAAATTTGGATGCCAGACGAAGGCGTCACTTCTGCTTAAGCAGAAACGATAAACAGCCCTTTGGATCACTAACTACGTTTTTAAGAACATTTCTGGAAAAGCATTCATGGGAAAACAAACTTCTCTCGCCCATTTCAAAGATAATGGAGTCTCAATTCAAAAAAGCAATACACAGTAGCAGCAGACAAGATAACCCTTTTATTAATGAGGGGAAATTTCGAGACTTCAATCGATCATTTACTTTGGTTGTAAATTCTGTATATGTTACATACTAAAGGTTCTGGTTTTTTGACCTTTCAACATGCATCATGCAACATGGTGTTGATCTAGTCTAAACACTCCATCTTTACAAATTAAAGTTAAACAAGAAGAAGAAGAAGAAGAAGAAGAAGAAAGAACTTACATCACCAGAACATTTCGACACTTTTGCTATTTGTGCTTTGCCACCAGAGAACTCCAAGGAGCCCACCGACACGATCAGTTCCTACAATAAAGGAAAAATCAGAGGCGCGGAATAAATAATGTGGGATAAAAAGAGAGTAAATGACAGACCTTGATCCGATGGGTGGCCCAATTATTAAGATTTTTCTTCTCCCATGTTCCAGCCTGCAATTTATTAATTTTTATTTTGTTTCGGATAAAAGAAGAGAGGGAGAAGGAAAAAGGATAGGTGTGGGTACCGTATTCCAGACAGAACCGAGGGAGTTCGGTTGAGAAAGAAGGTGCTGAGGGGAGAGCTTATTAGGAAGAGAAAGAGGAGCTGCGTCAGCTGTTGCTTCCCTCACCCAATACCTATATGACCCTCCTCCTCCATTCTCTCTCTCTCTCCCCCTCTCTCTCTATAAATAATCAATCAAATACCATATAGTAATTTACCTGACAGACCGAAATAAATAAAGAAAGAAAGAGATCAAATTGATACTTAAAAAAAAAAAAATTAGACAGGTAGAAGGATCAATAACAACCAATTGTTTAGAAAACAATCAATCAAAATCAGATATAAATGGCGGAGGAGCAAAAGGAGAGGCTGCTAATGCTGCTGCTGGCTACCCATAGGAGGAGGAGAAAAAGTCTCTGGTCGTCGTCTTGACCTCTTTTTGACATTATTATTATTATATTTAAAAAATGATTAATTAATTGATAGCAATGATACATTAATCAACTCGATAGAAAGTAGTAGCAGACCGGGGAATCTCGGCCAGAGATACCCCCCCCTCCCCATCTCATCGTTGAAGATTGTTTAAGCTCGTTTATGTGAGAAAATAAATAAGATGGTAAAGCAGGTAGAACCGTAGAAGCTCAAAGTGTGATGAACTAGCTAGGGCGATTAACTAATAATCCTTGTAGTCCTCCAAGAATCTCTCGTTGTGAAGAAGGACTATCCTATCCTAATGGTATTCCTCTTAAAATTAAAAATTAAAAAAAATATACAAATCATAATTCACTGTAATAATATAATTACCGTGTATTTCTTCTTCTCCTTCTACTCACTTTTTTTTAATTCAATTTACTTCTTAGTTTTTTATTTTATTTTCATTTAATTTTTAAATTAAATTAAATTTTTATTATTTTTATTATTGTTTGTTTTTTTATTTTTTAATTAAATTTTATTTTCAATTCCATCCCTTAACATTTAATTTTAAATTATTTTTATATCAATTATAATTCTCATTGTTTTTATTGTTATTTTTTTTTGTTTCATATCATTTTTTTATTTTTTTAATTTCATTCCTTAATATTTTATAAATTTAGAATTTTACTTCGTTATTTTTTAGAGTTTATATTATATGGGGTTAGTCTCAGACTCATGTCTATTTCTATGTTTTTTTTTTAAATTATATTTTTTTAAATTTTATCTTTAACATTTGATTTATGAGAAATTGATCTTGTGGTTATTTTCTCTTTTTAATTTTATAGGGTTATCGCAATTCTATGATTATGATCGCATGTTAATCTACAATAACTTATATTTTTTTTGTTATTTTTTTAATTAAATTTTTTTTTAGTTTCACTCTTCAATATGATGTTATCTGGCAATTTAATTTTATAATTTTATTTAGTTTACTTTAAACGAATTTCATAGTTTTTCCTTACATTGTCAAATTTCCTTGTCAATTTAATTATTTTCATTGCATTCATTTATATTATTGAAATTAGTAAAACTTATTAAATACAGTCAAAAATTAATGAACCGAACCTTATTATTATTATTTAAAAAAAAAACACTTGCATTGGTCTTATAATCTGGTCAGCCAGCCAATGACAAATCGCGAGCCCTGGCTAGTATTTCTCAAAGAAAAGAAAAAGGAGTATGGTATGGAGGAGTCGAAATGTAGTAATGTTGATACGGATGCCATTGTAGTTGTCGGAAAGCATAGCATAGCTGCTACATAATAGTCGAAGCCCAGAACGGAGGAGAGTCGAGAGAAGACAGAGACGAGGTAGGGATGCCACACACAAGTGCATCTCTCTCTTTCCTTTCGAGTTAGATCGTACGGGCACTTCTTGTTGTCTGCCTACCTGACAGGAAGTGACACGACTACACTTCCTTCCATATACAGTATGTATGTATGTATGTATAAGGCATGTATGTATTAATCCAATGTCGTCCCACGTTGACGTCGCATCCACATCCAAATGAATCCACATCACATGCACTGCACCATCAACAAGACAAGATAACAACAACCCTTTCTCTGCTGTCTTAAGTTTGACCACACGTTTCATGTTTTCAGTTCACACCCCATCGAATCATCTGTCTCATGTTTATAATATCATCTTTCTTTCTCTCCCATGTCTCGCGTCAAAGTCAAGACAATAATCAAACAGCGCTCTCTTTTCCCCCCTCCCTTTCCTTACTCCACGCTCATCATCATCATCTCCTCCTCCTCCTCCTCCTTCTTACCATACAATTAAGAAGCTTTTTAACGTACTGCCTCCTGTATACTTATATTTCTTCATAAATTAATTCATTGCAAGAGATCAGGCTATCTTGCACACTTCCTAAAGCTATGCCCGTTAATTACCAGCCAGTTGTAGATGATGAGACCTCCATCCCCACCACCAGCAGCAGCAGGGTATAATATATGTATATTTGTAATTAATTTAACGTCATGAAATCTTCAATATTGTGATTAATTAATTAATTCTTAATATTTGTCTTATTTCTTGTATACACGTACACACACACACACACACACACACACACACGCACATAGATGGATGATGAGGACCAGCTGGTGTACACTCTGGATGATGCCCTCGCTTCTGCGGGCTTTGGAAAATTCCAGTTTCTGGTGCTTGCTTATGCCGGTCTTGGTTGGTTTGCTGAAGCCATGGAAATTATGATCCTGTTAAAGAATAAGGACGAGGATGCAAAGTTGTTAAAAGAAAAAGGATGATTAGTTTTCCCTGTTTTTCAGCTACAGTCAGTTATGCATTCTTTTCCTTTATAACAACTTAGTTAACCATGCTGCTGGTGTGGGAATAATTTCCTTTTGCATGGGAAAGGCTGACTCATCAGCCTTGATACGTGTATATATATTCCTTCTGTTTCTTCATTGTAAGGTTAATGAGACAATCAGAATAATAAAACTGCATTGGAAAGTTAGCAGCCAAAACGTCTTTGTTCTCTGTTTCTTCCTTTTTTCTTTGGTTTTCAGCCTCTGCAACCCTCAACATTTCTTTCATGGTATCAGAGCTTCGGTCATTTAACTAAAAATGGAAAAAGATGCTGAAAATCAACAAACATCACCATTTACTGCAAAATCAACCTCACGTTTCCATAACCTCTCTGACCCAAACAATCCATACCGACTTGATCATGGTGACACGTCAGTTCTTGGTTTGGTGACTGATCTCTTAACAACAGAAAACTATGTTACTTGGGCAAGAGCCATGAAGAGGGCCCTTAGAGCCAAGAACAAACTTGGTTTTGTTGATGGCAATATCACAAAACCTTCAGATCCCAACGATCCTCTTCTAGAAGCATGGGAAAGATGCAACGACATGATTGTTTCATGGATTCACAACTCTGTAAGTTCTTCAGTAAAGTCTTCTTTCATCCTTGTTGACAATGCCTATGATATTTGGAATGAGCTTTGTGAGAGACTTACCCAGCAAAATGGTCCACGAATATTTCAACTAAAAGGGGCTCTAGCCAACTTAACTCAGGGAAATGATTTAGTCAGTGTTTATTATGGAAAGCTGAAAACAATTTGGGATGAGTTAACCTTACATTGTCCCTTGCCAGAGTGTTCTTGTGGACAGATGAAGATGTTGATTGATCGATACCAACAAGATTGTGTAATTCAGTTTCTCATGGGTCTAAATGAAACATATTCCAATGTAAGGGATCAGATCATGCTAATGGATCCCATACCACAAGTCAGTAAAGTATTTTCTCTTATTCAGCAGCAGGAGAAACAACACCAGATGTTATCTCATGCATCCACTCCTGAATCAATGGCTTTTTTTGCCAAAAACACATCCACAACCTTCAGGTCATTTAACAGACCCTACTGTCCACACTGCAAGATTCAAGGGCATCTCTTAGAAGATTGTTTTAAAGCAGGAAATGCCACACCACCTACTTGCAGCCACTGTCACATGAGTGGCCATCTGGCAGAGAAATGTTACAAGTTAGTGGGGTATCCTCCTGGCCATAAATTGCATAACAAGGGAAGACGACCAAATATACATGCTAGACAATCCAACGTCATTGTAGGTGAAGATTTTCCCAAGAATCAAGTTGACAAGATGAACTTAATTTCAAATCAGTATCAGAAAATCTTACAGTTGCTTCATGAGAAACAAAATCCAGCAGACACTCATCCTCCAATGGCTAACTTCACGAGTCTACCATCAATGTCTGGTATCACAACTTGCCTCTCTACTTACTCTCATAAATCTTTTGATATTAATAATGTCCCTTGGATCATAGACACAGGAGCTACAGATCATATGATCTGCAACACCGTTTTTTTCACAACAGTAACAGCCACTGTGTCTTATAATGTTAAACTTCCAAATGGTCAAGAGGTTCCAGTCACACACATAGGCACTGTCAAACTCTCCACATTAATTACTCTTGAGAATGTTTTGTGTGTTCCTTCATTTACTTTCAACCTTCTTTCTGCTCCTACATTAACCAGAAATGTCTCTTGTTGCTTTGTTTTCCTATCCACTGCTTGTTTCCTGCAGGACCTCATGTCGTGGACAACGATTGGATTGGGTGAAATGAAGAATGGTCTCTACCATCTTAAGCATGTTGAAGTATCTCCAGATGCCTTGATGTGTACACTATCCAAGTCTTTTAACATTCATAGTTTGCATTCTGTTTGTGCCACAAATACCAATCACCTTTTTGACTTATGGCATCATCGCCTAGGCCATATTTCCAATTCCAGATTACAATTGATTAGAGATCCTGTTGTAATCCAAACCACACGTTCTACTATTAATGAAGTTCCTTGTTCAATTTGTCCTTTGGCAAGGCAGCATAGACTCCCTTTTAATCAAAGCCTACACAAATCTTCTTTCAATTTTGAACTTATACACTGTGATCTATGGGGGCCATGTTCTGTTGCAGCTTATGATGGGAGTAGATACTTCTTGACCATTGTTGATGACTTGTCTCGTAGCACCTGGGTATATTTGCTTAGATATAAATCAGACACACGGAAATTCATAGAATCATTTTGCAACCTTATTCACACTCAATTTGGAGCTAAGATTAAGTATCTAAGAAGTGATAATGGAGCCGAATTTCACATGCAAGACTTCTTCCATAAAAATGGCATCATTCATCAAAGAACCTGTGTAGAAACCCCCCAACAGAATGGAATAGTTGAGAGAAAACATCAACATATCTTAAATGTTGCTAGAGCTCTTAGATTCCAAGCTAGTCTACCTCTTGAGTTCTGGAATGATTGTGTCCTCACTGCCACCTATATTATCAACCGCATTCCTACCCCTATATTACACAACAGAACACCTTATGAAGCCATTTTTCACACTGATCCCACATATCATCACCTGCGAGTCTTTGGATGCCTTTGTTTTGCAACTACCATAGGTCAGGGCAGAAAGAAATTTGATTCTCGAGCAAGAAAATGCGCCTTTCTTGGTTATCCTTTTGGAGTAAAAGGCTATAAGTTGGTAGATTTAGAAACACATGAAATCCTTTTATCTAGAGATGTGATATTCCACGAACAAATTTTCCCTTTTAAACTGCCTGTACCAGAACCTCTTCCTTCTCATACACTACTTCCTCTGACCCAGCCTCAACCATCTGATACTCGCTCTTCTTCCACTATAGAACCTTTACAAAATCACATACCTGACACTCCTCTTTCACCTACCACTTCCACCAACTTATCTTCAGATGTGAATATTTCTCCTGACACTCAAGACATATATATTCAGCCTGACTCACAACCTTCAGACTTTGTTTCTTCTTCACCTCACATATCACAAACTCCTACCCCTCCTCTTCATGTTCGCAAATCTGCTAGGATGAAACAGGCTCCCAAATACTTACAGGATTTTCATTGTCAACTGGCTTCCTTCAATTCATCCAATTCAATCCAAGACACAACAGCTGAGGCTCCTTCAGGTAACGCAGTTCATTTGAGTAACTACCTTTCATACAATAAATTCTCCTTACCCTTTCAAGTTTTCTCTGCTTCCATTTCTTCTCACACCGAACCACAAACATATGCTCAAGCTGTTACTGACCCCCATTGGCGCATGGCCATGGAGGATGAATTGAAAGCTTTGGAGGCTAACCAGACCTGGATCATGACTGATCTGCCTGCTGGAAAGAGACCTATTGCCTGCAAATATGTCTATAAGATAAAGTACAATTCTGATGGCAGCATTGAAAGATATAAGGCAAGGTTGGTGGCCAAGGGTTACACCCAAGAAGAAGGTATTGACTATCACGAAACTTTCTCTCCTGTTGCTAAGCTTGTTACAGTGCGTTGTCTCTTGGCCATAGCTGCTGTGAAAGGTTGGGGCCTGTATCAGTTTGATGTCAACAACGCTTTTCTTCATGGAGACTTACAGGAAGAAATATACATGAAACGTCCTCCTGGATACACCCAAGGTCAATCTCATCAAGTTTGCAGACTACTTAAGAGTCTTTACGGGTTAAAACAGGCCTCACGACAATGGTACTCTAAATTCTCTACCTCTTTACTTCAGTTCGGTTTTTATCAGTCCAAAGCAGATTATAGTTTGTTCATCAAGCAAGACAATCAATCGTTCACAGCACTACTCGTCTATGTTGATGATATTATCGTAGCTAGTGACTCTCCTGCTGTTGTCAAAGATATTAAAGTATTTCTTAACCATCAATTCAAAATCAAAGATTTGGGACAATTGAGGTATTTTCTAGGACTTGAAATTGCCAGAACATCACAAGGAATACAGATTTGTCAGAGGAAATATGCTTTAGATATTCTAGCTACCTTTGGCGTTCTCGGGTCTCGACCTTCTAAGCTCCCTATGGATCAAAACTTAAAGCTCAGTAAAGAGGAGGGCACCCCTCTATCTGATTCTACTTACTACAGGCAGCTTGTTGGAAAACTTTTATACTTGACCATAACAAGGCCAGACATTTCTTATAGTGTCCAAACTCTCAGTCAATTCATGGATCATCCCACTGATTTTCACTTAGCTGCAGCTTTCAAGATCCTGAAATACATCAAAGGAGCTCCAGGGCAGGGTCTTTTCTTTTCTTCTGAGCATAACCTGGACATCACGGCATATTGTGATTCAGACTGGGCATCCTGTCCTGACACCAGACGTTCTGTTTCTGGTTTCTGCATATTCCTTGGTTCATCCTTAATCTCTTGGAAATCAAAGAAGCAATCAGTGGTCTCCCGTTCATCAGCAGAAGCTGAGTATCGTGCCATGGCCATCACTAGCTCAGAAATTACTTGGTTGAGTTTTCTTCTAACAGATCTTCGCATAAATCATCCTCATCCCGCTGTGTTATACTGTGACAACAAAGCTGCATTACACATTGCTTCGAATCCTGTTTTCCACGAAAGAACCAAGCATATTGAGTTAGATTGTCACCTTATTCGTGACAAAATCCAAGCAGGTGTCTTATCGACTGCATATGTTTCTACAAAGTGTCAACTAGCAGATGTTTTCACAAAAGCATTACCTGCCTATCTATTATCTTTTCATATGTCCAAGATGGGCATTGTCAACTACTATGCTCCATCTTGCGGGGGGATGTTAAAGAATAAGGACGAGGATGCAAAGTTGTTAAAAGAAAAAGGATGATTAGTTTTCCCTGTTTTTCAGCTACAGTCAGTTATGCATTCTTTTCCTTTATAACAACTTAGTTAACCATGCTGCTGGTGTGGGAATAATTTCCTTTTGCATGGGAAAGGCTGACTCATCAGCCTTGATACGTGTATATATATTCCTTCTGTTTCTTCATTGTAAGGTTAATGAGACAATCAGAATAATAAAACTGCATTGGAAAGTTAGCACCCAAAACGTCTTTGTTCTCTGTTTCTTCCTTTTTTTTCTTTGGTTTTCAGCCTCTGCAACCCTCAACATTTCTTTCAGATCCTTTCCTTTGTGGGTCCTGCTGTCAAGTCCCAGTGGAATCTCTCCTCTACCCAGGAGAGTTTGCTCTCTACGGTTGTTTTTGCTGGCATGCTTGTTGGAGCTTATTCTTGGGGCCTTTTTTCTGATTACTGTGGAAGAAGGCAAGTCCATCTACATATTTTATTTCATATGCCTATTGCCCCGTTGATAATGAATCTGTCTCTCCATTTGTAAACTTGTATCCGTATAGCTTTGCAAATTAATTGCTGAAAACTTCATAAATTAATTGCAGAAAACTTTATAAATTAATTGCAGAAAACTAGCCATTTTTCTACTTCTGGCAATATAATTTATGATGCCTTTACTTCTGTCGCTCATGGGCATATTACGTTATTAAAGATGCTTTCTTTTAGTGAGAATCTAATCTAGTTCCATTCATCATTAATATTGAGTTCACCACTTTTCAAATAGAAAGATCTTCAATTTCCACTGCTCAGTTTTCAATAGCTTCTGTGACAATTCAAGGGTTCATTGTGTAGCACAAATCATATTCCTTTATGTCAAACCTGGTGCGTGTGTGTGTATCTTGATCTTATCTAGTTTTTCTAATTCCATTTTCTGTTTCCAGAAAGGGTTTCCTAGGAATAACTATTATAACCAGTGCAGCTGGATTTTTGAGTACTTTCTCCCCGAATTATGTATCATTGTTGATTCTCCGTTGTTTGGTTGGGGTTGGCCTGGGTGGTGGACCTGTATTTTCCTCCTGGTTTCTAGAGTTTGTTCCGGCTTCACATAGAGGCACCTGGATGGTTGTCTTCTCAACTTTCTGGACATTCGGAACCATTTTTGAGGCTGCACTTGCATGGGTACTGTGTTCTATTTTCTCACTACTACAACTACTGTCCAAGCTGTTGTTGCTTCTTCATTTTATTTCTTTGAAGTTTTATTTGACTATCTGAACAAGGTGATTGATATGAATATGGCATTTGCTTTCGCACTCTGATTTGAGAAAAAGGTGTTGCTCTTTAATTTTGTTGAATGTTGAATTCAGTTCCGGTCGTAAGAGAAGAAAGATAATCTGCTTTGTATTCTCCTTCTTTCTTTCTTTTTTGTTTGAACTTCTGTTGCAGGGGTTGTGCACTTTTTCTCTCTTACTCTTTTGCCTTTTCCATTCTGGTTTTTTGACAGATTTTTCCGTATATGATAAAAGTTTTTGAGGGTTAGGTTGTCAAAAAGAGATTTAAGGCAGAGACTCGAAACTTGATGAGTGAGTTTTCAACTGTTGGAACGTTAGGTTTATTCATCCAAGACTTCTAAACTCGACCACTCAAGGAATTGGAGACTCCTGATATGCTTTAGTTTCAATTTACTTTTATCTTATTCCTTGTAAACATTCTCTCTGTTCTTAACGTCTGAAATTCTTTAGTGTCCTTGCAGGGGACTCTTGTCTGCTTATTTAGAATCTCCCTTTTTGAACCAGAAAAGTTGCAGAAAAACACATAACCTTACTCTTCATCTTCCATGGTGGTATATGACAGCTGCCTTTTTTCTTCCATACTAATTCATTGATCTGTTAGTATGCACCTCTTGAAGTTATATTAGTTATTATCCTTGTGCTTTCTGTCCAATGTTTTTCAAATGACATCTTTTTACTGCAAAAAAAAACTGTTCTTATTGAGTATTTTTCTTAAGGTAACTGTATTTCTGTACTTATTGCAGATTGTCTTGCCTAGATTGAATTGGAGGTGGCTACTTGCATTCTCCTCTTTACCATCTATTGCCCAGCTTTTCTTTTATTGGATAGTACCAGAGTCTCCAAGGTACCTGTCCATGAAAGGAAGAATAACGGAGGCACATAATATTCTGGAGAAGATAGCTCAGCTGAACCAATCAAAACTTCCTCCTGGAATGCTTGTTTCTGATAGTACAATTGGACTGGATGAAGAATCTGCCCCGTCAAAATATACACCTCTACTCTCCTCAACTAGAAATCTGGTTTCAGATTTTAAATCAGGCTTCTCATCATTTGTTATGCTTTTCTCATCAAAGTTAATTCGAACAACACTTCTTTTGTGGTTGTTATTCTTTGGAAATGCATTCTCATATTATGGTATCATATTGTTGACTTCAGAGCTAAGTAGTGAGGAAGGAAAATGTGCCTCAACTGTCTTGCGGTCAGAAAATCTCCAGGATGACAGCCTCTACATAAATGTATTTATTACTAGTTTGGCAGGTATTGCATGCCTAGTAAACTTTCTCTGCACTTAGTGTTGAGATTTGAAAATTGTTCTACAACATGAAGTAATTACTTCTTACCTTTAAATTTTTATATAGTATTATCATTTTAAGGAATAATGATCTGGTAAATCTTTTCTTAAAAATTTATGTTGTAGAGCTTCCTGGGATTCTTTTATCAGCCATTATTGTGGATAGATTTGGCCGCAAGCTTTCTGTGGCATTCATGTTTGTCTTAGCTTGTATTTTCCTCCTACCCCTGGTTTTCCATCAGCATGCGACTTTGACAACAGCATTGTTATTTGGAGCTCGCATGTGTGCCATAGGAACCTTCACAGTTGCTGCAATATATGCCCCAGAGGTAAGTCCTGGAATACTCCTCAATTTTTTTTGAAGACCTTTTATTCAAAGCAGTGGTTGACTGCTTGAAGATGTACTTCTGTTTTTTTTTTTTTTAATTTTTTTTTAATGAATAATTGCTTAAATATTCCCCACCTTCATCTTTTTTTCTGATCAGGATCAATAATCTTTTCTATTGAAACCAACTTGAGGGAGGTAGTTTTTAGATGGGAAACATGATAATGCATTTGTTAGAAAATGCAAGTTTCTGGAATCCCTTTCTCATCACCCTTGTTCTCTCTGTTCTTGTTGCTTATTTTTCTTGCTAATAAAACCATAGATTGATCAATCGGCAATTGGCGAATATAGGAATATGGTTAAGAATATAATCCACTCTCTTCTCTGCTAAGATTGGCTAGTAGAAATATACATCCTTGTCTCTTTTCATGCTAATCTTGAATGTTTCCTCTATTTTATTTATATACGGGAATGATTCTGGAGTCTTTTGGGAGTGAATAACTCATCATAGTCAGTCAGCATACAAAATGAATTGCTACTGCTCTTAAAAAGATGCTGTTTTGAATTCTACGAAATTGATCCGTTTCTTGTCCATCGTCAAGCTGCCGCATCCTTTGAATTGATCCTTCATTATTCTATCTTGAATCCATTAATAGGAATAATATGTCATTGCATTTGGAAGGTGATTTTGTTGTAACCCTGTCTTCATTAGAATTAGCCAATAACATGGTCATGACCCATGGAAGTTGGTTACTTTTCCATTGTGCTTAATGCCATTCCGATTTGCTTCAAGCGCCTTTAAGTTGACCTTTGAACTGGTTTTAAATAATTTATTTGTGGTAATTTCCTTTTTCCCTAGGTGTATCCAACGGTTATTAGGGCAACTGGGGCAGGAGTTGCAAATGCTGTAGGGAGGATTGGTGGCATGGTATGCCCTCTTGTGGCAGTTGGACTAGTGGCGGGTTGCCATCTTAAGGAAGCTATCATTTTGTTCGAGGTTGTGATTGTTATTTCAGTAGTCTGTGTCCTGCTCTTCCCATTTGAGACCAGTGGGCGGGAATTGAGTGACAGTTTAGCTGCATCTGATCCAAAACAAGTAGTTGTTGGGTAGCAAATTTATACCCATTCAAGCATAGTGAAAACTAGATGTATTTTCTTGTATTTGCTATTTGATTGTTTAGAACAGGAAGTCCATGTATCAGATCACGGTTCTGCCAAATTGGCTGTGTCTAGGAAGGGAGAACAAATGCTAATCCTTTAACATAGATAAATATGTATGCCTATTCCCTCGTCGCGCAAGGTTGATTTAAGTATGTATAGCAGAGTACGAGGCGACATGTATCATTTACTTCCTTGCCTTACCAGTTCAAATTCAGGAGTTGAATTCTTTTTCATTTCTCCTCTCATTGAACATCTATGGAACGAGAGCAACAAGCTCTAAAATGACAAGTCTCTAGTTATAAAACATCAAAATATATATATTGACTTAAGTCACTGTAACCCGTCGTGATTAGCTTTGTCTATCAATGAATCTTGCACGGTAATATCATGCTTTTCAATTTTTAACGGTGTTGTTGCATAATTTTTCGTGTGATGATCAAGGAACGGGTTGATGAAGTCTCATGTAAGTTGAAAACAAAGAAATTTGGATGAAAAGGCCCTCTCAGAAGTGGACAAAAAAAGTTGTCTTCACTTATATTTCCAGGGGTGCTAAA
>Ga0307517_10006782_pt1 | contig 16851 bp, 14 predicted proteins | sample 23_EM_MG_FD_194515 | JGI IMG/M metagenome (GOLD analysis project Ga0307517, IMG submission 194515) | Populus trichocarpa ectomycorrhiza microbial communities from riparian zone in the Pacific Northwest, United States - 23_EM | ecosystem: Host-associated > Plants > Roots > Unclassified | place...
CCCTGGTGGCCCTGCTCTCTGGTATTGCACTCTCTCCTGAGTTGCAGGATCGGTACGGTCGGCATTCGAAAAACTGTGACCCCGTCTCCGTCCTCCGTGTTCGTACTTCTCGGTTGTTTGGCGAGCCGTCCTTCTCCCGCTTCCCACGCGTCAGATCCGCTTGCACCGTACTGCTACACACTCTTTGCTGGCACCTTACTGCCGTCCAGCTGGCACCTTACTGCCCCGTCCCCACTGCTGGCACCATCACTGCTGAGTGGCTCTCCTCGCCGGGTGGCTCCCCTCGCCCTCCTCATCCGCTCCTGCGATTTACTCTACGGTCGCAAACCTCGCATTAGGTTACGCTGTGTCATGGTATAGCACTATCTCCTTGGCCCATGCTAAAGTCCGAAGCGTCGCCAAAATTCCGGGCAGTCCGCCCGTGACGAGGCCTTGCCCCTAAGCCGTTAGGTGTGGGGAATTCTCTTAGGCATCCGGCAACAGTAGTTTTATCTTTCCTCTCCGTCGGCACTTGGTGCCGTAAGAATCATTTCTTTTGTTTTGGGGGGCCCGCCGAAGGGTTTGTGTCTTTCCCTGGTTTCTTTTCTATACTTGTCTTTCCTTACGTGTCTGGAGGAAGGTATTGCTCCGTCTTGCTTTCGTCTTAGGTGCTGTTAGGGGGGAGGATGGGCTCTGGGTCAGAGGGGTTTGATTTTTCCCATGAGGGGGTGAAGCGGGTCGTTGGATTGTTTATAGGTTTTGTTTCGGTCATAGCTAGCGCTCCATATCGTTTCTTGTACCTTAAACAACGAATACATGATTATAAAAAAAAAAGAGAAAAAAAAGAAAAAAAAGAAAAAAAGCCCCCTATTTCCTTTCATCTTTCTCGTCCGCTCCACCTCCAGCGATTGAAATCTCAACACCATGAGAAATCATCGTGAGAGTGTCCTCCGCCCCTGGGCTCCCGTGATGGCTTCTGCCTAGGAGTGCCACGCACCCGTCTTTTCCTTTCCTCTCTCTGGGGTCTCTGGCCTCCCCTCCCACGGGGTTCTTGACTCTGTCTTCGTTGAGCACGCTCGCGTTGGTGTTTCTCCCCCTTACCCCGCACTTCGCGACGCCTCTCGCTTAGCGATTTGCACGGTCGGCAACCCTCTTTCCATCGTCAACACACGGTCACTAGTTTCGGGCTATCGGTGAAGTAGTTGCCCTGGTGGCTCTGCTCTCTGGTATTGCACTCTCTCCTGAGTTGCTCGGTCGGTACGGTCGGCATTCGAAAAATCGTGACCTCGTCTCCGTCCCCCGTGTTCGTACTTCTTGGTTATTGGCAAGCCTTCCCTCTCCCGCTTCCCACGCGTTAGATCCGCTTGCACCGTACTGCTACGCCTAGCTGGCACCTTACTGCCCCATCCCTTGCTCTCTCCCTCCTTCTCGGGTCTCCCCCTCATCCGGGATCCTCTCCGGTAGTGACGCTCTCTCTCTTGTAACAAGGGACCACGTGAGAGAGGCGGTAATTTCGTCCGGTCGGCCCTTGGTCTGTCCGCTGTGGCTGGCATCCCTTCTGCTGAGTGGCTCTCCTCGCCGGGTGGCTCCCCTCGCCTTCTTCACCCGCTACGCGATTTACTCTACGGTCGCAACTCGTGTCGGTTACGGTATTCCATGGTATTGCACCATCTCCTTGGATGTTCCTAAAGTCTAGTGCGCGCCGCTTACCGGGCACCCCCGCCCGTGTCTCCGTCTTGCCCCTAAGCCGTTAGGTTCGGGGAATTTCCTTAGACAACAGGCAACAGTACTTTTATCCTCTCCGCTCCGTCGGTCTTGGGCCGTAAGATTCTCTTCTTTTGTTCTGGGGGGCCTGCCGAAGGGTTTCTTTGCTCCTGTGCGTCTTTATGTTGGATTTCTTCGTGTTTGGCTTTCCTATGCTTTCCTCCCCATTAGTTTAGGCTGGTGGCTGGTGTGCGGTTAGGCCCATACCATAGGGTCTTGGGGGTACGGTTTTGGTCTTCATGTTTGATTTCTTTCCTACGGGCGGGGGGTATTTGTTTGTCCCATGACGAGGTGAAGCGGGCCGTTGGATTGTTTTGTGGTTTTGTTTCTGCCATAGCTAGCGCTCCATGTAGTTTCTTGTACCTTAACAACGAATACTTTATTATAAAAAAAAAAAAAAAAAAGAAAAAAAAGAAAGAAAAGAAAAAAAAGCAAAAAAAGAAAAAAAAAGCCCCCTATTTCCTTTTCACGCTCCGCGCCCTCTACACCTCCAGTCATTGAAATCACAACTCCACGTCGTTCAGTGCACGATCCCCCCTCGCCCCCTTTTCTCCTCCTCTTGTCAGGCTTCGCGTCCCTGATCCCTCGTCCTCACGATGGATGATCTTCCTGCCCTTCCCTCCTCGGGTGCCCCCTTGCGTGCCCCCTCTAGGCAGTCCTCGTCCCCTGAACTCAATGAGTCCCACCTATACATTCGCGACTTTGTTTGCGAGACCCGCCAAAGACTTAACTTCTCTTCTGTCCAACTCCCAATCCTCGACGACCGCCAGCTGGCTGAACTCTCAGACGGCGAGACGATCCTCATCCCCCTTTCCTGCTCCTCTCTCAACGCTCTCGCATCCATGTCGCGTCAGCTCGATACCATAACAACCCAATTAGGCACTATACAAGGTATCGTTGTCACCCTCCCTACCACTGCCGCCCTGGACAGCAAGCTCGCCCCTATCCACGCGTCCCTACGTGACCTGTCACAAAGGGTGTCTGCTGCCCCACCTCCCCAAGCGCCAGCCCCCACTCGGCCACCGGTTCCTCCGACTGGTGCGACCACACGCCCGGCACTTCCCTCCGTTCGCCCTCCCATTCCACCGACGGGTGCCACCACACGCCCCACACGCCTCCCAGCTCAGCCTAAGGCAAAGGCCCGCGCCCCCCCCCCTAGTAAGGCCAGCTCTTCCTCTTTCGACCCCGACATTCCCCGGTATGACCCGGACACCCGATCCTTTTATGGCGACCCTCGCGCCTATGCCGACAAGTTCCCTGACTCCTGGGAAGCAAACGCGTTCCGTGAAGGAAAGTACCCCGATCCAACCACCTTCATCTCGGGCCACCTCGCCCCCGATTGTCACAAGCCCCAACCCTCGTATGCCCAGGCCGCCTCGAAAGGTACCTCGAAGGGCAAGAAGAACAAAAGCTCCCTAACGGCCGCCCAAGTCGCGTCAGCCAGCAACCTAGGCCCTGAGATTCAGACACCTAGGTCTCTTCCTACCGCCGAAAGAAGGTTCTACGCTCCTCGTTCTTCCCCCTCTGAGCACCCGCAAGCGCCCCTAATCGCCGCGACCTTCCCAGACATAGCTGCCCGCGTACTCAGAGATGCGAACTGCCTCCTACCCCTCGCAGTCACCACCAAGGTCAACGACCGTGGATCTGTCACCCTTCTCGTCACTGACCCTGCCACCCCCGCCGCGGCCTTTGCCCCATACTTCGACGCCCTCTCCAACCAGCTTAACAAGTCGTTCCCTGTGGGCGAGTCTCCCTGGTTGCCCTTTCGCCTCGCCCCCAACGAAGCCCAGCTCACCATCCACTCCCTCCCGATCGCCTTCCTCCCTGAGGACCCGGAAGAGCTCTTCCCGTGTCTTGCGGAATCGATCCTCAACTCTAAGAACATTCGCATCCTGTCCGCCAGATACCTCAATCCTAACGCACAATCCAGGGAGGGCAAGTCTGCCACCTCCGTCATTGTCTCCGTCCACCCAGGGGACGTACTCACGATGGGCTCCTCGATTCGACTCTTTTCCCGTTCACGAAATATTGAACGCGCCTACTCGTCCAATAGGTACACGCTGTGCAAGAACTGCTGGGGGTTTGGCCACGTCGCCCCCAGGTGCCCCTCGCCTCTCCCGTTTGCCCCATCTGTTCCCTCAACCACACCCGTGCAATGCACCGATGCCCCAACCCCACCTGCCCTGGAGGTGGCAACCTTAAGGCTGCTCCTGGCTGTTGTTCTTCCTCGCCACCGCGCTGCGCCAATTGCGGAGGCGCCCACACTTCGACTCACAGGGATTGTGACTCCCGACCGACTCCGCCCCCTTTCAGACGTTCGTCCGCTGCCGACGAGATCGTTCTCCCGCCGCCCGCGAGCGAAGAGATGGACACGGCCGCCGACGACAGTGACGTCTCGCCCCCCCCTTCACCCACCCGCTCCCTCCAGTCGGCGTTCGAGATGGCTACACCAAGGGCCAGAAGGACAACGATACTTCCGGCCTCTGTGAGGCCCGCACCAGGCCCTGGTCAGCTCCCTCCCGTGGAGCCCCAGAGCCCCTCCCCCATGAGTGGAACCCCGTCGGGCCTGGCCCAATAATGCAGCACAACCCTTCTTTCTGGGGTGGTGAGCAGGCCTTGCCCCCCCCTCCGAAACCCTTCACACTCATTCAACACAACTGCCTCGGGAGCTGGGATGTGTTCCTTTCACTGTTCGGGTCCTTCACACAGCTGGCCCAACCCCCGTCCATTGTAGCCCTTCAGGACCCTCCGGTCTACAGGGGCAAACTTCCTTCCTTTAATTTATTTATGGTTTTTTCCCCCCCCACCTCTGGTGGCTGCAAGCCCCGGGTTGCCTTTTATGTTTATAGTTCCTTTTTGTCAACTATTTCTCTCCTTCCGCGGTTCTTTGGGCGAGGGGACGTCATGGCACTTGACCTCTTCACCCCGAATGGCTTCTTTAACCCCTCCACAACTGGCTTCACAATAATCAACTCCTATAGCACCAAGGGGCGCGCAAACAACACCCGCTCTGTCCCACCGGACATTATGTTCCCCTCCAGCCCCCTTCCCACCCTTACTTTGGGTGACTTCAACATCCATCACCCCACGGCCGACCCCCTCAGGACCTTCAAGGAGGACGAGATTGCCACCTCGGCCCCCTACTTCGACAGGGCCACGGACCTAGGGTTCTCCCTCCTCAACACCCCGGGTGTCTTCACTCGGTTTTCGATGTCGCTTGTCGGGCGCCCGGGCGTCCTGGACCTAGCCTTTGCCTGCCCCCTCCTCTCGCCCTACTTTTCTGAATGGTCTGACCCCCTCCCCTCCACCGGCTCGGACCACATCCCGATCCTCCTCCACTTTGAGGCCCTGTTGTTTCGGGCTCCCCCCCCAACCCCCAACTGGGCCCTGTCCGACTGGCCCGCTCTGGACACTGCGCTGAAGGCTACGGTCATCTCGCCCCCGCCCCCTCTCCCCACCACGAGCTCCCTGGACCTCTGGCTCAGTACCAATCTAGGGAAGGTCACGTTACTATTTGCGCTTCACACCCCGATGAAAAGGGTGACTTTCCGCTCCAAACCATGGTGGTCTGAGCTTCTGTCGGTGCTCAGGAAGGCCTATAACTCTGCTCTCCGCTCCTTGAAACCAGATCGTTTCGATGCCTCTCTCCTCGCATCCGCAAGGGCGGCGAGATCGTCCTACATCAAGGCGATCAAGAAGGCGAAGAGGGCCCATTGGTCATCCTTCTTGGCCTCAGCGACCCCCCAAACTGTGTGGACGGCCAAAAGATTTGCCGTCGGGCGTCCCCCCCCGCGTTTCCCTGATCTCCCGGGCGCCTCAACGCCGCCCGAGCTCAACAAGGCGCTCCTTGACCATTTTTTCCCTGGCGAGCCAGCCGGGTTCACCGACACCATCCTGCTCCCGTTCAGAGAATGCCTCCCGCTGGCACCGGACGAGATTAGCAGAGCCCTAGCCCGCTCCTCCCCATCGTCGGCCCCAGGGCCTGACGCGATCCCCAACTCAGTTTGGAAGAGGGTACACCGCACGGCCCCTCACCTCATCCACGACCTCCTGGCCCCCTTGGTGACCTACAGGTCCCACCCCCTCACCCTCAAAAGGGCCGACGGCATAGTCCTTGACAAGCCCAGGAAGCCCTCATACGACTCCCCCTCGTCTTTCCGTGTGATAGTTCTTCTCCAGACCTTTTCTAAGATCCTTGAAAGGATAATGAACTCTAGACTCTCCTGTGTGGCCCATGCCACTGGACTCCTTAACCCTCACCAATGCGGCTCGCTTGCCGGCCTGTCGGCTTCGGACACGGTTACCACCCTCACCCACGAGGTGAAGACCCTTCAGATGGCTGGAAGGAAAGTCTCCACACTCTTCCTGGACATTAAAGGGGGTTTCGACAACGTCAACCCCTCCTCCCTCAGCGGCATGCTTAGAGCCAAAGGGGTCAACCCATACTTTGTGTCTTGGACCAGGTCCTTCTTGTCTGGCAGATCTTGCCGGCTCCTGTACCAGGGATCGCCCAAGGTGTTCGCCCCAGTCTCGGTGGGCACGCCCCAGGGCTCCCCTGTCTCCCCGCTTCTCTTTGTCATTTACGTCTCCCGCCTCCACTCAGAGATCCCCCAGGGCCTCACGCTCTCCTACGTGGACGACTTCGGTCTGACAGCGTCTTCTGCCTCCTATCGGGGCAACATCCAGATCTTACAAAGGCAGTACGCCAGGCTGAAGGCCAGAGGGGCCAGGCTGGGCGTCAGTTTCTCGGTCCCCAAAACAGAGTTTATCTACTGGCGCACGAACAGGGATAAGGCCCCCATTTCCGACGCTCCGATCTACCTGGATGGATCGGTTTTCACGCCCAAGGGAGAGGTCCGATGGCTGGGCTACTGGTTCACACCCTCGATCTCCACCACCCCCTACTTCGTCAAGAGGCTACCCAAAGCCCAAGCTGCCTTCGTGGCGGTCAAACGTCTCTCCCCCCCGGGAATTGGCCTCCCGCCGTACCTCTGCCACCGACTTGCTTCCTCCCTCCTCTTTCCCATTCTCAGCTATGGCGCGGACGCCTTTGTTCCCACGGTCCACATGACCAGGAAACTTGCCGCGTTCTGGCACAAGGTCCAGAGATGGACGACCAATTGTTTCATGAGCACCCCCACCGACATCCTGGCCATTGAGGCCTGCCTCCCGCCACTCGATCTCCTCCTCGGGTACAAACGCCGGCTGGCTCACCTAAGGATCCTCTGCTCCCCGCCGGAGATCAACCCCGCAGCCGCAAGGCTCCCCCCCTCGGTCCAAACTCCTTCCCTTCACCGCCACTCCCCAGACCTCAGGGCCCTAAGCGCGAGGAATGCAGGCAGTCGCCTGCCCCTCCCTTGGACCCACCCTAGACCGCCCTCCAAGAACAGGGCCCACCTCCCCCTCGACGCCCTACCCCACTCGATGCTGTTCCTTTTGGGCCAGGATGGGCTTGAAGCCCTCCCGGTCACCTCCCAACACCTCGTTACCGATTTCTACCCCGAGCCCCCCCCGGGCCGCTCCTACCGACAGCTTAAACTCAAGTGCAAGAATCTCCTCATGGAAGAATGGGACCAGGCCGCTCCAGACCCAGCCAGATACCCTTTCCGCCCCTCGCAGAAGCCCCACCCGTTCATGGGCGTCGACAAATTCACCGCGGGCCGCCTCCACCAGATGAGATCTGGGAAGAGCTACCTCCGCGCCCACCCCTCCTGGGATAGCGAAGTCCCCACCACGTGCCCCAGCTGCTTGTCCGCCCCCGAGACGTTCGAGCACGCCATCCTCCAATGCCCGGCTAAGGAGCCTGCCAGGACTCGCCACCTTCAGGGGGTCCTTGGCATCGCCCCGGATGCCCCAGTATGGTCCTCGGCTGCCCTCTTGGACGCCCTAGCCCACTTCATTAAGTCTACTGGTACAGCCTACCCCCCGGGAATGTTTTCACGCCCGTCGTCTTCTACTGCCTCCATTTCTGTCCGCTCATCTAATGTAGTTTCTTTTGGTTACTTTATGTCGTCTCAGGAAAGCTAGGTTTGAATTTTTGTTTTTCATGCTATCTGCTGGTGTAAGGAGGGTTTCCTTTAGTTTACTTGTTTTAATTTCGCGCCCGTATGTGGGCCTGGGACCGGTACGGACCCCAGTTGAAGAGTAGTGTGCCGGATCTTTCCTTTGTTAGTTCGTTTTGGTTTTTGGGTTTTGTTTTCGCCATAGCTAGCGCTCCATGCGATTTCTTGTACCTTAACAACAAATATATGATATAAAAAAATAAAAAATAAAAAAAAGCCCCCTATTTCCTTTTCATCTTTCTCGTCCGCTCCACCTCCAGCGATTGAAATCTCAACACCATGGGAAATCATCGTGAGAGTGTCCTCCGCCTCTGACCTGCCCCACCCGTGGCGACTGCTCGGGGGTTTATCACGCCTTCATCTCCTTACTTTCTCTGGGGCCTTTGGCCTCCCCTCCCGGGGGTTTTGGATTCCTTTCTGGTTCCGTTCGTCTTCGTTGAGCACGCTCGCGTTGGTGTTCCTACCCTTTACCCCGCACTTCATGACGCGTCTCGCTTAGCGTTTTGCACGGTCGGCAACCCTCCTCCCTCCGTCAACACACGGTCGCTAGTTTCAGACTATCGGTGAAGTAGTTGCCCTGGTGGCCCTGCTCTCTGGTATTGCACTCTCTCCTGAGTTGCAGGATCGGTACGGTCGGCATTCGAAAAACTGTGACCCCGTCTCCGTCCTCCGTGTTCGTACTTCTCGGTTGTTTGGCGAGCCTTCCTCCTCCCGCTTCCCACGAGTCGGATCCGCTTGCACCGTACTGCTGCACCCTCTTTGCTGGCACCTTACTGCCGTCCAGCTGGCACCTTACTGCCACGTCCCCATTGCTGGCACCATTACTGCTGAGTGGCTCTCCTCGCCGGGTGGCTCCCCTCGCCCTCCTCATCCGCTCCTGCGATTTACTCTATGGTCGCAAACCTCGCATTAGGTTACGCTGTGTCATGGTATAGCACTACCTCCTTGGCCCATGCTAAAGTCCGAAGCGTTGCCGACATTCCGGGCAGTCCGCCCGCGACAAGGCCTTGCCCCTAAGCCGATAGGTTCGGGGAATTCCCTTAGGCATCCAGCAACAGTAGTTTTATCTTCCCTCTCCGTCGGCACTTGGTGCCGTAAGATTCTTTTCTTTTGTTTTGGGGGGCCCGCCGAAGGGTTTGTGTCTTTCCCTGGTTTCTTTTCTACACTTGTCTTCCCTTAAGTGTCTGGAGGAAGGTATTGCTTCGTCTTGCTTGCGTCTTTGGTGCTGTATGGGGGGTGGATGGGCTCTGGGTTAGAGGGGTTTGATTTTTCCCATGAGGGGGTGAAGCGGGTTGTTGGATTGTTTATAGTTTTGTTCACGCCATAGCTAGCGCTCTACGCGGTTTCTTGTATTTTAACAACGAATACATGATGATAAAAAAAATAAAAATAAAAAAAAACCCCTTATTTCCTTTCTCCCTGGTTGCCCTTCCGCCTCGCCCCCAACGAGGCACAGCTCGCCATCCACTCCCTCCCGCTTGCCTTCCTCCCGGAGGACGCCGAGGAGTTGTTCCCGTGTCTCGCGGAGTCAGTCCTCAACTCCAAGAACGTTCGCATCCTCGCCGCCAGGTACCTCAACCCCGACACACGGTCCAGGGAGGGTAAGACTGCCACCTCCGTCATCGTCTCCGTCCATCCCGGGGACGTTCCCACAATGGGGTCCTCAATTTGACTCTTCTCCCAGTCGCGCACGATTGAACGCGCCTACTCCTCCAATCGGTACACCCAATGCAAGAACTGCTGGGGCTATGGCCATGTTGCCCCCAGGTGCCCCTCAACCGACCCCGTTTGCCCCATCTGCTCCCTCAACCATACCCGCGCCATGCATCGATGTCCCAACCTCACCTGCCCTGGAGGTGGCAACTCTAAGGCTGTTCCTGGCTGTTGCTCTTCCTCACCCCCCCGCTGCGTTAACTGTGGGGCAGATCACACTGCCACCCATAGGGATTGCGAAAGCCGCCCATCACCGCTCCCTCTCAGGCGTTCAACCGCTGCCACCGAGATCATTCCCCCGCCGCCGACCGGCGACCAAATGGACACAGAAACTGATGACAGAGTCGTCTCGCCCCCCCCTTCTCCCACCCGCTCCCTCCAGTCGGCGTTCGAGATGGCTACTCCAAGGGCCAGAAGCACAACGATACTTCCGGCCCCTCTAGGGCCCAACCAAGGCAACCGACAGCTTCCCCCCGCGGAGCCAGTTAGCCCCTCTCCTATGAGCAGAAACCCGTCGGGCCTAGCCTGCTAATGCAGTACGACTGACCCTCGCGGGGTGGTGAGCAGGCCTCGCCCCCTCCCCCGAAACCCTTCACACTCGTTCAACACAACTGCCTCGGGAGCTGGGATGTGTTTCTCTCCTTGTTTGGGTCGTTCACGCAGCTGGCCCACCCTCCGTCTATTGTCGCCCTCCAGGACCCTCCGGCCTACAGGGGCAAACTCCCCTCGTTTAATTTGTTTACTGTTTTTTCCCCTCCTACAACTGGTGGCTGCAAACCACGGGTTGCATTTTACGTTTATAGTTCCTTTATGGCTTCAGTTTCCCTCCTGCCCCGCTTCTTTGGAAGGGGTGACGTTATGGCTTTGGACCTGTTCACCCCTGACGGCTTTTTTAATCCCTCTACTACTGGCTTCACGATAATCAACTCTTACAGCACTAAGGGCCGCTCAAACAACACTCGCTCCGTTCCCCCGGACGTTATCTTCCCTTCCAGCCCCCTCCCGACCCTCACACTGGGTGACCTTAATATCCACCACCCCACGGCTGACCCCCTCAGGCTCTTCAAGGAAGGCGAGATCGCCACCTCGACCCCCTACTTTGACAGGGCAACAGACCTGGGATTCTCCCTCCTCAACACCCCGGGTGTGTTTACTCGGTTCTCTATGTCTCTCATTGGGCGCCCCGGCGTCCTGGACCTCGCTTTTGCCTGCCCTCTCCTGGCGCCGTACTTCACAGAGTGGTCTGAACCCCTCCCCTCCACTGGTTCTGATCACATCCCGATCCTCCTCCGATTTGAGGCCCCCCTGGTCCGGGCTCCCCCCCCAACCCCCAATTGGGCCCTGACCGACTGGGCCACCTTGGAGTCCTCCCTGAAAGCTACGACCATCTCGCCCCCGCCTCCCTTCCCCACCACGCGATCCTTGGACAGCTGGTTCAGCACCAACCTAGACAGGGTTACATCCCAATTCACGCTCCACACCCCACTGAAGAGGGTGACCTTCCGTTCCAAGCCGTGGTGGTCTGAGCTCCTGTCGATGCTCAGGAAGGCCTACGGATCCGCGCTCCGCTCCTCCAAACGGGATCGTTTCGATGCCGCCCTCCTCGCCTCCGCAAGGGCGGCGAGGTCCGCCTACTTCAAGGCCATCAAGAAGGCGAAAAGGGATCATTGGTCCTCCTTCCTGGCCTCGGCAACCCCGCAGACTGTGTGGACGGCCAAGAAGCTTGCTGTTGGCCGCCCCCCACCCCGCTTCCCGGAGCTCCCAGGCGCCTCCACTCCACCTGAACTTAACCAAGCCCTCCTTGACCACTTTTTCCTAGGCGTACCAGCCAGGGCTCCGAGCACCATCCTGCTCCCGTTTAAGGAATGCCCCCCCTTGTCCCAGGATGAGGTCGGCAGGGCCCTTGCCCGCTCCTCCCCAACGTCGGCCCCAGGGCCCGACAAGACACCCAACTCGGTTTGGAAAAGGGTGCACCGTGTGGCCCCTCACCTAATCCAAGACTGGCTTGCCCCTCTGGTGACCTACGGATCCCACCCCCTCTCCCTCAAGAAGGCCGATGGCATAGTGTTGGACAAGCCCGGCAAACCCTCATACGACTCCCCCTCTTCCTTCAGGGTTATAGTTTTATTACAGACCTTTTCAAAGATCCTTGAGAGGATTATAAACTCCAGACTTTCCTGTGTGGCCCGTGCGATCAGCCTCCTCAACCCGCACCAGTGTGGCTCGCTGGCTGGCCTTTCGGCCTCGGACGCGGTCTCCACCCTCACCCACGAAGTGAAGACCCTCCAGATGGCTGGTAGGAAGGTCTCCACGCTCTTTCTCAACATAAAGGGGGGTTTCGACAACGTCAACCCCTCCACCCTCTGCGGCATTCTCAGGGCCAAGGGGGTCAACCCGTATCTAGTGTCTTGGACGAAGTACTTCCTTACCGGCAGGTCATGCCGGCTCCTGTACCAAGGGTCCCCCAGAGTGTTCGCACCGGTTTCGGTAGGCACCCCCCAAGGGTCCCCAGTCTCTCCTCTGTTGTTTGTTATCTACGTTTCCCGTCTCCACTGCGAGATCCCCTGTGGTCTCACCCTTTCCTATGTGGACGACTTCGGCCTGACCACCTCCTCTGCGTCCTATCGGCGCAACATCCAGATTCTACAGAAGCAATACGCGAGGCTGAAGGCCAGAGGGTCCAGGCTAGGCGTTGGCTTCTTGGTGCTCAAGACGGAGCTCATCCACTGGCGCACGAACAGGGACAGAGGCCCCATCTCCAATGCTCCGGTCCACCTCGACGGGTCGGTCCTCAAACCCAAGGACGAGGTCAGGTGGCTAGGCTACTGGTTCTCCCCCTCGATTTCCACCACCCCCCATTTCGTCAAAAGGCTGGCCAAAGCCCAGGCGGCCTTCGTGGCCGTCAAGCGACTCTCACCTCCGGGGATCGGCCTCCCGCCCTTCCTCTGCCATAGACTGGCCTCCTCCCTCCTGTTCCCCATCTTCAGCTATGGCGCAGACGTCTTCATGCTCACCGCCCACATGATCAGGAAACTCTCCGTGTTCTGGCACAAGGTCCAGAGGTGGACGACCAACTGTTTCATGTCTACCCCCACAGATATCCTGGCCATAGAAGCCTGCCTCCCACCGCTCGGGCTCCTCATCGCGTACAAGCGACGCCTGGCACACCTTAGAATCCTATGCTCCCCCCCGGAGATCAACCCAGTGACCGCGAGGCTCCCGCCCTCCGTGCAGACCCCGTCTCTTCATCGCCACTCGCCGGACCACAGGGTCCTAAGCGCGAGGAACGCGGGAAGCCGCCTCCCCCTCCCGTGGCTCCAAGCTAGGCCTCCCTCTAAAAACCGGGCCCACCTCCCCCTCGACGCCCTCCCGCACTCCATGCTGTTTGTGTTGGGCCCCGACGGGCTCTCCCCCCTCCCAGTTACCTCCCAGCATCTGCTCACCGACCACTACCCCGAGCCTGCCCCGGGCCGCTCATACCCTCAGCTTAAACTCCAGTGCAAGAACCTCCTCATGCAAGAATGGGGCAAGGCCGCTCCTGACCCGGCCAGATACCTCTACCAACTCTCGCTACAGCCCCACCTGTTCATGGGCCTGGACAAGTTCTCCGCGGGCCGGATACACCAGATGAGATCTGGTAAGAGCTACCTCCGCGCCCACCCTTCCTGGGATAGCGACGTCCCCACTACCTTCCCCAGTTGCCAGGGTGCCCCCGAGACATTCGAACACGCCATCCTCGATTGCGCCGCCAAGGAACCCAGCAGGACCCCCCATCTTCAGGGGGTCCTCGACATTGGTCCCGACGCGCCCGTCTGGTCCTCAGCCGCCCTCTTGGGCGCCCTCGCCCGCTTCATCAAGTCAACAGCTACGGCCTTCCCCCCGGGTATGTTCTCACGCCCCACGTCCGCGGTTTCTTCCCTTTCTTCCCGCTCCTCTAATGTAGTTTCTTTTGGTTACTTTATGTCGTCTCAGGAAAGCTGAGTTTATTTTTTTATGTTTTTCATGCTGCCCGCTGGTATAGGAAGGGTTTTCCTTGATTTACTTGGTTTAATTTCGCGCCCGTATGTGGGCCAGGGACCGGTACGGACCCCAGATGAAGAGTTTCTGGTGCCTGATGTTTCCTTTGTTAGTACGTTTTGGATTTTGGGTTTTGTTTTCGCCATAGCTAGCGCTCCATGCGATTTCTTGTACCTTAACAACGAATATATGATATAAAATAATAATAAAAATAAAAAAATAAAAAAAAGCCCCCTATTTCCTTGCATCTTTCTCGTCCGCTCCACCTCCAGCGATTGAAATCTCAACACCATGGGAAATCATCGTAAGAGTGTCCTCCGCCTCTGACCTACCCCGCCTGTGGCGACTGCTCGGGGGTTTGTCACGCCTTCATCTCCTTACTTGCTCTGGGGCCTTTGGCCTCCCCTCCCGGGGGTTATGGATTCTTTTCTGGTTCCGCTCGTCTTCGTTGAGCACGCTCGCGTTGATGTTCCTACCCTTTACCCCGCACTTCGCGACGCGTCTCGCTCAGCGTTTTGCATGGTCGGCAACCCTCCTTCCTCCGTCAACACACGGTCGCTAGTTTCAGACTATCGGTGAAGTAGTTGCCCTGATGGCCCTGCTCTCTAGTATTACACTCACTCCTGAGTTGCAGGATCGGTACGGTCGGCATTCGAAAAACTGTGACCCCGTCTCCATCCTCCCTGTTCGTACTTCTCGGTTGTTTGGCGAGCCTTCCTCCTCCCTCTTCCCACGAGTCGGATCCGCTTGCACCGTACTGCTGCACCCTCTTTGCTGGCACCTCACTGCCGTCCAGCTGGCACCTTACTGCCACGTCCCCATTGCTGGCACCATTACTGCTGAGTGGCTCTTCTCGCCGGGTGGCTCCCCTCGCCCTCATCATCCGCTCCTGCGATTTACACTACGGTCGCAAACCTCGCATTAGGTTACGCTGTGTCATGGTATAGCACTACCTCCTTGGCCCATGCTAAAGTCCGAAGCGTTGCCGATTACTGGGGACAGTCTGTCCCCGACCTGCCTGCCCCTGTTGCCCTTTGGGTTTAGGGTTTAGTACGATTCCGCTAAGGCGTCCGGCAATAGTAGTTTTATCTTTCCTCTCCGTCGGCACTTGGTGCCGTAAGAATCCCTTCTTTTGTTTTGGGAAGCCCGCCGAAGGGTTTGTGTCTTTCCCTGGTTTCTTTTCTATACTTGTCTTTCCTTACATGTCTGGAGGAAGGTATTGCTCCGTCTTGCTTTCGTCTAAGGTGCTATGAGGGGGGAGGATGGGCTCTGGTTTGGAGGGGTTTGATTTTTCCCATGAGGGGGTGAAGCGGGTCGTTGGTTTGTTTGTAGTTTTGTTCACGCCATAGCTAGCGCTCCACGCGGTTTCTTGTACTTTAACAACGAATACATGATATTAAAAAAATAAAAAATAAAAAAAGCCCCCTATTTCCTTGATTCTTTACGCTACCTGGTATTACTTTCACGACTCTTGTACTTCAGAATATAACGACTTCTATTCTGATATCCAAGTTCCATGCCAAGAACCCACGAACCCTGACCCTGATCTATCGTTACACAATCAGTCTTGACCTGAGATTGTTATCTCTGAACCCTCACACCGATTGTTATCGTTTAGGACCTTCCTGTCGTTGTGTGCCTTGGACTAACGTCCAGTGCCAAGACCCCGTTACAGCAACCTTGTCCCAGAAATCCTTACGGGGAGTCTGTGCACCTAACAGAAAATAGTTGAAGGACAAATTGGACTCAGGGATCACCGTTCAACCAAGTGTATTCTTAGACTGAAGATCTGTCAAAGTCTGCTGTCTCCTGCTAGCCAGAAGACTGGTTTAAATACATAAATCCAGAGTGATAGCCTTCCTACGATCACGATCATTACCAATAGTTGTGCACATACCAGAATCCTGTAATCCTGCAAGACCAAAGAAAGAAACATAGCTCAGCCTCCACCAGTGCTACATGACCATTCCATACCCGGAATCCTAAATATAAACTTCCAGCAAAACAAAACCAAACATAGCAATACGATAGCATAGCCTATCTGACTCAGAGACAGTGGCGGAGCTGAAATCAAATCAAATAAACCAAATATAAATCAACTAAACATAGGAAATCCTGCACTGCCCGCTCCTGTGTACCATTACCAGGACATGTACACATGTTACAGTTCAGGAAAGTGCTAGTCCCTCATCACCTTCGTGGCTATGCTTTCCTGGGACAAAAAAGCTAGCTGTTCCTGTATGATACTAGTAGTAGTATCAAATTAAATATTCATCATAGCCAGGAATTTGACAAATTTTATTGCTCACCTGAGAAATAAAGCTTCTCCTAACTCTCTCAGAGAGTATACCAACCGTGTATTTTATTATCATGAAATTCAAATTATGTTCATAGGGAAGACAAAGTCAATTACGGATCTCATAGTGTCTGAATTCATTATCAATTGGGTTTACCATTATGGCAGATACACCAGAGACGAAAATATAAGATCCAGATTCTAATATTAAGCATTTCTGGATTTTTAACTAGATTCACCTAACAAACCTAATCAACTCGAGACGATTAGCTCATATCTGAATTATATAGATAATAGACTATCTTGATTAGCAGGTGCCAACTTCTTCTTTCTAATCATCTCTTCGTTAGATATGATAGGAACTCTTCTTCTATTACACTATAATACATTTTGTAGAACGACTTGGTAGTTCTTGTTCTCGTTGGGTTTCATATGCTTGTATTGATAGCCAAATCACTCCTAAATAAAATGTAATAGCAAGTAAAAGACTATAAAGTAATTATTTATTCATTAACTTGTAAGTAGGAAAATGCTTAGGTGGTAATGTGAAGATCTTGCCCCTAGAGTGAAAAGCCCTCTATTTATACCTGATCTTCACTCTACCCTTACCCTGATGACTTGTCCATTTTTGTCACTCAATCCTCCATCAGCAAAAATAATACCTTGCGTCGTGTGCGCCCCGTGCGTCTGACGCCCGGGACGTCGGAATGCTAATCGCGAATCAGGACGTAACGTCGGATCGACGTCGCGTCCTGACTTTGCGTCACCTAGCGCAATCCGTCCTGACGCCATCCGGACACGGACCCCTACGTCCTGTGCGTCCTGACTGCGTCTGGTGCTCCTCTATTACCTCCTGACTCCCCCTGATCTATGACTCTTCCGTTCCTACTGCATCGGGTCCTCCGCTATTGCGTTCTGACTGCGTCGGATCTATGACTCTCCCGCCCTGATGCCGGTTCCTTCTCAGCGAACGTCAGGGCTTCACTCATCTTCAGATCTCGCGTCCTAATGTTTTCACAC
>Ga0307517_10006783_pt1 | contig 16847 bp, 10 predicted proteins | sample 23_EM_MG_FD_194515 | JGI IMG/M metagenome (GOLD analysis project Ga0307517, IMG submission 194515) | Populus trichocarpa ectomycorrhiza microbial communities from riparian zone in the Pacific Northwest, United States - 23_EM | ecosystem: Host-associated > Plants > Roots > Unclassified | place...
CTAAAAATGTGTTCTTTTTTATGTTGATAATATGGGGCTTAGTGTTTTTGTGTTTATTTTTGGGTAGTTTTGCAAGAACATTGTTTTGGCTGGAGTTGTAAGTCTGACACTAGTGGATGACAGGGCTGTGACTGAAGAAGCATTGTCTGCTAATTTTTTGATGCCTCCTGATGAAAATGCTTGTAGTGGGAAAACTCTTGCTGAGCTTTGCCGTGATTCTTTGAATGAATTTAACCCCATGGTTCGTGTTTCGGTTGAAAAAGGTTTGGTTTGTCTGTCCCACAACTCTTTCTTGTTTTTATAGTTTTGTAACTGTTAATGCTTAACTTTGTTGTTGGATTGTTTAATTTAGTGATTGGAATTGGTTGAAAAATGTTTTTGTTTGCTAATTTTATAAATCATAAGAATTTTTTACATGTGCAATGAATTCGAAATTATCTAACGGGATATTGAAATTGCAGGTGATTTGGCAAGCTTTGGCGTTGAATTCTTTGATAAGTTTGATGTTGTAGTTATAAGTTTCTGCTCCCTTGCAACCAAAGTACGGGTCAATCATTTTCCTTTATTAATTTGTGTAGATAATTGTGCTTGTTGGTAGGATTTTTCCTGCTCTGTGATTTAATGCCTGTATTTGTTTTACTTGCTATGTTTTCGAATCTTATGCTTTTAATGCAGAAATTGATCAATGAGAGGTGTCGGAAGTTATCGAAGCGTGTATCATTTTACACAGTTGACTGTAGAGATTGTTGTGGCGAGATCTTTGTTGATTTGCAGAAATATAATTATGCAAAGGTAAACCATCTTTTACCTTTCCATTTTCGCACATTTTCTGCTCTCACTGGATCATGTTGTAACTGGATCATGTTGATCCAAATGTTTCTTTTTTAAAGCCAAGCATTGAATCAGTTTTGTTCTGAGTGGCAGATTGTTTATTTCTTGTTTTAGCTCATGCTGACTCTTAATTTCATTTATTCATGTCATTCTTTCTTTGAATGCCTCATGTTCACTTATAAGGATGGAGATGAAGATACCAGTTTAACATGTTATTAAACTATAGATGTACTGTCTATTTGTGAACCTTGATCATGAATGGCCTTGTTGTTAAAAAGTGGAAGTAGAACTGAGCACTGATCTTTTTGGCATGTACGCAGACTGGTCTCCTTAAATCTCCTATACTTAATTTTGACATCTATTGTATGAAGTTGCAACTCCCATGGGATGCCAAATTGTTGATGTTTTTCAAGCATCCTCAAATAGTGTGCTCTGTTGACCTGGGTTTTTCCCTATTTCATGTTATTGACAGAAAAGGCTAGATGGAACTACTGAATGCGAACTGCAATATCCAAGTTTTCAGGTATCACTAAGTTCTCCCCAATGAATTTGATAGCCAAATGTGTGGCCTCATCCAGCCTTGTTCCTTCAGTACAAGTGCATAATGTATATTCAGTCAAACATGAACTTCTGTAACATTATTGTTAAAAAAAAGGATGGCTTCTATTAAATTAAGCTAGCCCTATAGGTAAGCTAGCTGGTAATTGGTGAGAGTAGTAGCAAACTGATCCATGCTATCTTCACATGTATGCCATTAAGGGGACACCAACAGAGAATGAACCAAGTGGCCAGCTATAGTAATCTACTTGGACTAAAATATGGTGCAGCCAAGGAAATTAGCTTTGTAGTATTCATTTAGGATAGCTACCAAGCTCATGGTTAATTAGCATCGGTTTGAAATGGAAGTCTGAGCTGATTTTGATTGACATAAACAATAAATAATTTATTTGCTATGGTGCCCATTTTACTGACAACTTATGTAATTGATCTGTTATTTTCAGGAAGCTATTTCAGTGCCTTGGAGATCACTTCCCCGGAAAGTCTCAAAGCTTTATTTGGCTATGAGAGGTCTGGCTAAATATTCAGTTATTGCTATTTAGAAGGAAAAATAGAAAATAAAAAAGGTGGTCCAAACTACTGGTGAATGTAGAGTACTGTTAAACTGTTCACAACTCATGTTTGCCTGGTTCTTGTCCTGGTGGAATTCTGCTACAAAACTGAGGAATATATAATGTTCCTTTCTGTAATTGTGTTACAAGGATGAGTTGTTTCTTATTCACAACCTAACTCATGCATCTTCATTCTGAAGTGCATGAATACTGATTTCTCTATTCTGGAACTGGGAATCTAATGAATGGTTTGTCCATTTTGTGATGAAGAATCTGAAATCCTGTTTCTTTCATAATTTGATGAGTTGGGATTTCAAATAAATCCGAGCAGTGTTTTTAAACTGTCTCCATTGTAGAAGAGATGACCTGTTTTATTCTCTATCTTTTGTAGTGATTGAAAGATTTGAAGAGGACGAAGGACGCAAGCCAGGAGAAATTTGTATTGAGGACCTTCCTGCTGTTCTGAAGCTGAAAAAGGAACTTTGTGAGGCGCAGGTATGCCTGTAGGAATCAGTTATTTGTGTTTGTTTATTTGAAAAAGAAAGAAAGGCAGCTTCTAAACCTTGCTATCACAATCCCTTTCAGTCACTGAATGAATCTCACATTCCCAATGCCCTCCTTGAAAGATTGGTTATGGGTGCAAGAGAATTCCCTCCAGTTTGTGCCATCATTGGAGGAATCCTTGGACAGGTGAATTCCTTATATCTTTATTTACTTGTTTTCTTCCCAAGTGTTCAATTAATTTAGTTTAATATGTGGCATTAAAACTTTTAGGAGGTAATCAAAGCAATATCAGGCAAAGGGGATCCCCTCAAGAATTTCTTCTTCTTTGATAGTGTGGATGGGAAAGGCATTATAGAGGACATATCAGATCCTAACCCAAAAGGCTGATCACGGCATGTTTAGTGAAAGCTTAATGAACTAAATTGAGTAGTGTATGGGTACTGAATACTGACAACTGCCGTGTAGGAGATGTCATATTTGTTGTAGTTTCTTTTTTTAATCTTTGCCAGGATAAGCTAAAGCTGATTCTGAAGCTCAGGAAAGTTGGGAGCTTGGTTATTGATTTGTTACTGGTTTTTAGCTGTCGACTGTTGCTAGTGGTTTTCTGGTGTTTTATTTTTACCATAGATTGTTGTTCATCATAGTAAGTGACTTTTAACAGTTCACGCCTGCGTATATTTAACTAACTAATGTACAGCGGCAGAGGCAGGGCAATATATAGCCAAGAATGGCTGTTGATGATCATTCTTTTTCCTAAGAAAATGTTACTATTATTGAATGATTCAAGTGACTGTGTCCCTCGAATGAGTACGTTCCACAGTGCATCGCCACAGCCATGCTAAATAGTTCTAGACAAGACTTGGTGATATTGATTCATGGATGTTGCCCGTTGAGCTGGTTGCTGGAAGATTGATTGCTGGCTCGTGCAAAATGTTCTTTTGATCATAGCATGTATGTGGGCTATAAGCAATTAGTTTGTCTTATAAAATTAGAGCAAAATATGAAAGGTGGCCATCGCATGTGTGACTTTGCATCCTCGAGGAAAGATGAAAGTAGTCGCTTTATTGGTGGTTTCCAGATGTACGTGCCTCCGCGGCCACTGAAGAAGCTCTGGGAGAAAGTGAAAATTTGAAAAGATAATTATATTCAACAAGAATTATAAACTAGTTCGTAGTATTATTAAGAATATATTTAGTGGGTCATGAGATTTATTTGGTCATCATAGCAGTATCGAAACTACAGACAAACATCATGAGCAGAAGGGGAGTCAGGAAACGCAATTAATTGAATTGAATGACACTGGTGAAATATGCCTTCCTGTAAACAAGTGAAGTCACTTAGCCCTTGTTTGTGATTAATTACATAACTAATCTCATGGCACAGAGGAGGAAAAAGGTCATCAACATTCGACTATTGAAATATCTAGATTTATGTTCTGTGATAATAATATTAATCTCAAGCAAGATTCATGTTAATCGTACAAGCTCCAAGATGAAAACTCGAAAACATAATGTCGGTGGTTCTTATCCCTCTGTAATCTAATCCAGTAAATCACGTTCAAATCAAAATCCGCCAACTTAACCTCATTCTTGATTCAAAAACACAACAAAATATTCCAAGTCATGATGAATTGCGAAAAAGAAACAGACCCCACCATGGAAAGACCATGAAAAGAAACAATAATTTAACTGTAGCAACAGTATAGGCATATGCAACAAGGATGGACTCCATAAAACAGTCAAAGAGCTTTAACCTACGTGGAGCATCGACAGACTCAAAAACTCATGGTTAAAGCTCGTAAACTCCTATACAGCTCTCCAAGCGACCTTAAATCTTCACTTCAACATGGGAGGTCTCCACCAGGAGGAGGAGGTGGTGCTTGGAAGGTTAAGAACAATGACTTGGCAGTTGATGAGATATTGAAAGAGAGAAGGGCAGCCATTGAGAGTGGCAAGTTGAAAGGAAGGAGGCTTTTTGAGGCCATGGGGAGTAGTGTGAGTGAGATGGATTTTGGAGGGATAGAGGAGATGATATGTCATAATTTGGATGGTTTGGTTCAAGAGAGTGAAGTTAGATCAGTGTTCTCTTATGCTTCTGATGATGAGACTGAAGATGTTGAAGCAAGCAAAGGAGGGTTGTCTCCATATAGTCATCATTGTTCTTATTCATCATCATCATCATCTTCCTCTTCCTTTTCTTTTTATATTTGTGATAACTGTACTGAGAGAGAGAAAGAGGAAGAAAAGGTGGTGGTGGAGGCAAGTGAACAAGAAGAAAAGAGAGTTTTGAATGCTGATCAAGAAAGATATGGGGCAAGCTGGATGGTTGCTATGGGTTGGCTTACAATTGCTTTCATTGTGTGCGCATTCGGGATCATCTCAAAGAGTTTTGGTAATCATGGGGTTGGCAATGAGGTGATTGAGTTCCCAACATGATATTTTCTTTGTTTACTTTCTAGCTTGGTTCTAAACTGAGGTGGTCATTCAACTGATGTTTCCTTGATATTTTGTATGAATGAATCTGTCTTCTGATTGGAGATTTTCTTACCTTACTATCATGAATAATGCAGATATATATGAATTTTCATACTACTACACTTACTGGTGATGATACATGTAGTAAAACAGATAGCTGAATCTATGATATATGGAGCTATTACCCCAATATCTTGCTGACATGGGAACGATCTTGAACATTTAAGGGATTTTGAAGAATGAAATTTAAAATAAATAAATTTATGCCCTCCCTTTAAATCTACAGAAGAACATGAATTTAATGTCGTATCTAGAACAAAAGGTGACCTGAATTCTGAGCTCCCAGCCTTTTCCTTTGAGCCCTTAATGTGTGGGATATCTGTCTATCATATAACAGTTAAGCAATTGATGCTGAAGAATAATATGGATGCAAATAAAATACACATAAGGTTCTAGTTGAGTTTTTTCAATCTGCACCAACATGAATCCAATCCCAATCCCAGATTTTAAATAGAAATAGGTTATCCAACCATTTGCATTTACAAATTTGACCAAAACTTCAATAATGATACTCTTTCATCCAACCTTCTTAGCATCCAATTTTGCTCCTGCTTTTGACCAAGAATTGTGAATCAGAAGAGCTAAAGTAAGGAGTCTTCAGAATTGCAGAGGTAATTATATGCCAATTCTAAACATTGTATGGCTACTCGATATAATGAATCTGCCAAATCTGTCCAGCATCATCAGAACTACTCCATAGCTAGAAGGAAAGTGGCTTCCAATGTTATCTTCTGTTGAAGATTATTTATTTTCCATCCCCAATTCAGAATTACAGTAGTTTATGTGCAATCCAAGCATTAAGGAAAAAGTTGCAGCATAATTTAGAAAGGAGTATAAGTTTGGATCTGCCTCAGGATGTCCTCAAAGTTTTCAGAGGACCTCTCAGTTGGATGGTTATGCATCCCTTCATAGGTGGTCACAACAATCCCTTCATCTTTAGAATTGCGTTGGACTTGCTTCTTGACATTGCACCCAGTACTTGTACACCTGTAGTAGCTTCTGCAGTCGAAATTAAATATTCAACAAACAAACTTCCCATCGGATGATGATTTTGGTTCTGTTTTATGATCTGATCTAAATTAATTTTCAATAAGCAATGAACATATCACAAGCCTTGTCCTGTCTTCAATGAATTTAGTCACTTTTGTTCAATGTGTACTATAGATAATGTCTGAGTCAAAATGATCACGATGTTGGAGTGAATTTTTTTTAAAAAAAAAACCTAGCTTTTTGGAGGGTACGAGAGCATCTGGAAAATTTTGGCAAGAATTAACACTAACCAATATAGTTAATTCCAACTACAACAATTAATAAGGCAGGTAGGTAGTAAAAATGCACGTTCATGCTTCAATTGAAGATAGAAAATTGACAAGCTAGAGAGTTCAGAGAGTGTTTAAGTAATCATGCCACAAAAGAACCAGCAAATCTTTAGCTGATTAACAGCATACTAACCTTGGAAACTTGCTGCTCTTGACAGTCTTTTGCCCATATTTCCTCCATCTATACCCATCATCAAGTATATCAACTTGGCTTCGAGTTTGAAATGCATATCTATGCTTCCTAAAATCATCACTATCCCCTCCTCTCTTTCCTGGTTTCACCTTAAACTCAGAACCGTTACAGATTCTACTAGTCTGAGAAACACTGCTTTTAGCATCCAAATGTTGAAACCTACTTTCTGGCTTGACCCCATTTTCACTGTCACCGTGAAAATAGATTAGAGGATTTGCCATGTTTAGTGATGATGGTGAAACTGAAGGACTTGATGGGCCAGAAACAGGAAGGAATATTTGATACTTCTCCATTGGCATTAATGGTATATATGTATAAACAAGACCTGAGCTGCTACGACCACTCACATAAGTCTATACTACTTCGAGAAGAAGAAATATACAAGAAGCTATGGCAAATATAAAAAGGCAAGACCATGTAAGAAAAAGGTGGGCGGCTAATAGGCAACGTCCAATTCACTTGGCACAGCAAAAAAAATCATCTATAAAGGCTAGTGCACATTATTCATGTATGCATCCTTCATATATATATGTGTGTGTGTGTGTGTGTGTGTGTGTGTGTGTATAGAAAGATGAGTCGTAAACGGCACGCAAAGACATGAACAGGGAGTTATAGTACAAAGACGACAGAAAAAGCTTCTCATTATTGCAGTTAAGTCACATCAGTGTTTGGATTTACGATAGTTTTGGTAAAAACGTCTTATGTTTGATGTTCGCAAGGATTAGAGAAATTCACAAGCTATTCAAACCTAACTTCCGTTTTTTCTATGCTAAATCTCAACCACACATACTAATGACACTTGTGAACTCTGCACGTTCATAAATAAAAAAATAAATCACCCTTTATCGTGTGCAAATGGTAAGAGTATTTTTTGCGTTCTAAACAAAACCAATTTAAGGTTGCAACATCAAGTTGAATTGGTGTTTTAGGTTATGATTCTTAAAAGAAAACAGCAGACTTCACCAAAATTTCATATCTGCAAGCTACATGGAAAAGTCATGTTCCTTTGAATTGAAATGGATGATAATGATATCCCACATCATGATTTGGATAAAGGATACAAAATGTTGCTGTTCAGTACACATCCAGCTAGCTCCGATAGGCGACTAGGTCTAGGCCGCCTCACAATTTCTCATACTCACAAGGCAGAGAGAGGAGTGCATCGATCATATACATCCACTTCCATCATCATGCTTGTGCGCTCTAGAATGGCTGTTTAATGTAGGAGAGGGATTTCTTGAGAGTTCTGGCTTCTTCCTGCCTTCAAGGATAATACAGCATACGTAATTTTCAAGTTACTGCTTCAATGCCGGCCAAGCCCATTTATTATCATAAAATAGGCACCCATTTGGAATTATTATGGCATTAACTTTGACAAAATTAAAGGAGCAGACAATATTATCTTCTGAAACGCTTATAAGGAGAAGCCACCTTGAGGGTGCTGGACACCATGCGAGTTAGGCAGCACACAGCAATGGAATTTTTTGCAATTTGTACTAGGGTTCGATAAGGATGGTACACTGAAGCCACATCAGCACCCCACAAATTCTAGGCCGCCACAAAACCTAACCTTTGGAATGGGACTAGATAACTTCGCAGTTTGCACTATTGCAGCTAATGTTTCATGTATAATGGCCTTTTCAGTCAATCTCCCACATAAAAAAGGTACCAGAGGGCTGCAAGGGGACGTGATTCAAACAAGTTAAGATATATTCTAGTTCACTTAACTAAATGGACCATCAATTCCAATCTAATAAACCAATGAAAATCTTAAAAGATCAGTGCAATGGTCCTATTTTAAACTAAATCCACAGTTGACATGTTAATTATACAGATAGGAGATAAAAGATTAACAACTTTCACAATATCTCATTAGTTGAATCAAAAAGCAGATAAGATTTGGACTCCGATTCACTAGATAGATAGTCCAGTCCAGAAAACCTGAGAAAAAAGCTGCATCCAAAATTCAAGATCATATATAAAATAATGACAATCCTTTCTTATATTTAGATCACAAATCTTTTGTATCTAGATCATAGAGATCCAAAGCATGACAAAAGGGAAGCAGAGCATAATGGTATAGGGTGAAGGAAATCACATCCAACTAGAACAGTCAAAGAAATGAAATTCTCTCTTAAATTAAATGAAATGCTGTCTCTTAAGGCTTAAGAGAGAACTCAGCTTTTCTCAACGCCAGTGACGGGAGCTGCAGCTTCTTGTGCTGGTGAGTTGTGCTCGTCCCAGGCTTCGATCCATGTAACCATGGCATCACCAAGTTTTTGAAAGCAGGGATCAACAAGACCAAGTTTTTCCTTGACCAGTTTGGAAAGCTCATGGTAGCATTGCTGCACGGTTCTGCACTCTTTTGGCAGGACAACAGATTCAAAGAATGGGATGATGTCTTCCTGCCAGTATATGCCCTTGTATTCCTTCTTCAAATTCACAAATGGAATGCTTGCCTTGCTATGCCAAATGTATGGCAGGCCCTGTCTTCACCCCAAGATTCAGATGATCACAGATTACTTGAAATCCACATCGAACAGGACATTGAAAAGGGTCCTTGTGTGCCCATCATTTGAAGCATCAAGGTATGCAGCTAATCTTAGCTCCTAAGACACTAATTTAGATATAAATATCAAGATCTATATAAATTAAAAGAAGCAGAAATCGCATTATCAATCACATTTCACGAGATCAATAAATCAGCAACGAAATAATGTCAGCCGGAAGCATTATCTTTTCACCATTCAAATCCAATTAGTAATTAGGTAGCAGAACAGATCAAAACTAACCGAGAGAAGGATTACCTTGGCACACCAGCCAGCCCACACATCATCATATCTCCCAATGGGTTGACCATCACCCATGGGTCCAAAGTAGATTGCAGGGCCAATCAATTCCCTGTCAAAGGCAAGGTTCATTCCACACGTTGGGAATAGTGTGCCTTTTGGGATTGTCAAAACAGCATCCACATACCTGTGTGAAATAAAATTAACATTCAATAAGACAAACATTAAGCCAAAAGCACACACTTCTTTCTTTAGAGATTTTGAATAAAAACGAAACTACGAAGACAAGGTTGAATTCAATCGACACTCAAGACAAAATCACTGCCAAGACCAAGAATCAGTAACCAATGTGCAATTGATGTTAGGTGCCTACTGATTCTAAGAATAGATGGTGCCTACTGATTCTTTCCTTGATTAAACCTGGTGTTACGTTCAAGAGGCTTGACAAGCTGAGTTGGAGCATCATAATCAGGAATGTTAAGCCAAAGTCCATGAGATATAGCAGCAGGCACACCTCCTCTCAAGCTAAAAGGATACCGTCTCACAAAATCAACACCTTCTCTAAACAGATTATAAAGGGTGTTGAAGAAAAATGGCGTAGATGGTTTAAGCAAATTCTGTATATGCTGAGCCAATGCATTGATCTCCTTCCCACTTGTTCCTTAGCCATCTTCACCACGTCAACAAAAACTCAAGAAAATCTCAACGTGGCCCCCTGTCGGTCCCACCCCACGTTTACTTATCATAGAATCGCCCGTTTTGAATATATTTTTGAAAACATCTATTGCCACACTCACAAATACTTTCACGATCTCACTCCCTGCTCTCTAAAATGGCGGAAAAAGAATGCTAGACAGAAAGAAGAACTTACAAAACAATCATCATCAATGGTACTGAAGATATACTTCCTCTTGGAAACCAAGAAACCAAAGCAACGACATGCAGAATCCTCAAGGGAGATACAATTAGCTTTAGGACCAAGAACCCGATCCACACCATTCCTATTATAAAGCTCGTAAACAAAGCCATCAGGGACCGGAATATTCTTGTTAGGATCACCATCTTGGACAATAATGAGATGGCAAGGCTGAAAGAAAGGTCTACACTGCTCCAAGAAATCTAAGTTTCTTATATAGTTGGGATACCAATACCAAGCTGTTATTATCTCTAATCAATCATTCTTTCAAATTTTCATTGTCAACACTAATGGAAAAATTTTCTTTTACTCTAATATATCTCTTAATTAGAAGTATTTTAGATGTATAGAATTTAAACTTGATCATGTGATGTATTTTCATTAGTTATATGATTAATTAAGATGTAAAACAACATCTTGATATTGCATCAATATCGTTATATCTGATTCATGATACTAATGCTTAAACTCCACATTTTTTTTAATATGCATGGAACGTCACCAATGAGAGCCCGAAAATCCCTATGATTGAAGATGGAGTATATTTAAGAAATGGGCTAAACTCAAATATAATTGGAATACACGCATTCAAACCCAACACATAAATACAAGGCTCGAAGGCAGTAGGGGGAAGCTCATAGTATAGTTCTTTTCCATGAATACACGAATACTTCCTTTTCATGCTACAACATGAGTGTGATTGAAATTACTTGTCTAAAATTTAAATTTTTTGTACTTCAAATTTTTTTATTTAATTTTTTTAGATATTTTGATGTGTAATATTAAAATTAAATTTTAAAAAATTAAAAAATTATTATTTTAATATATTTTTAGACTAAAAACATTTTTAAATACAATGTTTATTTGTATATTGCATTTTTAAATTGGCACCAAGTCAACCCTAGAGTTTTTGAAAGAAAAAAACAAACAAATATGAATTATAAGATGAACACCTCAAATTTATAGTTGTTAGGTCTTATCCGAGCTTAACCACCTTAAATTTATAGTTGTTAGGTCTAATTCGAGTTTGATTCAGATCGATTAAGATCTAGATTATGAATTAAAAAATTAATTTTTTAATTTTAAAAGTATGGATAGAGAATACACCACTAATAACCTTTGTCAAAAAAAAAAAAAAAACAACATAAAACAACATTCTATATAAAAAGTTTTACATGGAAAATCAGCATATTATTAATGGAGAGTTTGTTTTATGTTTCAGTTTATTTTTAAAGTAATTTTGAATGTAGTGTTTGTTTTTCAAAAACACCGTACTTTTAAAAATATTATTTTTTTTATATATTTTTGAATAATTGTGATATATTAATATTAAAAAAAATATTTTTTTTAAATAATTTCAAAAAATACACTTGTGGTTGTTTTTCAAATTGCTTTTTACTTAGAAATATATTAAATTAATATTTTTTTAATTTTTTAAAAATTATTTTTGATATTTATCAAAATAATCTAAAAACATCTAAAAATAAATATATTTTAAAAACATAAAAATAAACAGCACCACGCACTAAAAAAAAACACAAAAGTAACATAATATCTCTTTGCTTGATTGTAGCAAAGATTCGCTAATGATGATATCATGTTGACAAACACCATCGTTGCTCGGAAATCTTTTGAGTTAGGACATCCTAACCCGTGAAATGATCTGAGACTGGTCCCTTTCATCATTCAAACTCTATCTCACCAGCAATATATTACTTTAGGTCTTCAATTTTGTGACAAATCACATTAAAAAACCATCATTAACCTTAAAATATCCAAAGCTAGAGGTAGGTCAGTGTCAGAGAATTTACTAAATTCCTTCTAGGAGTGCCCTGTTAGAATTGCATTATACTAAATTCTTTTTAATATATCAGGAGCACCCTTTCTGAAAATACAAATATGAAGATATTTTATTAAAAAAAAAATCACTATAGTAGACTTTCTGAAAGAATACAATAAAAACTGTTTTTTAAAATATTGTTTTATCCTTTTTTATTAAGATTAATATGGGTATTTGAGTCAACTTATATGCATATTGATTAATCTCGCGGGCTCTAAAATTAACGATCATGTAAGTTTCAGTGATCCTAGGTTTATGAAACTCGAACTGACGATCTCTAAAAAAACAAACCGAAGACTTGACTGTTTAAGCTAAACCCCTGAAGTTAAATATTGCATCATACTTGAACCATAATACCGACTACCAAACAGTCCCTAAATTATTGCTACCTCTATTGGAACATAATTGGACCATATCTAAGCCATAATATTGTTTTTTATTCTTTCTTTTTTTCCCACTTCCGTCACTATATGCCATCTGAAGAATAATGCCCTAGAGATTTTTCCCCAAAATATTATAGTGCTAGAAATTAAAGGTTTCCAACATGCAAAAGTAACAATATCTCCCAAAATGAACTAAGAGCAAAACATATGTTCCTTACATGCCAGGACTCCAAAGATTACTCCATAAACGAGAGTTCAGTAAACCCATTACGTCCAGTAAAACCTTCATAGCCAAACCCTTGTGGTTGTTATCATTGTAGCCTGAAGGATGTCCTGTCACCACCTCCATTTCCAGGTTCCTAGTCACCTCCTGACCCACCATCTCCTCTTCGAAGACAACCCCATTTCCCTCGATCTCTCCACTTTCAAGATTTTCTTGCATTATCATCACTTCGCATACAGTTTTAGGCACTGCTATTTCAGGTATATTAAACAAAACATTATCAGATTCAAAATGGCCCATCATCAAGACCTTACCTTTCTTCTTGCCTCTGCTGTGCTTCTTTGAGGACTCAATTTTTTGCACCAAATGCTCTTCAAATGGTTCAATAACTTGGTGGATGAAATCCCTATTTGGAGATGAGTCCCATCTATACCAAAACCTAGTGTAGCAATCAAAACACCCACATTGAAAAGAAGGAACTTTCTGGTCACAATATTTGTCATTCTTGCTGGCAGTACTCTTGGTTTTACATTTCTTTTTTGGATGCTGGGTTATAAGTGAAGATGGGTTTGGTGCGGTGGTGACAAAGATGGACCTTGCTATCAAATAAGCTAGAACTTCACGGTCCTGGTTAGGAAGAGAGAGGGCTAGAGCTAGAATAGTTACTGGTAGAAGCTTTAACACCGAGTCAGGATCTTTATATGAAAATCTTGATGATGATGCTGAAGGTTGGGATGGGTACGCTTTGCCTTTTCTCTCAACCTTCATTTTCTTGGTTAGCATAAATACCGCTCGTTTCTCCGTTCCCTTGTCTATCTGTTGTGGAAAGATTCTTAATTAAAAATGTTAAGGAGGATTTTTCTTTGTTTATTTTCTCGAGTCCCAAGAGAGGGAAGATAGGAATGGGACTGATAGGTGATGTACTGATCATTAACGAGAGGTCCTTTATAAGTTGAGAGAGAAAGAAGGAGAGAGAGTCTGCATTTTGTTTTGTTCCTTGGGAAAATTTTAAGGCTTTGGCAGCTAACGAAAACATAGCAAACAAAGCCTTTACTTTATGGGTTGAACCAGCAAACAGGCTATTTCAATTTTCAAGTCCGTGTGAGCTCATTGGTAAACACATTTTTTAAGGGTTGCCCCTAACCTGATTTCTCTCTTTCTCTCTGGAATTCTAAGATAAAACAACAAGTGAATCCAGTTTTCTTTTCGTAGAGATGAGAGTCCCAAATGAATATCCATTCAAAAATGGACATGTCTTATGTCTTAACACAGAGCTCCTTCTATGGGCTTTGAGCCGCAGTAATAGGAAATGAGATTGTCCAGAGAGCCTGGTACTGCTAAGGGATCGAGTCACCGTTTCAGATTTTACTCCAATCACCTTCTTCTATCATAAGACTTTATAAGTTCTCTGTAATCACCTTGTATGATATTTAATGGTAATTAAAATGTGTTTGGCTATGGCAAGCATCCCTCTTCTACACACATCTGTTTCCGGCGGCCATCAGATCGAATAGCCATGAATGCATCTTCGAAAACTGAATGTTAACAATGGCTAAATAAAGGATATGCATATGAGAACCGCCTTATTTGAGCTAGTCATGATATTGGAAGGAACATTTTAGAACTTCAAACTCACCACAACTGTTTTTAACAACAGCATGAAATATTGTGCTCCAAAATCCTGAAAAAATAAAAACAATTGGGTTGAAAGCCTGAAACTATACAATTCACTCGTGGCTCTTCCTTGCCTAGAATTCATCATAAGCTTGCTTTCTTGGTTACTCCTCATGTTTTCCAAACCTTATTTTAAACCCAACTATTTTTAGGATGATATATAAAAAAATCCTTTCCTTTTTAGGCCCTACTGCATGGATATCATCCTCAATCGGGCTTCGTTACCAAGCTAATGTTAGACACCTGAGGCTGCCACTGAATAGGTTTATTGTAAGCGCAATGCAAAGTATGCTGAATTATGTTTTCATTTAGTTTTCTTCTTTCAATAAAATCGCATTCTTCCTAAATTATGGAGCAGGATGTGTCTTCCACTACGTGGCCCATCAACCCTAAGGTACCATGCCACAATCCACTCTCCTTGTCCCAGTAGATTCTTTGCCATTGGTGGCCATACAGGCAATTGTCACGTCTTTTATACTCTTTCTATCGTGATCATGTATTTTGAGACTCGAAGAGGCAAAGAGAGGGCGCTTGTGTTTATGGGGCTCAAAAAAAAAGTTGAAATATACTATTTGCTGATTATTTGGGTCGATGCCCGCTAAGATGCTGCATGTTAAAGTGGGTCCAAAATGGGATCCACAAGACATCACCACATGCATTGCCCATCAAATAATTTTACCATTATATGGTAAGCTTTAGTTGGACATGATTGGCACTTGATATCTCCTTTAGAGTCATTCTTTGAGTACGATATGATAAAAATTGGATGGCTTTGCTCCAACTTGTTTTATGCATCAACTCTAAGGCTTTGTTCGTGAGTGAGTAGAAAATATAGACAAAGCAGACGTAATTGATATCAGACAAGCATATGTAGTGCATCCATGGTAATGTCTCTTTCTATGTTATTAATGATGAAGTAGTAAAGAAACTTCACATGGAAATTATGCTTTTCACGGTTTATTGTCAAACTTGGATAAGATGTGTGTACCAAGTTGAGTTTGTGTTTAAGAGTTTATGAAAAGTAAATGTCTCATGGAATGAGAGAGTATTCAATGCTTAAATCAGTAATGTAGAGGAGAAAATAATATATATATAAAATAAGAGGATGTAGCGTGAGATATAGTATTTTTTCACTTTGATTAGATATAGCAAATCTAGAGGTACAAGAGATTGAAAATCATGCAAGGATCAATAATATAATATTTTTTCACTTTGATTATCAATGAATCATCACGATTTGGTCAGAGAAGGTTTTGGTTCAAAATTGAAACCCTAAAACTAAAACACTGAAATACAAGTTATCGATGCAAAAAAAAGACCATATATTATTGGCTAATGATGTCATATGAAGATGCAGATGTGAAGAAATAAAACAAAACAGGTCAAAATCATAGCTAAAGCAATGTTCTTTCCAAGAACACTACTTAGAGAAACCCAGAAATTGCATATATGCAACCAAACCTAGCAAATGGCCTCTTAGGCCTTTAAACCCATTGTTTTTTGTTATCACAAACCACATTACCAATACCAAGTATAGTTGAATCCAAAAAACTAAAAATCAACATCAAATCATCAAAACATGCATGATGTTTCATTTTCTAAAATTGTTAAATCTTATTAGTCTACATATTCATGCAATTTAGATTTAAAATTGGTTTTCTAAACATATTTTGGTCATGAACAAGACTTGTAAATCAAGAATTAACAATATTGCTTCACAATGCATTAATCAAAATAATAAAACTAAAAAAAAACATTGTTTTATTAAAATCAACCCAACTAGAAAGCTTTTATTACATTAAAAACATCAAACATATCCTAAAAATACTTTAGAAAACAACATCAAACCATAGAATCAAAAACCACAAAAACAAAAAGACAATCATAACACTACTTTTTTATCCGTGTATTACCCTAGGTTGATCAAATCAAGCCGAGTCAACCCTTTCTCTATTTTTCTCTTAAACCCAGACTGGTTTAGGCCCCATGTAAGTCTGGATCTTACAACTTAGGTTATTATACTTTATTAATTTGAACACAATATTAGCTATAGTAAAAAAAAAATAATGTCTAATTATTTTTTTAAATATATAAGTTTGACGGTAACACATATTATGGATAAAATAAATTTTTATTTATATTAGTTGGTTTTATCCATCATCAACCAAATAAGATACAAAAACAATCATTTTATTTTGTACACTACTACCAAACATAATTTTATTTTTATTTTGTCTTGTTTCATTTGTTTTCATTATTTTTATTTTTTTATCTCAAATAATAACCAAACACTAGCCATGTATCCTCTAGGTACCATTATTGGTTTGGTAAATCTAGCCAAAATCTACATGATAACCAAAAGTACCGCCATCATGTGCCATTAAATATACATCTCTGGGAAAGGCTGAATTACCTCCTAACTGATCAGGAAAAAGTTGGGAACTATGCACAAGCTAGGAGACTTTTGAGATGGATAAATCTCTTGCTGTAAGTTTTATTATTTGTGTCTAACAAAATGAAGAGATGAAAGGT
>Ga0307517_10006785_pt1 | contig 16846 bp, 15 predicted proteins | sample 23_EM_MG_FD_194515 | JGI IMG/M metagenome (GOLD analysis project Ga0307517, IMG submission 194515) | Populus trichocarpa ectomycorrhiza microbial communities from riparian zone in the Pacific Northwest, United States - 23_EM | ecosystem: Host-associated > Plants > Roots > Unclassified | place...
TTTCGTTCTACCCAGGAGACCACCTCCGACTCCACCCAAACATACCGCGTTCTGAGCACGGCCACGGGCTGGCGCTGCTACGCAACCGTCAGGGATGATCGATCTTTCAAATCCACGACTCACGGCCAAATAATCATGCCTGGACAAAGGAACAGCCTGGCCCCTTATCACGCGTGTGAATTGACTCCCTCCGAAAACATGAGAAGGGTGGCCCGGATCAGTGGAGGGGGCCATGGATATCCACGCCACGCTCCGGAATTTGATGGATAAGTGACGGGTGGTTCAACAGGGTTCAACCCATGGCCTAAATGGACGTATTTTACAAAGCCACTCCCTGGCCACTTCATGTGACCGAGATGTATTTAAGCTGAAGTTATCCGGATGGCTTTTCCCCTCACCTACACAACCTCGCTCCACCCGACACTCGCAGCAACAGCTCAGCTCTTCGCTCTTCTGAACATGCTCTATCAAACCTCAATGGCCTACTTCAACAACGCCGATGATGCCAACTTCTACCCTACTTCCGACGAGCTCGACGTGTATCCGTTCGCGAGCCAAACGCCACCCACTGGAGACGTGAACCTGGAAACTCCCGGTGCCTTCGCTGACGGCTGGAGCCAAGGCGGACAGCCGTACAACGCGGTCGGTCAATCAGCGAGTCTATGGGCTGAGGCAAGCTCTGGTGAGTATGACTGCAGCCTCCTCGACGATTGGCGTCTTACGTACGAGTTCCCAGAATCGATGTCTTCAGTCACCTCATACCCAGCTCCAAGCCTCGGCTATGGACAACCGCCTTTTCCAGGGCATTACTGGCCGATTACTGCACCGTACACCCAAGCCTACGGCTCCGGTATCGTAAGCCGGGGCTACCCCTTCGTCAACACAGCGGCGACGGAAGCTCCGACGCTGGTCCCCACCTCCAGTAGTAGTAAGCAACATTTCTCCTTTGACTTTGAGGAATTGGATGCTCACCGATCGCGAGCAGCTCCGCCAGACTACTGGAGGACTAATGATAGCGGACTATCCACCGACACGTTCTACTCGGTAAGTGTTCGAGTTCAATCATCCATACACGACCCTAATGGCACCTCATAGAATGTGCAAAGGACACACCAATTCGGTACTGGTCCGGCCAGGACCGAGCTGATGTCAACATGGCGGTTCCAACCGTATGGGACGCCCCGCGGTCGTTTGAACGAACGCGCGAACGCAGAGGCGGGGTCGTCAACCCTCCCACTTCCGTCTATCCCATACGTGACCCTGCCAACTACATACCCTTCCGGAGGGACATCCGAGGCAACGGCTGACGCCGAAAACAACAACTCAACAACAGAAGAAGATACGGCCCCAGTAAGTAACTTTTACTGTTCTCATATTCCTCATGTAGCTGAATGATCGTTCGGCGTCAGACGACCAAGCGTCCCCGAGGCACAGGAGAGCCACGCGACTGGCGCATCCGATATCAGCGAGATATGAGGAAGTTGTGCATCTGGGCGAAGTGGTGGAAGAATCTTCCAAAACTCCCAAGCCGCGAAGAAGCTTTCGGCAGTGAGTATAGATCCGGTTTTGTGAAATGACGCACCTTTATCTGATTGATTGAAATGTAGTCGCGCTGGAAGTCATCGAGACGATCCGGGTACAGGTGTACCCCGAACCCCAGCTCCGTAAAGGAAATGGGAAGAGGACCGCGGTGGGCAAGAAGGCTCCTGACACGGAGCACAAGCGGAGAAAGGGGACTCGCGGACTGAACGAGGAGCTCAGTCAGTATTACCCACTGTCGGTCAACCGGAAGGAGTGGGGATGCCCGGAGTTATTATTGAAAGGTAAGCACGGATGCAATGCTCGGTATACATAACAGTCCACTTACTTGCACCCTTGGCTAGTGCTGGAAGATGTTTTAAATCTTCCAGGACCATGTGTTAAGCCATCTACTTGAGCCTCGACTTCGACAACGGCAGCCCTGGGAGATCTCCAGACTTTTTAAATACTCAGTACATTATAGAATTTGAATCATACATTTTTCCAGTTTCCTGATCTTGAACCACGGTCTCCCTGTGAAATAAATGTGGGCGTTGAAGATGAGTTGGTAATTGAAGCCGATGCCAACACACGGGTTTGATAAGGAGGATTTCTCGGTGAAGCCGCCTTCCAGAACAGGTGCAACCGGGGCCCGAATGGGCCTCACGATACACTGAGCCTGGTAAGACGGTTGCCAAGTCACAGTCGATCAGACAAGGGTCATGAAACCTTGGGGTCTGCATCTGGTAGGCTATCCACAACACCCAGGAACATCCAGGTCTCTCGGGCGGCTTGAGCAGGCACAACGGCCGATCGCCCTCCTGATCGATGTCAACAAAGGTGGTATTTGGCAGGATCTAACCACAGTGGGGGACAGGGTCGGCCATTTCGCGCACGACAGAGTCGATAGGAATCGGTCAGGAACGATGGTGAGGCAAAAGAGATGATTATCGGCGTGGGAACCGGCGAATTTTACGTGGATATATGGGATGGGAATCGGAGTTGCCCGAGTCCTCGGAGGCACCCATGCCCGTATTTCGCATGCCGCCTCGTCGCTTGCCACGCTGGAACGGGCCCCCCGTGAGGAACTGTTGCGCCGATTCCTGTATTTTTTGGTAGTCAGACCACGTCCCTATCCGGTCTTGTGAGTGCTCTTTGGCCGGGTGTTATGGGCGCCTAATTGCCGAATCAAGGGCAGAAATTTGAAGCCAATCATCCCCTCCCCCTCGATGTCAGCCACCGCCCTTGCAGGCACTTGGTCCTCCCTCCCCGTTCCTCTAACCTCATGGATGTACGCGTGTTTTGAAAACGACTACTTTGGCGATATCTCATGTTTCCCTTGCAGCCTCGATGTCATAGACGCGATGGGCCACTCCCAAATGACACCAGTCCAGGCAGCCACAATACCGTTGATCATGCAACATAAGGATGTCGTGGTGGAGGCTGTTACCGGCTCAGGAAAGACGCTCGCCTTCGTGATTCCGATTCTGGAGAAACTGATACGGAGGGAACGGAGACTGGGTCCAAACCAGATCGGTGCGCTCATCATCAGCCCCACTAGGTCTGCACTCGCCCCCAACTCCGCGAGCAAAAATTCACCGGATCTGACATATTTCCTTTCACAACTTAGAGAGCTGGCGACCCAGATACACTCCATTGTAACACAGTTTCTTTCTGCGCAGCCCACCCGGACAGTTTCGCCTTTGGGTTCGGACGATCGTCCACCACCAGAGTACCCCCCAGCCCTGCTCCTCGTGTCATCTGATGTCTCGCCCACTGAAGATGTAAAGAGGTTTCTATTCCAAGGCTCTGATATTGTCATTGGTACTCCAGGACGGATCGAGGAATTCTTGTTCGGTAAAGGGAAGGGTATTGTCAGTGCCAAGGAGCTCGAGATTTTGGTTCTCGATGAAGCAGATCGGTACGTCTTCCTACGAATGTCAAGTATCTTTCTTCTCAAGGGGGAGTCGACCCAGCCTCTTAGACCTTGGCTTCCAGAAAGTCCTCACACGGATCATCACCCACCTGCCGAAACAACGAAGAACTGGTCTGTTCAGTGCAACAATGACTGATGCTGATGCATTGTCCGAGCTCGTTCGCGCTGGGCTACGTAACCCCGCGAAAGTGGTGGTCAAAATCCAGTCAAAGAAGACGAGAACTGGCTTGAAGCTGGTCGGGGGGGAGCGTGAGACCATCGAAGAACGGCGTATTCCCGCTAGGTGTTTCCGGCCTTATGTTAGCGTAGATGTATGCTAATTCCCAACTAAATCACAGCCTCCAGAACTTCTACCTAGTCTGCAAGACATCAGAAAAGCTGCTGCAATTGAGCCGATTAATCTCTAGCGAATGTGAAAATCACGCTGCTTCTCGATTCATTATCTACTTTGCCACTTGCGCGTGCGTCGACTACTTTTATCGTGTAAGACCGCCATATTGTCCATGTGCTTCTATCCTATTTCTAACAGTTCTCGTGGACGCCCACAGATACTCCCATCGCTAATTCCGCCTCGTGTAACACTCTTCTCCCTACACGGCCGCTTGCATTCGGCTGCTCGTACGAAAGCCCTAACATCATTCGCATCCCTCCATGCCACCCCTGCTGAACCGACTGTGTTACTGACTACAGATGTTGCTGCTCGAGGGCTCGACATTCCAGATGTTGATGTTGTACTGCAATTTGACCCGCCTTCCGATCCTAAGTCATTTTCTCACCGATGTGGTCGGACAGCACGAGCCGGAAGACCCGGACGCGCGACGGTACTGCTGACAGAGGAGGAGATTGACTACATAGGTGTGTCTTCCTATCCTATATCTCGAACAATCCCAACGATATATCCATCTTTTCGGTCGCTTTCGCCACTTATTCAGATTTTATGGCTGTACGCCAGATACCACTGAAACAACGCCCCTACCTTATGGACGATCCGACCGAATCTAGCTCTACCGGAGTACCGCAATCATCTTCCGGGGAAGGGTCCAATAAATCAAAAGAATCACGCGATCCAGCCGTGCAGAAGTCCTTGATGTTGATCCGCAAAAAGGTGTTGTCGGACAGAGCACTCCACGATCAGGTGAGGCTTGTGGTAAACATCCCCATTTACGGTGCACGCTGTGAGTTTGGATTAAAAGTTGCTGATATGTTCTCCTATCTCCTTCTGATTGTAGGGTGCTGAGGCATTTGTCTCGTTTGTCAAGGCATACTCTAAGCATGAAGCTGCCTACATTTTCCGAATCAAGAAGCTGGATCTAATAGGGGTCGCACAATCGTTTGGGCTTTTGAGACTCCCGAGGATGCCTGAGCTCAGAGACATGTCACGGGACAGCTGGGAGGATGCAGAAGTTGATGTGGGCTCGATTCCCGTTTTTGTCCCATTCGGTCGCTCAACATTGTCTTCGCCGACAGTGGGATGCATACGCGTACTCTGACGATGCACAGGAGAAGAAGCGTGTCCAGGGCCTCGAAAATCGAGCGAAAGTGTCTGTGGAGAACCAGAAGAACAAGGCCGAACGTCTGGCGAAGAAGAAGTCCAACACTGCGTGGAGTAGCCAGACACTCAAGAGGGAGACTCGTGATAAGAGGAAGGAAAAGAAGACGAAAAGGAAACAGTGGCTTAAGTCTCAACAGTCTCAACCATCGTCATTTGCTTCTGCGTCTGTGGTTCCTCAGAAGAGGGGGCTAGAGGCGGAGGTTGAAGGTGAATGCAGCGAAGACGATTGGGCAGAACTCGCGCGGGAGGAGCGCATGGCGAAGAAGGTCAAGAAAGGGGATATCACCCAACTGGAGTTTGACGCAGAATTTGTGTCATGATCAAGCTTTCGGCTCTTGAAGCTTGAAATTCGAAAGCTTATAATAGGCCGGGTGTTACCATGACATCGCATCATCACGAACACGCTGTATTCTTGCAAGGACACAGTCCACACCCCGTGTATGTTCTAGTATCATGATTATACAAAGTGGATTCAGGGCTATCGTTATAAATCAATCCCCCCGCGTGGTCAAGTGATTTGCTATCAGGTAGAGGTTGCGGGTTTCGTAAGCCGTCGTGATTCTTTGTGGCTGCTCCTTGTACCGAGACCTTCACCACGGTGGCGCACAGTCCCAGTCTTCGCCTCGACGACCACTACGAAATCTTCCACTCCCGAAACACACTATATGATGGATGGTCACGAGTCCGTATCATTTCTGAGCACCTCTTGACGGTGGCATGCGCACAGGAGCGACATCTATATCGGGAACTGTAGGAAGGGGGGCGCACGCTGCACACATGACCAAGCCAGGCGCATTTTTCGTGTACCTAACATTTCTTGCGGACTTCGCCGCATGATCGCCCACAATGTACGGGTGGTGCCTGTGGAGCGTCAGCGGCATCAGCTTCGAAGTCAGCTCTATCGATCACGTCTCCGCATCAACGCATCCAGGACCATGCGCTGCGCGCCCTTCGATAAGATCGTGTGCGGGGTCTGTTCATGAGGCCGCCATACGAACCACCGATTGCCGCTGTGGGGGGCCGTTGGAGGTAAGTGTTCCTTCTTCCCTGAACCGAAGCGTGCCTATTACCAACATACTCTGCTTGGCGGTTGTAGCCGCAATCGTTGCATGTGGTCACCATCTGTGCACAATCACCGGCTTTGTATCAAGTGGGTATCTCCTTCTTTCGAGACTTCTTGCATTTCTTGGGGAGACGGGCCGGGTGGCCGTGGGGAGGAGGAGGATCATGTGTCTCGTATTCTGAGAGGTATAAAGAGGACGGGGTGTTGGAGGTTGGGACGCCCCAGGGATTCCAGGAGTTCTTTCCTTCTACCCCTAGTCGTGTTCCTCGAGTCCAACCCTTGGATTTCTTCACGTCACGATGCTCTCATTGTCTCTCGTCTCTCTCGGTCTCGCGACCATCGGTGCTTACGCTAAGCCCACCATTCGCGCCATTGGCGGTCTCGAGGTCTCCCTCTCGACCCCGGCCAATAAAGTCGCGTCTGTGTCCGACCTGAGGGTCCTCGCCACCGTCAAGAACGTTGGAGATGAAGATCTGAAGATCCTCAAGTTCGGAACCGTGTTGGATAACAAGCTTCCTACTCGTTCTTTCACCGTCAGCAAGGACGGCAAGGAGGCTCCTTTCACTGGCATTAGGGTTTGTATTTACTCCCCACCCTCAGAGGTCGTAGTACTGACGATATCCCGTAGATTTCGGTTTCCATGACCGATCTCTCTGAGAATGACTGGGTTCTCATCCCTGCTGGTGGCACCGTGACCGCCGAGCATGATGGTGGGCTTTCCAGGTCATAGTCCAAACTTTGGTCGATGCTGAACCCCCCTCTCGGCAGTTTCTACCGTGTTCGACTTCTCTACCACCGGTCCAGGAACCTTCACCTTCGACCCCGTGTCGACGTTCCAGGTCATTGGGCTCGACGACATCGTCGAGACCATCTCCGATACCTCTCGTATCAACATAGCCAACGCCGGTTCCGTCTCCATCACCGTCACCGACGACGTCTCCAAACGCGAACTCAGCCTCGAGAAGCGCGCTCGAAACACCTGCACGGATGCCACCAAAGGCCCGTTCATTTCCTCCAGCTACACGGAAGGCAAATCCATGGCTTCCATCGCCGCTTCGTACATCAGTAGCCGTGGCGCCAGCGATGCGCTTTACAGGTCTTATTTCGGATCCAACCCCACTTCGACCGTTGCTTCCAAGTTCAGCGCCGTCGCGAATGAGAATTCAAGCACGAGGACTTTGAGCTGCACCGACCCTCTCTCCGTTTGCGGTGGTGGTGTGATCGCTTACACCGTTATAGCGACTACGGACATCTACTACTGCAGTATCTTCTATAACCACGTCGCAGCCCCCACGCTCTGCAGTGGCAATACTGTCAACGCTCGTAATATTCGAGGCGCTACCACCCTCCACGAGCTGACCCATGCCGTCGCGGGAACTGTCGATGTCAACTATGGATGCCCCGGAAACCAAGCCCTCTCGGACACGAACAAGCTCAACAACGCTGACAATTACAACGTAAGCACCTGTCCCCTGTTATCTACCTGGAGCTCGTGAACTGACTTGGGACTGTGATCTTGTTAGTGCTTCGCTTCCCAGGTCTATGCCGATACCCAGTGCTAAGTGGGTCACGAAAATCTCTGTGTTGTATATAAGATGTATATATGTATGTATGGCCCATAGTCGTAGGATCCCTGTACTTGCAACAAAATTCCGAATGTTTGTATACCCCAGACCCGATCATGACCATTGGTGTGATTTCATAATTGACCGGGTAGTTCCCGGAGGCCACCAAGGTCCGGTTCCACCGCGGCTAAACCCACGTTCAAGCTCACATGTAAACATCCGCACACGACTAAGTATACTCGGAAAGTTTTTGTTGGGATGGCTACAGGATTGTGCAGTATTTGGAGGGCGAGGAACGAAAGTGACTTCTACAGAAATAGCTCATAAGGGTGGAAAACGGGTGCGCAAACGCGCCGTATCTAGTAACGATACAGAGTGTTGTATTCGAAATAGGTGGTCATTGGAGATATGGTGGGTTGTGGCAAAGTCGAGGTGGGTAGAAGAGGGCGAGGAAGCACGATCGAAGGATACAACGAGATCGGGGGATTCGAAAAGACGCCTTCTAGACAGATTAAAAAAAAGATCGCGATATAATCGCTGCAACACAGTAGGGATATGGGTGTGGATATAGGGATATCATACGTTGCCGTCATAATCCATGAAGCACCGGCTACACCAAACCGACCGGAGTGGGTTGTTCTTCACGGGCCTTCCCACCCGCGAGGGTGATAAACCGAGTTCCGACTCGCTGACTTTGCTCTTCCGAGTGGGTAATCCAAATGATCGCCTTGAGTTTGCTATCCGGTTTACGAAACATAGACAAGGTGAATTCCTCTACGGCCAGCGTGGACTCTGGGTCCAGAGCGGAGGTAGGTTCTAGATTCCCGAGGCGTCAGCATAGAGTGAGAGTTGGTGTGTGATGAGCCGCGAACGTCAGCGCGATCAGCGCATAGGTTCCAGACCGTGTCAAAAATAGCGTCAGATCCGATGGTATCCAATTAGGGGAGAGGGAAAACAGGAACTTACCGTCCATCAAGACCACCTCAGCCGTACCTAGAGCGACACCAATAGCCAACATGATCCTCTGCCCCTCTCCTCCGCTGAGCTCAGCCCAGTTCCTATCCCACAAGCTCGGGTCGAGACCAAACTGCGAACCAACTTCTAAAGGATGATCCATCCACGAATCCGACCGTTCTTCAGAGACGGATTCCGATTCTCGGTTTTGTCGCTTTCGGGCCGCAAACGACATTATCGCGAACACGAAATCCCTCGGCGTCAGAGGGAGCAGAGACGGTCGTTGGGGGATATAAAGGACCTTCGTCCTGTATGCGGGAATACCTGAAGCGCGACAAACATGCGTTACACGTTACATGGGGGGAAAAACCGAGTGCAAGGCGTCCAGCACGCACCGTAATATGTTGGAGGCTTTCCCTTGAAAAGGACATGGCCAGAATAAAGATCGAGGTGTGCAATGCACTTGAGCAGCGTAGTTTTTCTAATATTCAACGAGGTTATGATGTCCTGGTCGTCGTATGATCGCAGTAGTGTTCTTTGAACTTACCCTGAACCGCTTACACCTTTGAGCACAACGACATCGCCTTCGTTGACAGAGAAAGTAATCCCTGATATAATGGGCTGGCCATCGCCTTTGGCATAACCAAGATTTTTGACTTCTAAAATCGCAGACATTTGAACGGGGCGGAGGAGGGGACAAAGCTTGGCCCCCTTTTGGTTGTTAAGGGATTTTGCCTTGGTTGTGCGATTAGTATGAACCACGTGACCTGAGAGGGGGATCCGCGGGTATGCGTAAACTTAAGCTGCAAAGCGAAGAGAGGTGCTGATTGGGGTAGTGACAACCGATCCATTAATGTATGTCTAAGATGTAACATTATACTTTCGAGATGCATGGCAACAAGTGGAGAGGTAGACCGATTACACTGGTGGCTGGGGATGGGGTTGCATTCCCATCTCCTCCGGCGACATAGAGCCGCTCTCGATCATCACGCCCATACCAACTCGCGCAGCATTCTGTGAGACCAGTCAGGCAGAATTCAGATCAGGCTCCAGTGTTCATACCTTGAAGTGGTCGATCTCCCCGCTGACGAGGAAAGCAAAAGTGGGAGCGAAGCGTTGTTCAAGCAACGCCGATACCTTGCCAGTCGAATCTAACTGGGCACGGAAAGTCGACATCCGCAAGTCGTATTTCAACCCAAGGGTGGCCACCGCGTCCCTCCTCTGTGGGGCATTCACGAGGTGTAAATCGGCAGCAGCCTCCACCTTTTCACCCAGTTTCTGCCAATAGGTGGCCTGAAGCGCGCCCGATGGCTGGAGTTGGGCAGTCGCGATCCAGTCCTTATCCGAACCCGTGTACTTGGCAAGGTACGAAGTAGAGGTATCCGACATACCACTGGCTCGTTGGTGGAGTGACTCGAAGCCAATTGCGAAATTCTTGGTGACGGACTGGAGGTAGCTTGCGAAGTACATTCCCCCGAAGTCTATTGGCGAAGGGTTAAGAGCCTTGAAGTTGACCGAATAGTCTGATCCCTGGTAATCGTGCTCCAAGTGAATCATATTGTGGCCAGCCTGTTGACTCAACTAAACGCGACTTGAGCACAAACGCGCGCGGAGTAGGACCAATGGCTGTCCATACCTGAGCCTGAACCTTCGTTACGCTTGCTGGTGTCCATCCATGATTGAAGCGTCCGTTGACATTACCCTCGCTGTCGACGTTACCCGTTAGCAAAACCTGGGGTCGGGTCAGCCGGGAGCGGAGGATGACATCGAGGGTTAACCGACCGAGTTGTTTGCAAATACCGCCCCAAAGTTGTAAGTGGGGGGTGCCGTCTGTGAAGCCAGAGAGAAAGAGTGGGTGACTTGGAACAGCGGCGAAACCGAGAGGTTTTTCGCGAGATCGGCCCTGGCACCGTCGAAGAAGAAATTTGTGAGGTGGGTGGCTGAGGGAGGCATTCAGTCACGAGTTACACGAAACGCCAACGTGTAGGACATGTGAAATGAGACGTCGCGCGAGACGGAGGGGCACGGAGGGTGGTGATGCAGGAGACCGCAACTCACACTTGACCTCTTTTGTAAGGTTCTCGACGGTTCCTGGGTTGGAGAGCCCGAGAGCAGTCCTCCATTGGGAGAATCGGTCGTAGACGTTGGTCAAAGGGGAGACGACGGAGACAAAAGGAGAGGACGACGAAGTCGAGGCCATTTTGGGGGAGGTGACGGTGACGGAACTTGGGAAGGCGCGGCGGGTTGCAGGGCGTCTATTTCCAGGCCGCACATATCCGACGGGTGATCGCGACCGGTTGCCTGATATAAATTCGGAATTATCATTACAATCGTAGGGGAAAAACAGCGGGATAGAGAGCGTGGTTAATTTCCGATCCTGAGGTCATTGATATCGATACATGAGCAAGAAAAAGAAAAAGAAAAGCGGGTGGATGCATGCATTAGCCCTGTTCGGCTGCAGCGAGTGGCCGCCTATTGCGCCTCTCCCATGGGACACCCCCCCTTATTGATATCCCAGATAAAACCCTCCGGTATAATCCACCGGTCCGCATCCGCCATAAGACATAAAGCTCGTATTTCGTCGTGTTCCGAACCCTCTTCAGTTCGGGATTCATCTTGTCCCCCCATCCGTAAGCGTTCATCCGCATCTGTATGCTGACACGGTAGGACTCCTTCGAACGGAGGAGCTGGAACTATACACGCATCGCGTTGGTAGGGATGCTCTTGCTAGGATCGAAAAGATGGTCGTACCTGGATACCCTCTGTTCAACACCCTCACAACGTCCAGGTTCGAGAAGAATGGATGTGCGGCGATTTCATCAAAGTCCGCTCGAGACGCTTCCTCGATTTCAATCATCTTCACAGAGGAATGGTCAGTACTACTGCTCTTGAGGCTTAACTCGAGAGTGACTCTCACCCGTTCGACCAACATGGCATGCATATGGTCCCCCCGCAAATATTTCTCGACCCTCCTCGTCAGCATCTCACGCGACAATACCATAGTCCGCGCGAATTCCTTCCGATTACCCCTCCAACGTTGTTCCTCCTTCTGGTCCTCGAACGCCACAAAACGGCTCCCCCTCATCCCCAGCTCGGCGATGACAACACCCAAACTCCAAATGTCGGCAGCAAAACCAAAGTTTCCTCGGCGAAGCATATTCGGATCCTGAATTGCGGAGATGATTTCGGGTGCCATATATCCTTCAGTCCCTGCAAGTATGCGACCTCTGAAGGCGTATGAAGGGTAGGCCTGGTAGCGCGGGTCAAGCCAAGATACCGAAAGTCCAAAGTCTGAAATCGATAAGTGGCCGTCCGAGGAAACAAGGATATTATCCGGCTTAAGATCACAATGCATGATTCTCATGTCGTGCAAGGCCTCCAAGCCGCACATCTACAGAAATGTGTCTCAGCGTGGATTCCATCGAATGGTTCAAGTCCAACCGCCTCACCAGTTCCGCTGCATAGACCCTAATTGTTAGGTGGTCAAGTTTGACCACCTTCAATTGGTCATGGAGAGAGCATATGCAGAGTGGCTGCAAAGACCAATCGTCAATCGCGGGACTCGGGACAAAGCCCACTGAACATACCGTGACGAAATATACGTTCTCTTTGTCGTACCAGGACTCCATAAGATGATGCACAAACCCGAGTGCAGTGTTCCTTTTCGCGGAGAAGTACTTGACCTCTGAAATTGCCTTCAAGACAGTCCATTCTCCCTTGACCGTTGCAAAATCGTTCGGACTGCGCTTCCTCTCAATGACCTTCAGGGCAGCCAGACTCATTGTATCCATGTTAATCACGGAATATACCTTTCCCATTCCACCATCTCCCAAGTGCCTCCAAGTGTAATACCTCTGCCTCACAAACTGTGACTTGGCGTCCCGGTCCTCCTGATCTCGTGCACCATCGACTACGTTGCACTCTGGCGTGAGTTTTACTTCCGCCAAAGACTCCTGGTGGCGTTTAGGTTCGTCCTTGGGCTCTCCAACAATCTGCGGCTGTGGTTGGTTCTTGAACATCCGACGGTCTCCAATGACACCAAGGTCTCTCTCTCCACCAGCGGTCGAAACAGGATCCAAGCCATATGGGGACGGCCGCTTAGGAGAGCGGGGAAGGAGTGGGGGAGGCTGGTTGGGCACAACGTTCAGCATCTGACCGATGATCTCCGGGATCCTACCCTGGTGCTTGATCGGAGTAGCTGGCATAATTGGGGTATTCGGAGTGGATGGGGTAGGCGGCATGTGTGAGGAAGGGGAGTCGAGGTTTGAGACGATCATAACGGGGCTAGGAGAGAGGAACAAGTTGGCGGGCACGACTGGGGTCTTTAGCTGGGCGTTGTGAAGACCCGGGATCTTGGATTGCGGACTTGGGGTCAAGGAAGGAGGGAGTAGCCCGGGATAGTGCATGGGGGTGAGTCCGGGAATTGCGAGGTTTGCCAGTTCCACCTTCTTCTTTACCTGGTTCGGGAGGGGGCGTTGAACTTGAATAGGAGTGTTCCGTGTAGGGGTCATCTGAACAGGTCCAGCTCGAATCAGAGGATTCTGAGATGGCGTAAACAGGACCGGAGCTTTCTGAACGTGGGGGATCTCAATTGGGGAGTCCTGGGGTTGATTGGGGGTGAAATCGGCCATGTCGGTACTGGCATTCTGGGTATCTCCGAAAACAGCCTCGTTGGACCCAACCGAATCGTCCGAGCCACTACCCTGACGTTGGGATACGGTTTCTGGATGGCCGTTCACTTTGGGTGTGGGGTTGGGAAAAATCACAGGGTGCGCCTCACCGAGATTCGCTTGCTTGGGACTTGGAGAAGAAACGAGGGCACCCTCGAACCCCTTCAGCCCAGGGAAACTCGAAAGGCTGATACACGGTGGCTCGGTATGGATGGGGTGGGTGCGGGTGCGGTCATCTTCAGAAGCAGACAGGTCAATTGAGGGGGCTGCCTCCTGTAGCGAAGGGACAACTCCAACGGCTTCCTTGAGAGAAGGATCGATTTCAACCTGTTTCCCGGGGGGCGAAACAACTCTAATGGGTCGTTTAACACGGTGGATGTTCTTCAACTTGGACTTTATGGAAATCCAAGATTTCTTCATCTGCGTTAAGAGTAAGGATGAGGTTCAAGATGGCTCGAAGGGGGATACACACCATGCCCCTTGCACGAGCGATGTGAGAGGCTTCCGCGCGGGATGTAGTAACCGTCGAATCTGCTGATGGAGACATAATTGGAGGAGAGGACGCTGTCGCAGTGAGAGGAGTGGAGTGGAGGTGAGGATTACAACGACGCCAGGTAGCGTATTAATACCAACCCCCGCCACAGTCGGACGAGCAAGATGTCCAAGCCACCAAGAAAGGCGTCACTGCTCTTGGGTCAAAGCAGACGGCATATACGGGCCATGCATGGCCTAAAGCCAGGATACCGACTGTAGCGCGCTGAACGCTAAGGTGCAAAACCCCATTGTCGAGTGAAGCCGGCTGGACCGTAATGCGGCGGTGGATTCAAAGATGTGTGCAGCAATCGCCTTGCTGTGTGGCCATGACGATCGCATGAAGGGCGGATTGGCACCGAACTCTGAGGTCACGCCTCGGACGGACGTGTCTGCCCTGTCAGGACTCGCGTCGATAAGAATGCAGGGCCGACGGGTCCAATGTGACATCCGCAAAGGCCATGGCAAGATGGGCGCTACCAGCCACCCTGAGTGTATTCGAGGAGGTGCCCGTCTCTTCTGTCAAGACCCACCGTGGAGGTCGGAGGTTCGAGTGGGTTCGGGTCACGTCTCTTTCGAATTCTCTCGAAGGTTCCACACCCTTCCGGATGCTTCCCCGTGGGAAAAACGTGCCCGATTGAGTCGTCCAAGGGTCAGATAAATATCAGATCCAAATTTTTAGGCCTCTCCACCGTCCTTTCTTTCGTACTCCACCCGCCAAAACCTGCTCTCGAATAATGTCCGGCAAAGCCATCGGTATCGATTTGGGCACTACCTACTCGTAAGTTGCCAGCCGCGGATCTTTCACACCCGCATTTACTCATCTCGTCCATCCACAGCTGTGTCGGCGTCTGGCAAAATGATCGTGTCGAGATCATCGCCAACGACCAGGGCAACAGGACGACCCCGTCCTATGTTTCTTTCTCAGACAGCGAACGTCTCATCGGTGATGCCGCAAAAAATCAAGTTGCGATGAACCCGCACAACACGTGAGTCCGCCTCTGTCGTCATATCAGTCGATCGGCATGCTGATCGCCCCTCCAGTGTCTTCGATGCCAAGCGTCTCATCGGTCGCAAATTTTCCGATGCCGAAGTGCAATCCGACCTCAAGCACTTCCCCTTCAAAGTCATCGACAAGGCTGGCAAACCATACGTCAGGGTCGAATATCGTGGCGAGGAAAAGGAATTCGTAAGTCTTCTCATTTCTCAACCGATTTTGGTCGCGTTTCTAACTTCGTTTTTAGTCTCCTGAGGAAATCTCATCTATGGTCTTGACTAAGATGAGGGAAACTGCCGAGTCTTACCTTGGCACCAACATCACCAACGCTGTCGTTACCGTCCCCGCTTACTTCAACGACTCCCAACGCCAGGCCACCAAGGACGCCGGTACCATCTGTGGTTTGAATGTCCTCCGTATCATTAACGAGCCAACTGCTGCCGCCATCGCCTACGGTCTTGACAAGAAGACCGTTGGTGAGCGCAACGTCCTTATCTTCGATCTCGGTGGAGGAACTTTCGATGTCTCCCTCCTGACCATTGAGGAGGGTATCTTCGAGGTCAAGGCCACCGCCGGCGACACTCACTTGGGTGGGGAGGACTTCGACAACAGGCTTGTAAACCACTTCGTCCAGGAGTTCAAGCGCAAGAACAAGAAGGACCTCTCCTCCAACCCACGTGCTCTCCGTCGTCTCCGTACCGCCTGTGAACGTGCCAAGCGAACCCTCTCCTCCGCTGCCTCTACCTCCATCGAAATCGACTCTCTCTTCGAGGGTATCGACTTCTACACTTCCCTCACTCGCGCTCGTTTTGAGGAACTGTGTCAAGACCTCTTCCGAAGCACCCTCGACCCCGTCGAGAAGGTCCTTCGTGACTCCAAGATCGACAAGGCTAACGTCCATGAGATCGTCTTGGTTGGTGGCTCCACTCGTATTCCCCGTATCGTCAAGCTCGTCTCCGACTTCTTCAACGGAAAGGAGCCCAACAAGAGCATCAACCCCGATGAGGCTGTCGCTTACGGTGCTGCCGTCCAGGCCGCCATCCTTTCTGGTGACACCTCCGAAAAGACCCAGGACTTGCTCTTGCTCGATGTCGCCCCCCTCTCCCTCGGTATCGAGACCGCTGGTGGCGTCATGACCGCTCTCATCAAGCGAAACACCACAGTCCCCACCAAGAAATCCGAGATCTTCTCCACCTACGCGGACAACCAGCCTGGTGTGCTCATCCAGGTTTACGAGGGTGAGCGTGCCCGCACCAAGGACAACAATCTTCTCGGAAAGTTCGAGCTCTCTGGTATCCCCCCTGCTCCCCGTGGTGTTCCTCAGATCGAGGTTACTTTCGACATCGACGCTAACGGTATTCTGAACGTCTCCGCCTCTGACAAGACCACCGGAAAGTCGAACCGTATCACCATCACCAATGACAAGGGCCGTCTGTCCAAGGAGGAAATCGAGCGCATGGTCTCCGAGGCCGAGAAGTACAAGGCCGAAGACGAGGCCGCCAGTGCCCGTATCACTGCCAAGAACGGTCTCGAGTCTTACGCGTACAACCTCCGAAACTCGATCAACGACGAGAAGCTCGCCGGCAAGTTCGAACCCGCCGACAAGAAGAAACTCGAGGATTCCGTCAACGAGGCCATCTCATGGCTCGACAACTCACAAGAGGCTTCAAAGGAGGAGTACGAGGAGAGGCAAAAGGAGCTCGAGAGCATTGCCAACCCCATCATGCAGAAGTTGTACGCCAGCTCTGGTGGCGCCCCCGGTGCCTTCCCCAATCCAGGTGGCGCTCCTGGTGGTTTCCCTGGTCCCGGTGGTGCTGGCGGAGAGGACGGCCCCAGCGTCGAGGAAGTCGACTAAGCACTTTCTCACCGATTCGTCCTTTTGCTTTCACATCCATCGCATTCTTACGCTCTTACGCTATTTGTCCACGCATTGCATATAAAAGTAGCTCACATTCATGTACGATTACGGCCTTATGATAGAGATTTCAATCTACTTTACTTCCACGATGTAAATCCGCGCATGTTCACTACTGCGGTCCCCAACAGTCCCCAACCCAGCA
>Ga0307517_10006786_pt1 | contig 16845 bp, 16 predicted proteins | sample 23_EM_MG_FD_194515 | JGI IMG/M metagenome (GOLD analysis project Ga0307517, IMG submission 194515) | Populus trichocarpa ectomycorrhiza microbial communities from riparian zone in the Pacific Northwest, United States - 23_EM | ecosystem: Host-associated > Plants > Roots > Unclassified | place...
GACTGTTCGGAAAAGCTGACTGCCGGACGCGCCCTTGCCCCGAGAACGGTCTCAAGAACCAGGGACCCAACGGGCTACGCCCAACACCAATCAAGCCGCGGCTCGATCCCATTCGCAATACACAGGGGACCCAAGCCGAGCTCCAAGCTGGAATGCGGCCGCCTGGGTCCCCGGATCAGCCTGCGGCTGACCGGAGGATGACGAGATCGGGGGTCAGAGAAGGTCTTCCCGACCCGCGGCCTTGATCGCCTCGACGGCGGCGCGGACGGCTGAGGGGTCGTCGCGGCGGGTGACCAGGACGACGCCGTTCTCGACGATCACCGCCAGGCCCTCGACGCCCGAGACCACCACGGTCGGGCCGTCGCTGATCACCAGCGACCCCTCGGTTCCGGCGGCGATCACCGGGCCACTGAAAGCGTTGGAGCCGGTCTTCTCGGCGCCGGCCCAGAGCGCGTCGTAGTTGCCCACGTCGCTCCAGCCGATGTCGGCCTGAACCACCACAGCCTTTTCGGTGAGCTCGAAGACCGAGGTGTCGATGGCCACGGCCGGGCTGCGCAGGAAGGCCGGGCCCAGCAGCACCGCCCAGGCCTCGCGGATCGCCTGGTCCACGGCTACGTCCGCCGCGGCGGCCAGCTCGGGGGCCAGCCGGCGCACCTCGGCCAGGAAGACGCTGGGCCTGAACAGGAACATGCCGGCGTTCCAGCTGTAGGCCGGGTCGGCGACGTAGGCCTGGGCGGTGGCGAGGTCGGGCTTCTCGACGAACTGGGCGACCCTGCGGACCGGGCCTTCGCCCGCGGCGGCGCGGATGTAGCCATAGCCGGTCTCCGGACCGGTGGGGGTGATACCGAAGATCACCAGGGCGCCGGCCTCGGCCGCCGGGATCCCGGCTTCGATGGCGCGATGCAGGGCGTCGACGTCGGCCACCAGATTGTCGGCGTGCAGCAGGAGGACCAGGCCGTCGGGGTCGTCCTGGCCGGCGATGGCGGCGGCCACGGCGGCGGCCGGCCCGGTGTTGCGGCCTTCCGGCTCGAGGATCAGCGTCCTGGCCGGGACGCCGACCGCGGCGAGCTGTTCGCGCACCAGGTCGGCGTGGGCCACGTTGCAGACCACCATCGGCGGGCCGAACAGCGGGCCGGTGACCCGCAGGGCCGTCTGCTGGATCAGGGTCCTGTCGCCGCCCAGGGCGTGGAACTGCTTGGGCCGGGCCTTGCGCGACAGCGGCCACAGGCGCGTGCCCGCGCCGCCGGACATCAGGACGGGGGTGATCGTGACCATCGGCCTTCGCCCTAAGCCGCTTCGGCCGGCGGGTCGAACTCCGCGACCAGGTGGCCGGGCGCGACCTCCCGCAGCGCCGGCGGCAGGACCGGCGCGCTTCCGTCCACCGGCAGGCGGGAGGGCAGGAACCGGAAGGCGGCGCGCGGGTCCATCGGGCTCGGCGGTTCGCCCGCCAGCTTCAGGCGCTTGCGGGTGCGCTCGATGGCCGGATCGGGGATCGGCGCGGCCGAGAGCAGGGCTTTTGTGTAGGGGTGCCGGGGCGCTGAGTAGATCCGGTCGCGGTCGGCCAGTTCCACCACCCGGCCCATGTAGAGCACCAGCACCCGGTGGCTGATCTCGCGCACCACCGCCAGGTCGTGGCTGATGAAGATCATCGCCAGGCCCATCTCCTTCTGCAGATCGATCAGGAGGTCGATGATCTGGGCGCGGATCGAGACGTCGAGGGCCGAGACCGCCTCGTCGCAGATCACCAGCTTCGGCTTCAGGATCATGGCGCGGGCGATGCCCACCCGCTGGTTCTGGCCGCCGGAGAGCTCGTGCGGATAGCGGTTGATCAGGCCGGGATCGAGCTCCGTCCGAGCCATCATGGCGGCGACCTCGGCGTCGCGGCCGGCGCGGTCGAGGTCGGGACGGAACACCTGCAGGGGCTCGGCGATCGAGTCGCCGATGGTCATGCGCGGGTCGAGACTGGCCAGCGGGTCCTGGAAGACGATCTGCAGGTCGCGTCGGGCCGCGCGCATTTCTTCGCGCTGAGCGTGGGTGATGTCGCGGCCCATCAGGGTGACCGCGCCGGCGGTGGGCGGGATCAGGTTCAGCACGGCGCGGGCGAGCGTCGACTTGCCCGAGCCGCTCTCGCCGACCACGCCCAGGGTCTCGCCCTGGCGCACCTGGAAGGAGACGCCGTCGACGGCCCGCAGGTCCCGCGTCTTGCCGAAGAGGCCCCCGCCCACGGGGAACCAGACCTTCACGTCGGAGCCTTCGACCACCACCGGGGCGTCGGGCCTGGCGGGGCGGGGCGTCGGGCGGCCGCCACGGTCGGCGCGGTCCAGGCGCGGGATCGCGGCCAGCAGGGCGCGGGTGTAGTCCGTCTGCGGACGGGCGAAGATGTCCTGCGCCGAGCCTTCCTCGACGTAGGCGCCGTCCTTCATCACGCAGACCCGGTCGGCGAGGCGGGCGATGACGCCCATATCGTGGGTGACCAGCACCATGGCCGTGCCGGTCTCGCGCTGCAACTCGGCCATCAGGTCGAGGATCTCGGCCTGGACGGTGACGTCGAGGGCGGTGGTGGGCTCGTCGGCGATGAGCAGCTCGGGCCCGCCGGCCATGGCCGCGGCGATCATCACCCGCTGGCGCATGCCGCCGGAAAGCTCATGCGGATACTGGCGCAGGCGGCGCGCCGCGTCCGGGATGCGCACCTTCTCCAGCCAGAGCCTGGCGTGGGCGCGGGCGGCGCGATCGGACATGCCGAGGTGAAGCCGGAGCGGCTCGGCGATCTGCTCGCCGATGCGCACGTGGGGCGTCAGCGCAGTCAGCGGGTCCTGGAAGATCATGGTCATCTTCGAGCCGCGGATGCGGTTGAGCTCCGCAGGCTTCAGGCCCAGCAGCTCGGTCCCCTGGAACTTCGCCGAGCCTAAGGCGCGGCCGTTGCGGGCCAGCAGGCCCATCACCGCCATGAAGGTCTGGCTCTTGCCCGACCCGCTCTCGCCGACCACGCCCAAGGTCTGGCCGCGCGGGATGGAAAGCGAGACGCCGCGGACCGCATGCACCACGCCGTCGTGGGTGTCGAAATCGACCTTCAGCCCCTCCAACTCCAAAACCGGGGCGAGCGTCAGGACGGCGGGCGGCGATGCGGACAAGGACGGCCTCGAAATTGGGCGAGGCGGCGACCTTAGACCGCGATCCGGGCTTTTTGAAATCGCACCGGGGCCGCGGGCGCGGCTATACTCGGGGCGTGCCAGAAACGCCGCCCGCCAGTCCGCTCCGCCCCGCGCTGTTCCTCGACCGTGACGGGGTGCTCAACGAGGACCCTGGCTACGTCTATCGCTGGGAAGATTTCCACTGGATCCCCGGCGCGCGCGAGGTGGTGGCGACCTTCAACAGGGCCGGCTGGCTGGTGATCGTGGTGACCAACCAGTCGGGCGTCGGGCGCGGCTACTACACCGAGGCCGACGTCCACGCCTTGCACGCGCGGATGGCCGAGGACCTGGCCGCGACAGGCGGACGGATCGACGCCTTCTACTACGCGCCGCACCACCCCGACGCCAAGCTGGACGCCTATCGCCATCCCGACCCGCCGGACCGCAAGCCGAACCCGGGGATGATCCTGCGGGCGCTCAGGGAGTGGCCCATCGACAAGGACCGCTCGCTCCTGATCGGCGACAAGCCCTCGGACCTGGAGGCGGCGCTTCGGGCCGGGATCCGCGGCGTGCTCTTCGAGGGCGACGACCTTAGGCAGTTCCTGGCCGACGAGGCCCTCCTGCCGGGCTGAGCGCACCGCCCATACCCACGGCGCGATCCAACGGTTACGCTCCCAGAAAATCCTTGGGGGACACGCCTATGCGTAAGCCGATACCCGCCACCATCGGCGCCGCGATGCTCCTGCTGGCGGCGACGCCGGCCTTCGCCGCCAGTCCGAAGACGGCCGCGTCGGCCCAGACCGCCGGACCGGTGCGCATCGACAAGGCCAGGATCGACCGGGCGCTCGCCGACATGGTGGCCAGCGGCCGCGCCGCCGGGGTCTCGGCGCTCGTCTGGCAGGACGGGCAGGAACGCTATTTCGGCGCCAGGGGCTTCGCCGACCGCGAGGAGGGCCGGCCGATGACCCGGGACACGATGGTCCAGATCTTCTCCATGACCAAGCCGGTGACCGGCGTGGCGCTGATGCAGCTCTGGGAGCAGGGCAAGTTCGGGCTGGACGATCCGCTCTCGCGCTACCTGCCCGAGTTCGCCGAGATGCGGGTCTATGCCGGCAAGGACGCCGCCGGCCAGCCAACCTGGCGCGCCGCCGACCGCCCGATCCTGATCCGCGACATCCTGCGTCACACCGCGGGCTTCTCGTACGGGATGAAGGGCACGCCCGCGGACGCGGAATTCCGCAAGGCCGAGCCGCTGAACCTCGCCAACGATCTGCCCGAGTTCGGTCGGCGGATGGGCAAGCTGCCATTGCTGTTCGATCCGGGCCGGGAGTGGAGCTACAGCGTGGGCGTCGACGTCCAGGCGCTGCTGGTCGAGACGCTGAGCGGCCAGCCGTTCGAGGCCTATGTCCGCGCCCATGTTCTCGACCCTCTGGGCATGAAGGAGACCGGCTGGACGCAGCCCGAAGACCGGTTCGGCGGCCTCGCCGCCACCTACGTCAAGGGAAGCGACGGCAAGCTGGCCCGCCAGCCTGACGCCAAGACCCGGGCGCTCAACTTCGGGCCGCGGCGCCTGACCATGGGCGGGGCGGGGCTGGCCGCGCCGATCGACGACTATATGCGGTTCTCGCGGATGCTGTTGGGCGGCGGAACGCTGGACGGCGTTCGCATCCTGAAGCCCTCGACCGTGAAGCTGATGGCCACCGACCAGCTCGACCCCAGGGTGACCGAGCGGTTCTTCCTGCCCGGCAAGGGCTCGGTGGGCTTCGGCTTCGACTTCGCGGTGCGCACAGCCCAGCCGCAGACGGCCAAGGAAAACCGCGGCGCGGTGGGCGAGTTCTTCTGGGACGGGGCGGAGACGACGCTCTTCTGGGTCGACCCGGCCAACAAGCTCACGACGGTCTTCTTCGTCCAGACCTTGCCCTTTGACGGGACCCTGCACCACGACATCCGCGAGGCGGTCTACGGGCCCGGCTACCTCGGGCCGAAGGGCGACTAGCGCCCCTCCATCTGCTCCAGCATCCGCGCCAGCGTGGTCAGTTCGTCGGCCTCGCCGGGGGGCTTGTCCCAGCGGATACGGCTGATCCGGGGGAAGCGCATGGCGACGCCGGACTTGTGGCGGGTGGAGCGCTGCAGCCCTTCGAAGGCCACCTCGAACACCAGGCCGCTAAGCGGCTCGGCGCGGACCGAGCGGACCGGGCCGAAGCGTTCGACGGTGTTGTCGCGCACGTGCTTGTCGATCTGTTTCAGCTCGTCGTCGGTGAAGCCGAAATAGGCCTTGCCGACCGGGGTCAGGACCCGCTTGCCGCCGTCGTCCTCAGTCCACACCCCGAAGGTGTAGTCGGAATAGAAGCTGGAGCGCTTCCCGTGCCCACGCTGGGCGTACATCAGCACCGCATCGATCAGGAACGGGTCGCGTTTCCACTTGAACCACGGCCCCTTCGGCCGGCCGGCCTCATAGATCGAATCCCAGCGCTTCAGCATCAGGCCCTCGGCGACCTGCGGGTCGCCGGCGGGCGGGGTGGCGCGCAGGGCCGCGATCTCGGCCCAGCTCGCGAACGGCTGCATCGGCGAGAGGTCGATCCGCGAGGTGGCTTCACGCGCCACGAAGGCCTCCAGGCGTTTGCGGCGCTCGGCGAAGGGCAAGGTCCGGGTGTCCTCGGCGCCCTCCGACAGCAGGTCGTAGGCGCGGATTCCGGCGGGGAAGGCCGCCATGGTCCTGGCGTCGACGGTCTTGCGGTTCAGCCGCTGCTGCAGGTCGGCGAAGGACGCGACCTTGCCGTCGCGCAGCACGAGCAGTTCGCCGTCGATCACCCCCTCCTGGTCGAGCGCGTCGACCACGTCGGGGAAGGTCTTGGAGATGTCGTCGCCGGTGCGGGTGTAGAGCCGGCGCACGCCGCCCTCGTTCACCGCCTGGACGCGGATGCCGTCCCACTTCCACTCGGCGGCGTAGTCGGCGGGGTCGAGCCTGGCGAAGTCCACCGCCTCGTCGATCGCCTGGGCCAGCATGGCGGGGCGGAAGCGGCCGGGGTTCTCCGAAGACGGACGATCCGAGCGCCCCTCCAGCCAGGCGAAGAGATCCTCGTAGGGCGGGTCCAGGGCGTGCCACAGCTCCTCGATCTCGGCGGGCTCGACGCCGCCCATCTCGGCCACCGCGCGTTTTGCCAGGCGCGCCGTCAGCCCGACGCGCAAGCCGCCGGTCATCAGCTTCAGGAGCGCCCAGCGGCCGGTGGGTTGCAACGCGTCCAGCCAGCCCTCGATCAGCGTCTGCACCTCCGCCCGGCTCGCGCCGCGCAAGGCGTCGACCACCTCGGAGAGCTCCGGCTCGCGGTTGGCGCCGGGCTTCGCCGGCCACACCAGGGCGACGGTCTCGGCCAGGTCGCCCACATAGTCGTAGGACCACCCGAAGAGCTGCGGATCCATCCGCGCTTCCACGGCCTTGCGGATGAAGGCCGGCTTGGCCGCGTCGAAGGCGAGATCGCCGGTGAGCGCGGCCAGCGCCCAGCCGCGGTCGGGATCCGGCGTCTCCTTCAGGTAGTCGCGGACCAGCGTCAGCTTGGCGTTGCGCGACCCGGTCAGCGACAGCCGGTCGAGGAGTTCGGCGAAGGCGCGCACTAGTCGTCGTCCTCTTCCTCGTAGCCCACGAGCGCCAGCGCGCGGGCCGGGACGCCGTGCAGTTCGCACCACCTCGCCAGCGCCTCTTCGCGGCCATGGGTGATCCAGAGTTCACCGGGGCGCAGCTCGTCGACGGTTGAGGTGAGCTCGTCCCAGTCGGCGTGGTCGGAGATCACCAGCGGCAGCTCGACGCCGCGCTGGCGGGCGCGGGCGCGGACCTGCATCCAGCCCGAGGCGAAGGCCAGCACCGGATCGGGGAACCGCCTGCTCCAGCGGTCCTGGGTGGCGGACGGCGGGGCGAGGATGATCTGGCCGGCGAAGTCCTGCTTCCTGGCCGAGGTGGCCGGCTCCAGCGGGCCCAGGTCGACGCCGTGGCGCTCGTAGAGGGCGTTCAGCCGCTCCAGCGCGCCATGGACGAAGATCGGCCTCTCCCAGCCAGCCTCGCGCAACAGGCGGATCACCCGCTGGGCCTTGCCGAGCGCATAGACGCCCACGAGATGCGAGCGCTCCGGGAACTGGGCGACCGAGCGCAGCAGGCGCGAGATCTCTTCGCGATCGTCGGGATGGCGGAAGACCGGCAGGCCGAAGGTGGCCTCGCTGATGAAGACGTCGCAGGGGACCGGTTCGAAGGCGGGACAGGTCGGGTCGCGCCTTCGCTTGTAGTCCCCGGAGACCACCATGGTCAGGCCCTTCCAGCGCACCACAGCCTGGGCCGAGCCCAGCACGTGGCCGGCGGGAACCAGGGTCACCTCCACCTCGTCGCGGGGAACCGCCTCGCCATAGGCGGCGGCCTGCGTGGTTTCGGCGAAGCCCAGGCCGTAGCGCTCGCCCATGATGTCCAGGGTTTCGGGGGTCGCCAGCACGGCGCCGTGGCCGGCGCGGGCGTGGTCGGCGTGGCCGTGGGTGATCACCGCGCGCGCCACCGGCCGCACCGGGTCGATGTAGAAATCGCCGGGCGGGCAATAGAGGCCTTCAGACCTCGGGCAGAGCAGGTCCTGCGGTCGGATCATGGCTCTCCACCTAGGAGACCTGAGCGGATACGCAACGGGTTCCGCCCTACCCGCTGACGGATGAGCGCCGGGGGCTAGGGTTTCGGCAGCGCCGCCCGCTCCTTGGCGATCTCGTCGAGGGCGGCCTGAGCCTTGGCGGTCGTGGCCGCGTCGCCCGCCTTCTTCGCCACGATCAACTGGCCGGTGGCCTCCATCTCGCGCACGGTCAAAAGGTGGCTGTCGTCGGCGTGCTTGAAGGGGAGCGTCTGGATGCGCGCCAGCACCGCGCGCTGTCGCACCGCCTCCGGCGTGTCGCCCACGCCGTAGGAGAACATGAAATCCGAAATCTTCGTCTTCAACGCAGGATCGAGGTCCTTGCGCCAGATCATCGGATCCTCGGGGATGCGCGGCGAGCGCCAGATGATCTCGACGTTCTGCAGCGTCCGTTTGGCGATGGCGGTGTTGAGCATCCCCATCCGCTCCATCGAGGCGGTGTTGTTGGTGGCCGCGTTCAGCACGCCGTTGCCGACCGCGAAGAGGTTGGTCTCGTGGTTGGCCGACTTCACCGTCTTGAAACAGGTATTGGGGTCGATGCCCTTCGGCGCGAAGAGATAGGTCATGGGCGCCAGCGTGCCGGAGGTGGACTTGGCGTCGCCCATGCCGAAGTCGAGCGTGTGGTCGCACTTCAGGAGCCTGTCGAGGGTGAGGCCGGAGCCCTTCCTGACGATGATCACGCCCTCGTAGCCGTCGACGCCCGTGGGGTTGACCGAGCGGGCGAAGACTTCGCCGTTCGAGCGCCTGACCGCCTCCAGCCCCGACTGGTTGGTGAACCAGCCGAGGTCGGTCTTCCTGAAGCGCATGGCCTCGATCAGCACCGTGTAGTTGGTGGCGAAGAACGGCTTCACCGTCATGCCCGTGGCCTTGCCCAGGTCGACCAGGAACGGCGTCCAGTCCGCCTCCGCCGACTGCTGGCTCTCGGCCGACAGGATCGAGAAATTGAGCTCCTTCGGGGGCTCCGGCTTTTTCGCACAGGCGCCGAGCAGGGCCAGGGCGGCGCAGGCCAGGGCAAGGGATCGGCGGTTCATTTCGGGCTCCTGACGACCGGCAGCCGCACGGCGACCACCTGACGGTTCTTGCGGCTGATGCCGTACAGCATGCGGGCGGCGTCGAGGGCGATGGCCTGGCCCGCAATCGGGGCGGCGATGGTGGCGACCTCCTCCAGCACCTCGCCCTGGGCGGGGACGCGCAGGACATAGACCTCGGCGGCGTCGTGGCCGGTGACGTAGAGCAGGCCGTCCTCACCCCAGACGCCGCCCGAGGTGGAGTAGGGCGCGAACCGGGCGAGCACCGAGGGCGGGAAGCTCCATTGGGCCAGCGGCTTCCAGTCGAGGTCGTATTTCACCAGCGCGCTCCTGGTGTGGTCGCGGCCGGGCTCGCCGCCCTTGCCGTCGTAGTTGGCGAAACCGGCCCACCAGGCGCCATCCTTCTTCACCACCCAGGTCAGGGACCCGACCTGGTGGCCGAGCGGGATCGAGCGCAGGTGGACGAGCCTGACCGGATCGAACACCTCCACCGAGCTCAGCATCGGCGTCGCCGGATAGTTGGAACTCGCGCAGACCAGCTCCGCGCCGACCACGGCGCAGGAATTGATGTGCGCATAGACCTTGGGGTCGCCCGACCAGGCGCCGGTCTTGGCGCCGGTCTTCCTGTCGTAGCGGCCGATGGCGGAATTATCGATGGCGTAGAAGGACCGCCCGTCGATGGCCACGCCCTGGTTCGCCTCCGGTGCGTCGAAGACGCGGGCCGGCTCCGACTGCAGCATCGGCTGGGCCAGGGCCGCGCCGGCGATGGCGGCCACGAGTCCGGCCAGGACAAGGGGCGCGGCAAGGGCCGAAACCCAGGCGCGGGACGACAGCGCCGCCCCGGCGAGGGCGGCGGCCTGAACCAGGAGTCGGCGGCGCACGATCATGCTGGATCCTCTCCCGCGACCTTCGAATCTAGCGCATCGACCTTCGCCTTGTCGCGTGACAGTCAGATTACGGAGCGACGCCCCTGCGGCGAAAACGGCTTGAGCCCGCGGCTCGCGCAGCGTACCGCCCCCGCATGTTGCAAGGACTTTCCCAACCCGCCCGCGAGGCCAAGAGCTGGCCGTTCGAACAGGCGCGCCTGCTGCTGGACCGCGTCACCCGCCTGCGGCTCACCGACGGCGAGCGCGACCTGGCCGCGACACTGTTCGCCCAGGGCAAGTTCGCCGAGGCCGTCCGGACCCTCCCGGCGCTGGCCAGGCCGGTGATCTTCCAGTGCGGCTACGGCGCATCGGGCCTGCCGCACATGGGCACCTTCGGCGAGGCCGCGCGGCCGACCATGGTGCGCACCGCCTTCCGCGCCCTGACCGAAGACGCCATCCCCACGGAGCTGATCGTCTTCTCCGACGACATGGACGGGTTCCGGAAGATCCCCGACAACGTGCCCAACCGCGAGATGCTGGAGGAGGATCGCGACAAGCCGGTCTCGAGCGTCCGCGATCCGTTCGGCGAGCACGAGAGCTTCGGGGCGCACAACAACGCCCGCGTCCGCGCCTTCCTCGACGGCTTCGGCTTCGATTACACCTTCATGTCGTCCACCGAGACCTACAGGTCCGGCCGGTTCGACGCGGTGCTGCTGCGCATGCTGGAGCGCTTCGACGCCATCCAGGCGATCATGCTGCCGACGCTCGGCGAAGAGCGCCGCGCCACCTATTCGCCCTTCCTGCCGATCAGCCCCAGGACCGGCCGCGTGCTGCAGGTCCCGACCCTGGAGCGCAACGTCGAGGCGGGCACGATCACCTTCGCCGACGAGGACGGGACGCTGACGGAGGTTCCGGTCACCGGCGGCCATGTGAAGCTGCAGTGGCGCCCCGACTGGGCGGCGCGGTGGGCGGCGCTGGAGGTCGACTTCGAGGCCTCCGGCAAGGACCTGATCGACTCGGTCCGGGTCTCGAACAAGATCGTCAAGGCGCTGGGCGGCGAACCGCCGGAAGCCTTCCACTTCGAGCTCTTCATGGACGAACAGAACCAGAAGATCTCCAAGTCCAAGGGCAACGGCCTGACCATGGAGGAGTGGCTGCGCTACGGCACCCCGGACAGCCTAGCCTACTACATGTACCAGTCGCCCAAGTCGGCGAAGCGGCTCTATTTCGACGTCATCCCCAAGGCGGCGGACGAGTACCTCCAACAGCTCGACGCCTTCAACCGCGCCCGCGCCGACGGCAATGCCGTGGCCCTCGACAACCCCGCCTGGCACGTGCACCGCGGGGCCCCGCCCGAGCGCGGATCGCCGGTGAGCTTCTCCCTGCTCCTGAACCTGGTGTCCGCCGCCGACGCCTCGACCAAGGACATCCTCTGGGGCTTCCTGGAGCGCTACATCCCCGGCGCGACGCCGGCCTCGGAGCCGCTGCTGGACCAGCTTGCGGGCTATGCGATCAACTACTACGAGGACTTCGTGAAGCCCTCGAAGCGGTTCCGCGCCCCCGACGCCAAGGAGCGCGCGGCGATGGAGAGCCTGGTCGCCAAGCTGCGCGCCATGCCGCCCGGCGCTGACGCCGAAGCCATCCAGAACCAGGTCTTCGAGGTCGGCAAGGACGCCGGCTTCGAGCCCCTGCGCGGCTGGTTCTCCGCCCTCTACGAGGTGCTGCTGGGCCAGAGCCAGGGCCCGCGCTTCGGCTCCTTCACCGCCATCTTCGGCGTCGAACGCACCATCGCCCTGATCGAGCGCGCGCTGGCGGGCGAGCTGGTCGCCGCCCACGCCTGATACGATTTGTGATCCGCGACCCTAAGGTCATCACCTTGACGTAAACGGAAAGCCGTATTTAGGTCCGCGCGGTTACTCAAGAGCCGTCCAGGCCAGACCGCTATGTCCAGGGAGGACACGATGCCCACGGACCTACGCCGCCCGCAACGCACCTTCACGATCCGCCAGCTGTGCCTGGAGTTCAAATGCACGCCGCGGGCGCTACGCTTCTATGAGGACAAGGGCCTGCTGGCGCCGGCCCGCGACGGCCTCAACCGCGTCTATTCCTACAAGGACCGCGCCCGGCTGCAGCTGATCCTGCAGGGCAAGCGCGTCGGCCTGGCGCTGGCCGAGATCGGCGAGATCCTCGACCTCTACGAAGTCGACGACGGCGGCGCCCAGCAGGCGGCCAAGTCCTTGCGCAAGTTCCGTGAGCGGATCGTCGCCCTGGAGCAGCAGCGCATCGACGTCGAGGAGCAGATCAAGGCCCTCGAAGCCGGCTGCGCGGACATGGAGAGGCGGCTCGCCGAGACCCGCCCCGACCTCCTGCCCCGCGCCGCCGACTACGATCAGGTGTTGCGCCGCCGGCTCGACGGCGTGGAACATAGCGAAGCCAAGTAATCCGCGCGGCCGATCCGGAGATCGCATGACCTACAAGCCGCCTGTGCGCGACTATGCCTTCCTGCTGCGCGACGTCCTCCAGCTCGAGCGCTACGCCAACCTGCCGGCCTTCGCCGACGCCTCCATGGACACCGTCGACCAGATCCTCGATGAGGCCGGGCGCTTCACCGGTGAGATCCTGGCCCCGCTGAACGCGGTCGGCGACAAGGAAGGCTGCCACTGGGCGGCGGACTTCTCGGTCACCACGCCCAAGGGGTTCAAGGACGCCTATCGGCAACTCGTCGACGGCGGCTGGCCGGCGCTGGGCGCCGATCCGGCCTATGGCGGCCAGGGGCTGCCCCACGTCGTCAACCTGGCCTTTTCCGAGATGTCCTCGGCCGCCAACATGGCGTTCTCGATGTATCCGGGCCTGACCCACGGAGCCTATTCGGCGATCGTGGCCGGCGGCTCCGACGAGCAGAAAGACCTTTATCTTCCAAAGCTTGCCTCGTTCGAATGGGGCGGCACCATGAACCTGACCGAGCCGCACTGCGGCACGGACCTGGGCCTGCTGCGCACCAAGGCGGTCCCGCAGGCCGACGGCAGCTACAGGCTGAGCGGCCAAAAAATCTGGATCTCGGGCGGCGAGCAAGACCTGACCGCCAATATTGTCCATCTCGTCCTGGCCCGCATCGAGGGCGCGCCGGCCGGGACGCGCGGCATCAGCCTGTTCATCGTGCCCAAGTTCATTCCGGACAAGAACGGCAATCCTGGCGCGCGCAATTCGGTCAAGTGCCTGGGCCTCGAAGAGAAGATGGGCATCCACGGCAACGCCACCTGCGTGATCAGCCACGAGGAATCGACCGGCTGGCTGATCGGCGAGGAGAACCGCGGCCTGTCGATCATGTTCATCATGATGAACGAGGCGCGGCTGGGCGTCGGCATGCAGGGCATCGCCCAGGCCGAGGCCGCCTATCAGGCCGCCGCCGAATTCGCCAAGGACAGGCTGCAGGGCCGCTCGCTGACCGGGCCGAAGAACCCCGACGGCCCCGCCGATCCGATCATCGTCCATCCCGACGTCCGCCGGATGCTGATGGAGGCCAAGGCGATCATCGAGGGCGGCCGGGCCTTCCTCTTCTGGACCGCGCTGCACGGCGACCTGGCCCAGGCGAGCCCGGACGAGGCCGTGCGCCAGAAGGGCCACGACTACATGGCGCTGATGACCCCGGTGCTGAAGGGCTTCCTCACCGACCGCGGCTTCAACGTCTGCTCCGACGCCATGCAGGTGCACGGGGGCGCGGGCTTCACCGAGCACTTCCCAGTCAGCCAGTACCTGCGCGATTGCCGCATCGCCCTGATCTATGAGGGGACCAACGGCATCCAGGCGCTGGACCTGGTGGGCCGCAAGCTGGCCGTCGACGGCGGGCGGGGCGTGATGAGCTTCTTCGCCGAGATCGACGCGTTTGTGGCGGGAAATGAGGCCGACCCTGCCCTGAAGCCCTTCACCGAGGGCCTGGCCCGCGGCAAGGCGGAGTTGCAGGAGGCGACCCTGTGGCTGATGCAGAACGGCCTCGCCAACCCCGACAACGCCGGGGCGGCCTCCACCGACTACATGCACCTCTTCGGCCTGGTGGCGCTGGCCTACATGTGGGGGCTGATGGCCAAGACCGCGCAGGAGAAGATCGCGGCCGGCTCGAGCGACCCCATCTACGCCGAGAAGCTGACCGTGGGCCGCTATTACATCGCCCGCGTGCTGCCGGAGACCGCCGGGCGCCTGGCCAAGCTGAAGAGCGGGGCCGAGACCCTGATGGCGCTGCCGGCGGAGTCGTTCTGAGGAGAGCCTTTCGATGGCGACCTATCGCGCCACCGCCGACTGGAGCCTGAAGGACGGCGAGGATTTTGCCGCCGGCCGCTACAGCCGCGGACACTCGGTGGTGTTCGGTTCGGGCTTCGAAGCGCCCGGCACCGCCTCGCCGCACGTGGTGGGGAACAGGTGGTCCACACCCGGCGCGGTCGACCCGGAAGAGATGCTCGTGGCGGCGATCAACACCTGTCACATGCTGAGCTTCCTGCACGTGGCCCGCGAGGGCGGCTTCACCGTCACCCGCTACCGCGACGAGGCGGTGGGCGTGATGGAGAAGAACGCCGCCGGCGAGCTCTGGGTCAGCAAGGTCACCCTGCACCCGCAGATCGGCTATGCCGGCGCGCGGCCCAGCGCCGAGCAGAGCGGCCAGATGCACCACAAGGCTCATGAAGTCTGCTTCATCGCCAACTCGGTGAAGACCGAGATCGTCGTGGAAGAGAAGATCGCCATCGCCTGAGGCCGAAGGTTTCGCGGGTCTTCGGCCTTCCGGTACGGCGAAGTTTATCTCGCTACGTCTGCATCCCGACACAGCCTGGTGCGTTGTGAGGCCGGGACATCAGGAATCGAGATCATCGATATGCGCAAGACATTCGCCCTTACGGCCCTCGCCGGCCTCATCGCCCTGCCGCTGCTCGCAGGCCCGACGGACGCCAACGCGTCCTGCCACAGCCGCAAGGTCAACGGTACGATCCTCGGCGGCGTCGGCGGCGCCCTGCTCGGCGGCGCGGTCACCCACGGTTCGACCGGCCCGATCGTCGGCGGCCTCGGCGGCGCGGTGCTCGGCCACGAGATCGGCCGCAGCGGCTGCAACCGCGGCCACACCTACTATCGCTCCAGCCGTGGCCGGGTCGCCGCAGCGCCCGCGTCGCAGCCCGTCCGCAAGGTCTACTACGACCAGTACGGCAACGCGGTCGGCTCCGCGCCGGTCTACGAACGCTAAACGAGGGTCAGCTCCATGAAATCCCAAGCGATCGTGGCGGCGCTCGGCGTCGCCGCCCTCACCCTCAGCGCCTGCACCGAAGCGGCGAAGGGCGGCGGCAACAGCAAGATCTGCGCGGACTTCAAGGTCGCCAAGGCCTCTCCCGGCGCCGCCGCCGCGGGCGGGGCGGTGGTGCTGGACGAATGCCTCAAGCGCTGGGCCTACAGCCTGGCGCCGGCGCGCGACGACGCCGATGTGGTGGCCGCGGCCGCCAGGGCGGCCTGCGGCGCCCAGCTCTCGAGCTGGAACCAGCAGATCGTCAGCCAGCCGGGCGCCGAGGAACAGGCGGCCAGCCTGATGACCGGCGAGCCGACCACGCCCATCGCCGAGCACAACGGCTACGCCGAGCGCCGCGCGCTGTTCTATGTGGTGCAGGCAAGGGCCGGCAGCTGCGCCGCGCCGCCGGCCAAGGACGGCGTTCCCGAAGGCGTCGGCTAAGCGGCCAGCAGGGCGCGAAGCCGGGCCTCGAGGCCGGCCGCGTCCTTCAGGTCGCATTCCCAGATGGTCTCGACCCGCCAGCCGAGCGCGGCCAGCGCCGCGCGGCTCTTCGCGTCGCGGGCGCGGTTGCGCTCGACCTTGCCGACCCAGTAGTCGCGGTTGTCCTTGGGCACGCGGGCGCCGCGCGCGCAGTCATGGCCGTGCCAGAAGCAGCCGTGGACGAAGAGCGCCAGCCGCCGGCGCGGCATGACGATGTCGGGCTTGCCCGGCAGGTCGGCGCGGTGCAGCCGATAGCGGGCGCCGAGCGCCGTCAGCGCCTTGCGCACCTTCAGCTCCGGGGTGGTGTCCTTCCCCTTGACCCGGCGCATGACCGCCGAGCGGGTCGCCGCGTCGAAAACGTCGCTTCGGCTCACAGCCCTTCGAAGAGGGCGGTGGAGACGTAGCGTTCGGCGAAGCTCGGGATGATGGCGACGATGACCTTGCCGGCCATCTCCGCTCGGCTGGCGACGTCGAAGGCCGCGGTGAGCGCCGCGCCCGAGGAGATGCCGACCGGGATGCCCTCCTCCGACGCCACGCGCCTGGCCATCGCGAAGCTGTCGTCGTTGGAGACCTGGACGATCTCGTCGATCACCCCGCGGTCGAGGATCGAGGGGACGAAGCCCGCGCCGATGCCCTGGATCTTGTGCGGGCCCGGCGAGCCGCCGGAGAGCACCGGCGAGCCCTCGGGCTCCACCGCGATCATCTTCAGGCCGGGCTTCCTGGCCTTCAGCACCTGGCCGATGCCGGTGATGGTGCCGCCGGTGCCGACGCCGCTGATCACCGCGTCGACGCGGCCCTCGGTGTCGTTCCAGATCTCTTCGGCGGTGGAGACCCGGTGGATCAGCGGGTTGGCGACGTTGTCGAACTGCTGGGGCATGACCGCGCCCGGCGTCGCCTCGACGATCTCCTTGGCGCGGGCCACCGCGCCGGCCATGCCGCGCTCGGCCGGGGTGAGCTCCAGCTTGGCGCCCAGGATCAGCAGCATCTTGCGCCGCTCGATGGACATGCTCTCGGGCATCACCAGGGTCAGCTTGTAGCCCTTGGCGGCGGCCACGAAGGCCAGCGCGATGCCGGTGTTGCCGCTGGTGGGCTCGACGATCACCCCGCCGGGCTTCAGCAGGCCCTTGGCTTCGAGATATTCGATCATCGCCACGCCGATGCGGTCCTTCACCGAGCCGATCGGGTTGAAGAACTCCAGCTTCGCCAGCACCTCGCCCTTGGGCTTGAAGGCCGCGGTCAGCCTGGGCAGCCGCACCAGGGGCGTGTCGCCGATGGTGTCGAGGATCGAGTCGAAGATCTTGCCCCGGCCGGCGCGCCGATAGCGGGCGGCGTCGTAGACCTTGTCGGGGGTGGCGTCGTCCATGGATGGACCTTTCGAGGAGGTTGCCCTTCAAGCCGCGAACCTAAGGGTTCCCCGAGAGATTG
>Ga0307517_10006787_pt1 | contig 16844 bp, 14 predicted proteins | sample 23_EM_MG_FD_194515 | JGI IMG/M metagenome (GOLD analysis project Ga0307517, IMG submission 194515) | Populus trichocarpa ectomycorrhiza microbial communities from riparian zone in the Pacific Northwest, United States - 23_EM | ecosystem: Host-associated > Plants > Roots > Unclassified | place...
GAAGAAGAACTGGAATTGCATGAACAGCGCAATATGGACTTCCAGACAATGGAAAGATCCATGCAGCGGCTGGGAGAACCCTGCAGGAGCTTAATAGAAGCTTACTACCTGCAAAAGAGGAGCATGGTCGAGATAGCGGGAAGTTTCGGCTACACCAATGCCGATAATGCCAAGAACCAGAAGTATAAATGCCTTATGCGACTGAAAAAATTATTTAATCAATATAAAAAGTAGGGTTATGGAAGAGATAGCGATGTTGGACGCGATCGAGCGGTATATCAGGGGAGAAATGCTCCCCGAAGAGCGGGTGTTCTTTGAACACCTCCGCAAGAGCAACCCCGGCGTGGACCAGATGGTGGTGGAACATACTATCTTCCTTGACCAATTGAATAAATATGGCGTGCAGAAGGATTTCCGGTCCGGGCTGAACGAGATCCATAAAAACCTCGTGGAATCCGGCGAATTGAAAGAAGCCCGTCCCGCCAAGGTCGCTTTTCTCTGGAAAAGATACAAGCGCGTCGTCGCCGTCGCGGCCTCTATCGCCGGTATTACAGCCCTTGGCATCAGCAGCCTGATCTCCTATATCTCCCCCAAGACGAGTTCGAAGGCCGAGCTCCAGCTCCTGAACAGGAAGATCTCGGAGACGGAAAAGAAACTGAATAACGTCACGACCATCACCAATAAGCTCAATCAGAACGCAGGCAGCCAGGGAGAACCTCATTTCACGTCCGGAGGCACCGGCTTCCTCATCGATACGAAGGGATACCTGGTCACCAACGCCCATGTCGTCAATAATGCTACCCGTATCGTCGTGCAGAACAGCAAAGGGGAATATAAGGCCCGCCTCCTGCATATCGACCGTGCGGCCGACCTGGCCTTCCTGAAGATCGAAGACGATGAATTCAAGCCTTCCGGCTCCCTGCCCTATGGCATCAGCAGGAGCGGCATGGACCTCGCCGAAGAGATCTTCACGCTGGGTTATCCCCGGGATGAGATCGTATACGGCCAGGGTTATATGAGCGCCAAAACAGGTTTCGAAGGGGATACGCTCGCCTGCCAGATCGCCGTCGCCGCCAATCCCGGCAACAGCGGAGGCCCTGTACTGAATAAGAACGGGGACGTCATCGGTATCCTGAGCACCCGCGAATCCAAGGCCCAGGGCGTCGTTTTCGCCATCCGGTCGAAGAATATCTTCCGGGTCCTCGATAGCATGCGGTCGGACAGCGTATTGCTGAAAAGTGACAGCGCTATCGCTCATATCCGGCTACCGCTCTCCTCCTCCATCAGGGGACTCGATCGCGTACAACAGATCAAAAAGATCGAAGACTGCATCTTTATCGTAAAAAGCAATTAACTACCACAGTTTCGAAGGATATTCTCCTTTTGCGATCAATGCGTTCAGGCTGGCCTGTACACCGGGAGCATCTTCCTTGTAGGTAACGCCGAACCATTGGGACGAAGTAGGGATCACTTTAATAGCGCCCTTCCCTTCCTTTATGAATTTGTCCCCGATGATGGGGATGAAGAACTCAGCCTTAGGACTATCGCCCTGCTCGGCAAGGAACTCACCGAAGATCTTTTCCGTATAAGGGAAGACGGAGGGATCGAAGCACCAGAAATTCATCGATACTTTCGAATCGAAGGGAACTTCAAATTTTTTATCTCCTTCTTCATACGTGATCTTCTTATCGCCGTCCTGGTAGATCTTGGTGCGCTCTGCGATGGAGACCAGGTTACCCGAGGCATCCACCTGGCAAACTCCCCGGCTCACGGTGCCGTTGTCCGACAAGGTCTTGGCCAGTTCATACCCGATAATGCTATGAAGGCCCGGGTTGACGTCAGAGGTGAGGAACCGGTAGGCTTTCTCGAAAGCGTCCCTGCCATAGAAGTCATCGGCATTGATGACGGCAAAAGGCTCCCGGATAGCGTCTTTGGCGCAGAGGATGGCATGGGCCGTACCCCAGGGCTTGGTGCGATCGGCAGGCACCGCAAATCCTCCCACGAAGGCATGCAGGTCCTGGTATACATAGTCGGTGGCGATCTTCCCCTTCAGCTTGGGCTCGAAAATATTCTTAAAGTCTTCGGCAAAGTCTTTACGTATGATGAACACTACTTTTTTAAACCCTGCCCGGATAGCATCATAAATGGAATAGTCCATAATGGTCTCTCCGCTGGGTCCGAAGCCCTGGATCTGTTTCATACTGCCATATCTCGAAGCCATGCCGGCCGCCAGGATCAAAAGAGTTGGTTGCATTTATCGTAATTTTAATTTAGTGCACGAAAATAAAAAAATACTGCATGATAATGGACAATTTATTCATGGATAATCCAATGAAAATACCGTATGATCGTCCATTACCCGTCGATACCCTGCGAAGCGCCGCCTGGACAAGCCAGGGCGTGCAGGTAGACGTCTTACGCCTGGATACGATCCATCCCGTCATCTCGGGCAACAAATGGTTCAAGCTGAAGGAATACCTCCGGCAGGCCCTTCATGACAGGAAGGAGCGCATAGTCACCTTCGGCGGGGCCTGGTCCAATCATATCGTCGCCACCGCCTATGCCGCCCGTGCGGCAGGCCTGCGGTCCGCCGGCATTATCCGGGGGGAAAGGGCGGACCCGCTGTCGGATACCCTGGAGGCCGCCCTGGACTATGGCATGCAGTTGGAATTCATATCCCGGGCAGCGTATAAGAACAGGGCCGAAGCATCTTTCCTGGCGGAGCTGTCCTCCCGATGGCCCGGGGCCTGTTTCATCCCGGAGGGAGGCGCAGGGAGATCCGGCATCACCGGCAGCGCCACCATCCTGGAGGAATTGGATCCTACCCCCTACTCGCATATCCTCTGCGCCATCGGCACGGGCGCCACGTACTGGGGATTGGCGAATGGAGCCGCACCCGGACAGCAGATCATCGGCATACCCGTATTGAAAGGAATGGACGGCTTCCTGCAACAGGGGCGCGAGTGGCTGCAAGACCCTTCCAGGCTCTCTTTCTGCCATATCGAACCAGCTTATCATTTCGGAGGATATGCCCGCAGGACGGAGGAATTACTGGCTTTTATGAACGAGCTTTACCGGGAGACGGGGATCCCTTCGGATTTTGTATATACGGGCAAGTTATTTTACGCGGCCCGCGACCTTCTCAGCAAGAGCTATTTTCCTCCCGGCTCGCAGCTTTTACTGATCCACAGCGGCGGATTACAGGGCAACCGCTCACTGCCTGCCGGAATATTGGATTTTTAGGCCCGGAATTTGGTAGTATGTTTGCCCTAGATAAAACATCTTCACCAAAGATACGTTATGCCAGGTATGCGCAGGATGCTGGTTCTCTTCATCATCGGATCGTTTTTCACCCCTCGCCTCAGAGCCCAGGATACCCTGCCGGGATTTTCTGTTACGGTAAGAGGTACGGGCAAGATCCTCGTAAGCTGGCGTAACAATTATCCTGTCGTTACACAGATCAGTATCCAGCGATCCATCGATAGCCTGAAGAATTTCACTACCCTGATCACCGTGCCCGATCCCCGGCTCCCGGAGAACGGCGTGGTCGACAATAAAGCCCCCCATCCTAATTTCTACTACCGCCTGTTCGTAGTCCTTGAAAGCGGTAAATACCTTTTCAGCCGGTCGCAACGACCTCATGCGGACCTGGCCGAAAAACCAGCAGCCGCAAAAAGCAATTCATCCGAAGATATCACCGACGATGCGGAGGTCGACGACAATGCCGTGCTGGCGAGAACAGACAGGCAGCGGGTCCGTTTCGCCGATGAGACGAAAAAAGACAGGCCCGGCGTCAGCAGCCCCGCACGCATACGTGAGCTTCCCAAAGTGGAGATCGGCAAACCCGTCTATATTAAAAAAGGAGATACGCTGGTGGGGCAATTGTCCGGTCAGGAGATGCGTTCCTTCCGCGACTCCATCCTGACCCGCACGAAGGACACCCTGATCTTTATAGACGGCGATACCATGCAGGTCCGGACCTTCGTGCCGAAAGAAGTATATAAGCCCTCTATCTATGTGTTCACGGGTAAGTACGGGAATGTCAACCTGTCCCTTCCGGATGCAGCCAGTAAACACTACTCCGTTAAGTTCTTCGATGAGAACGACAAGCTTCTGTTCGAGCTGACCGCCATCAAAGACCCCTCGCTGATCCTGGATAAGGTCAACTTCCTTCATGCGGGATGGTACCGGTTCGAATTATACGAAAGCGATAAATTGAAAGAAAAGAATAAATTACTGATCCCGAAAGATTTTTAAAGGGTGCGCCCCTACCCCTCCGTCAGTTCCATGCCGAATACCCGTTCGAAATGCCGTTTGAGATGCGCTTTCACTTCCTCCACGTCGACAGGCCGTCCCAATTCTTTTTCCAGGGAGCTGACCTGCTTGTCCTGTATCCCGCAGGGGACGATATTATTAAAAAGACCGAGGTCGGTGTTGACATTCAGTGCAAAACCATGCATGGTGATCCAACGGCTGCAACGGATCCCGATCGCACAGATCTTCCGCTCCCTGCCTTTTAAAGAAGCCTCGATCCACACGCCTGTTTCACCGGGCGACCGTTCGCCCCGGATCCCGTATTCCGCCAGTACCGAGATCACTATTTCTTCCAGGTCACGAAGATAGCGGCCGATATCTGTATAGAATTTCTCCAGGTCCAGCACAGGATATCCCACGATCTGGCCTGGTCCGTGAAAGGTAATGTCCCCGCCCCGGTTGGTCCGGTAAAATTCCATTCCGCGCTCCTTTATCCCTTCCTCATCCATCAGCAGGTGCTCCGGCTTTCCGCTCTTGCCGAGCGTGTATACAGGCGGGTGTTCCACAAATAGTAAATAGTGCCGGGTCGTTAACTCCCCGTCCCCCTGTAGCTCCATTCCGCTGCCGTCCACGCCCTCCGCGCCCGCCATGGCCAGCTCCGCTCTTTCCCGCAAGGCCGACTTGACCCGCAGGTTCCCCTGCAGGAGCTCTTCCTGGTAGGCCCAGGCCTGTCCGTAATCCATCCTGCCGAGATCTCTGAAGGCACATTTTTCCATGATTGGCAAATTTACTGCGTTCTGTCCTATTTTTGTAAAATGAAGAAAGCACCGGAAGAGGAACCTGGATTGGACGATCAGCCCTTGCAGGAAGGGTCGGAAGAGCTCTACGAACGCCTGCACCTGAAAGTGGATAAAGGCCAGGAACCCATGCGAATAGACAAGTTCCTCGTAGCCCGTATCGAAGGAGCTTCCCGCAATAAGATCCAGAAGGGCCTCGAGGCAGGAATGGTGCTGATCAACAATAAGCAGGTCGCCGCCAATTATAAGATCAGGCCCCTGGACGAGATCGTCGTTTACTCGGACAAGGAAGCCCATGGCGAAGAGATCGTCCCGGAGCAAATGCCCCTGAACATCGCCTACGAAGACGAGGACGTCATGATCATCAATAAACCGCCCGGTCTCGTGGTCCATCCCGCCAGCGGCAACTATAGCGGTACGCTCATCAATGGCGTCGCCTGGTACCTGCAACAAAAGAATAAGGACATCAACGAACAGACCCTGCCCCGGTTCGGACTGGTGCACCGGATCGATAAGAACACCAGCGGGCTCATGGTGCTGGCCAAAACGGAAAGGGCCGTCCGCAGCCTTGCCAGACAATTTTTCGATCACACGGTCACGCGCCAGTACAGGGCCCTGGTATGGGGTGATATGACCGAAGACAAGGGCACCATTGTAGCGCATGTAGGCAGGCACCGGCGATTCCGGAAATTATTCGACGCCTATCCCGAAGGAGAGCATGGTAAGGAGGCGATCACGCATTACCAGGTGCTGGAAAGATTTGGCTATGTTACCCTCGTGCAATGCGTGCTGGAAACAGGCCGCACCCACCAGATCCGAGTACACATGCAGCATATCGGCCATCCCCTCTTCAATGACGATACCTATGGAGGCGATAAGATCGTGAAGGGAACGGTCTTCAGCAAATACCGGCAATTCGTGGATAACTGCTTTGCCATCTGCCCCCGTCATGCCCTGCACGCGAAGAACATCGGCTTCACCCATCCCGGTACGGGGAAAGAAGTATTGTTCGAGAGCGAGCTGCCCGATGACATGCAGCAGCTGATCGGGAAATGGAGGAGTTACACCAGCAACAGGATCCGGTAAGGCCCCGCCTACTTCGGGAACGACATCTTATAATCTACATTGATCTTTCCCCTGGAGATATCGTCGAGCTTGCCTTTGAGCAGCTTACGCTTCAACGGCTTCAGGTAATCGATGAATAATTTACCTTCTATATGATCGTATTCGTGGAGTATGATCCTTGCCGTGATACCGTTGAAGGTCTTCGTATGGGGTTCGAAGTTCTCATCCACATAGTCCAGGGTCACCGACTCGCTGCGATAGATATCTTCCCGGATCTTGGGAATGCTGAGGCAGCCTTCATTGTAAGGCCATTCCTCACCCTGCAGCTGTTTGATATGCGCGTTGATAAAGACCTGCTTTACACCCGGCTCGTCCGGGTATTTTCCCTTGTCCTCTTCGTCCTGGTTGGCGAAGATCTGGCTGCTGTCCACCACGAAGACCCTTATGCCCTGGTTGACCTGCGGCGCCGCCAGCCCCACGCCCGAGCTATGGTACATCGTTTCCCACATATCTTCTATGAATTTGGCAAGGCCGGGGTATTCCGGGGTGATGTCTTTACATACAACCCGGAGGACAGGCGATCCGTAAGCAACGATAGATAAAATCATAGGCGCAAATTTACGAGAAATATCCGTTCACTGACCCGCCCTGCCCAGGTATTCCTGCAGGAGGATCGTAGCGGCTATCTCGTCCACCAGCGCCTTGTTCCGCCGCTGCTTCTTGCGCATACCCATATCGATCATGGCGCGGCTGGCCATTTTAGAGGTATTGCGTTCATCGGCGGTCTGCAGGGGGATATGCGGGAATTCTTTTTTCAGCCGGACGATGATGGCCCTGACCAGGGGCGTTGCATGGGTATCGGTATCGTCCCAGTTCTTGGGCTCTCCGATGAGGATCAATTCCACTTCCTCCCTTTTAAAATAATCCTTCAGGAAAGGTATCAGCTTTGGCGACTCTACCGTCGTCAGTCCCGTCGCGATGATCTGCAAAGGATCGGTAACGGCCAGGCCGGTGCGTTTGAGACCATAATCGATTGCCAGGATGCGGGGCATGTTGTGAAAGATTTATTTCAAGAAAATATCCGTGATCACGAAGGCGGCGAACACGACGCTGGCGATCCCGTTGGCGGTCATAAAGGCCAGGTTCACCCGGCTGAGGTCATGGGGCTTTACCACGCTGTGCTGGTAGATCAGCATCCCGATGAATACGGCTAAACCCGCCCAGTACCAAAGACCGAACCCGCCGTATAAGCCGGCGAGCACCACCGAGGCGGCGCTCAGCACATGCAACAGCTCGGAGACCCGCAGCGCTTTCCCCTTGCCCAGCCAGGATGGCATGGAATAAAGATGATGGTTCCGGTCGAATTCCTCGTCCTGCAGCGCATAGATGATATCGAAACCGCTGACCCAGCAAATGACGGTAAGGGAGAAAAGCAGGGGTAGCAGGGAGAAATGGCCGGTGACGGCCAGGTAAGCGCCGATCGGCGCCAGGGAAAGTCCGACGCCCAGCACCAGGTGGCACAAGGGGGTGAAACGCTTGGTATAGCTATAGCCCAGCACGACGGCCAGGGCCACGAAGGACAGGGCGAAGCACAGCGGGTTGATGAACCAGGTGCACACGATAAAGGCCAGGCAGTTGAAAATGACGAAACGCAGGGCGCTGCTCCTGGAGATAATGCCTGCGGGGATCTCCCGGATAGCCGTACGGGGATTGAGGGCGTCGAATTTGGCGTCCAGCCAGCGGTTGAACCCCATGGCCGCGCTGCGGGCGAAGACCATGCAGGCAATGACGAGAAGGAGGCGAACCAGGATCTGCGAAGGAGTTGCCGGATCCTGAAACCCGGCGACATGCATCCCCAACGAAAACCCTATCAATGCAAAAGGCATCGCGAAAATGGTATGCGAGAATTTGACCAGGCTTAAATACTTCTTGACTGTGCTCATAATTAATTTTTCAGGCGCGACCGCACCAGCTCCCATAATACGATCCCCGCCGCAATGGAAATATTCAGGGAATGTTTCATGCCCCATTGCGGGATCTCGATGCTGCCGTCGCATAGTTTCAGCACCTCTTCCCCTACCCCGCTGACCTCGTTGCCGAATACAACAGCCAGGGGTCCGGAATGTTGCGCGGCAAATTCCTGTAAAGGAACGCTATTTTCCACCTGCTCCACGGCAAAGATCCTGTATCCTTCTTCTTTCAACAGATGGAGGGCGGCCAGGGTGGTCGGGAAATATTTCCAGTCCACCGTCTCGGTAGCGCCCAGGGCTGTCTTATGGATATCGCGGTGCGGCGGCTGGGGCGTATAGCCGCAGAGGAAGAGGGATTGGAGCAAAAAAGCGTCCGCCGTCCGGAATACGCTTCCTACATTATGCATGCTCCGGATATTATCCAGGACAACAATAAGGGGAGTTTTCTCCGATTGCCTGAATTCATTCACCGATTTGCGGTTCAGCTCATCCATCCCCAATTTGCGCATCTGCAAATTTAATGACCGCTCATACATTAATACCGGTCTTTTCCTATTTTATTTGCCCTTTACGCCTCTATCTGCTTAATTTAATGAAAAATTTTCACATGAGAAAAAACTACCATCTCTTAATTGCCCTGCTATTGAGCATCCCGGCAGGACTGTTCGCACAGGATGAGAAGATCGACGCCTCCTTTATGGCAAAGATCCGCCAGGAAGGCCTGCAGAATTCCAAGGTCATGGACATCGCCTTTCATCTTACCGATGCCAGCGGCAACCGGCTGACCGCCTCCCCGGGCTTTATGCGGGCCGCCAATTATGCCAAACAGCAGCTTACCCAATGGGGCCTGGTCAATTCCATGCTGGACCCCTGGGGCGATTTCGGCAAAGGCTGGGAGCTGCAGCGGTCCTATGTAGCTCTCACGGCTCCTTACTATAAACCCCTGATCGCTTATCCAAAAGCCTGGTGCAACGGCACCAACGGCGCAAAGTCGGCCGCAGTCCTGCTCATCAGCGCCAAAGATTCCGTAGGCCTGGAAGCCTATAAAGGCAAGCTGGCCGGAAAGATCCTTATCCTCGACAGGGACGAGGTCTACAAACAAAGTTTCAAGGCCGATGCCACCCGTTATACGGATACGCAACTGGATTCGATGGGGCATTCCGTCATGCGTCCCGTAGATACGGCCGAAATGCGGCGGCGCCGCGAACAATTCGCAAGGGGCGGCGGCCAGAATGTCCTCAACGTGCTGAGGAACCTTGCCGTCCAGGAAGGGGCCGTGGCCATTCTCAGCGAAACTACCCGCGGTCATGACGGCACCATCTTCGTACAGGGCGGCGGCGCTTATAAGCCGGAATCTCCCGCTAATTTCCTGGACATCGTCCTGGCCTTCGAAGACTATATGACCATCGTACGCCTGCTGAAGGCCAATATTCCTGTCAGCCTGGACGCTGATGTAAAAACGAAGTTCTACACGGACGATACCAAGGGATATAATGTCGTAGCGGAGATAAAAGGCACCGATAAGAAGCTGAAAGACGAGATCGTCATGCTGGGCGGCCACCTGGATTCCTGGCATAGCGCCATGGGCGCCACCGATAATGCCGCTGGCTCCGCGGTGATGATGGAGGCGATCCGCATCCTCAAAGCCCTCGGCGTCCAACCCCGGCGCACGATACGTATCGCTTTATGGAGCGGCGAGGAAGAAGGGCTCCTCGGTTCGAGAGGCTACGTGAAAAAGACCTTCGCCGATCCCGCCGTCATGCAGCTGCTGCCGGAGCATGAAAAATTCTCTTCCTATTTCAACCTGGATAATGGTACGGGCAAGATCCGCGGCATCTATCTGCAAGGCAATGAAGCCTGCCGCAATATCTTCACCCAGTGGTTCCAGCCCTTCCATGACCTGGGCGCCGCCACGGTCACCATCGGCAACACCGGCGGAACGGATCACCTGTCCTTCGACGCCGTTGGGCTGCCGGGCTTCCAGTTCATACAGGACGAGATGGAATACAGCACACGGACCCATCATACGAATATGGATTCCTATGACCACCTGAGCGAAGATGACCTGAAACAGGCGGCTACGATCGTGGCTGCCTTCGTATACAATGCAGCGCAGCGCGATGAGAAACTGCCCCGCAAAGAGCTACCCAAGCCGCGCCCGGGCGGAAGGGGTTTCTGATCCACAACTTATCCCCATAAGGAAGCCTCCACCGGCAGTTTGTGGAGGCTTCCTTATTTTTGTCCCCCATGGCAAAGAGCAGTGCAGACACTCCGCTGATGCAGCAGCATCGCGCGATCAAGCAGAAATACCCGGACGCCGTGCTATTATTCCGCGTCGGGGATTTTTATGAGACCTTCGGAGAAGACGCCATTGTTGCCTCCCGGGTCCTGGGCATTACCCTTACCAAACGTAATAACGGAGCCGCCGCTTCTTCGGAGCTGGCCGGATTCCCCTATCACTCCCTGGACACCTACCTGCATAAGCTGGTAAAAGCAGGACATCGCGTGGCGATCTGCGATCAGCTGGAAGACCCCAAATCGGTAAAAGGCATCGTCAAAAGAGGCGTCACCGAATTGGTGACCCCCGGCGTGGCGACCAATGAGAAATTGCTGGAAGGCAGCAGTAATAATTTCCTGGCCGGCATTCATTTCACGGACGAACAGCCGGGTAAGGAACAGCGGCTGGGCATCGCTTTCCTGGATATTTCCACGGGCGAGTTCTTTGTCGCCGAAGGCAATACGGAATATATCGATAAGCTATTGCAGACCCTTCGTCCCGCGGAAGTGATCTTCCAACGGAGCTTCCAGCGGTCATTCAAGGAAAATTACGGATCGAAGTTCTATACCTATACCCTGGAGAGCTGGATCTTCGATAAGACCTATGCCCTGGAAAGTCTGCTCCGCCATTTCCAGACCCATTCCCTCAAAGGGTTCGGCATCGACGACATGCAGGAAGGGATCATCGCCGCCGGGGCCGTTCTCCATTACCTGAAAGATACCGAGCATCCCCACCTGCAGCATATCACTTCCCTTCAACGCATCGACCGCGCGGATTACCTGTGGATGGATAAATTCACCATCCGCAACCTGGAGTTGCTGGGCGATAGCCGGGAACAAGGCCAGAGCCTCCTGAAAGTGCTGGATAACACCGTATCGCCCATGGGCGCACGCCTGCTCAAACGCTGGATGCTCCTTCCCCTTAAAGATCTGCGCAGGATCGAGGAACGCCTGGGGCTGGTGGAATTTTTCATAAAAGATCCCGAACTGCGCACCACCCTGACCCAGCATATCCGCGCCTGCGGCGACGTCGAAAGACTGGTCAGCAGGATACCCGTGCGAAAGGCAGGTCCCCGCGAGCTGGTACAGATCGCAAAAGGATTGCAGCATATCGCGGCCATAAAAGAATCCTGCAGCGCCCTTCCCGACGCCTACCTTCGCGAGCTCAGCATGCGCCTCGATCCCTGTCATCCCGTCATTGAAAAGATCCTCGCGGAGATCGTGGACACGCCGCCGGTCAGCGCCGCCAAGGGAGACCTCATACGTCCCGGTATACACGAAGAACTCGACGGCCTCCGCGAGATCGCATCCGGCGGAAAGAGCTACCTGGTGAAGATCCAACAGAAAGAAGCCGAAGAATCGGGCATCAACTCCCTGAAGATCGGGTTCAACAATGTATTCGGCTATTACCTGGAAGTTACCAACTCCCACAAGAATAAGGTGCCGGGAACCTGGATGCGCAAACAAACCCTCGCGAACGCAGAACGTTATATCACCCCCGAGCTGAAGAAATACGAGGAGCAGATCACCGGCGCCGAAGAAAAGATCCTGGCCATCGAATTGGAACTATACGAGCAGCTGCTGCAGGCCATACAGAAGTATATCGCACCCCTGCAATCCAACGGTCATATCCTGGCCATTATGGACTGCCTGCTGTGCTTTGCCGGGAACGCGCTGCATTATAATTACCGCCGGCCGCAGCTGCACGAAGGCCGGGAGCTGGACCTGAAGGAAAGCCGCCATCCCGTGATCGAAAGGCAATTACCTGCAGGAGAGCCTTATATCGCCAACGACCTGCTGCTGGACCCTTCCTGCCAGCAGATCATTATCCTTACGGGACCTAATATGAGCGGTAAGAGCGCCCTGCTGCGCCAGGCAGCCCTCATCACCCTCATGGCGCATATGGGCAGCTTCGTTCCTGCCGACGGAGCCAGGATCCCCCTCACCGATAAGATCTTCACCCGCGTCGGCGCCTCCGACAACCTCAGCGGCGGCGAATCTACCTTCATGGTGGAAATGAACGAGACGGCCAGCATTATCAATAATATCACTGCCTCCAGCCTCGTCCTCCTGGATGAGATCGGCAGAGGCACTTCCACCTATGATGGCATCTCCATCGCCTGGAGCATCGCCGAATACCTGCATAACTCCCCGCACGCTCCCAAGACCCTGTTCGCCACGCACTATCACGAACTGAACGAACTGGAGAACAAATTGCCGAGAGTAAAGAATTACCATGTCACCAATAAAGAGACCGGCAATAAAGTGATCTTCCTTCGTAAACTGGCTCCCGGCGGCAGCACTCACAGCTTTGGCATCCATGTCGCAAAAATGGCCGGCATGCCCCCTTCCCTGCTGCGCAGGGCCGACGAGATCCTCCGTCAATTGGAAGACAAACACGTGGACGGCGACCTGGCCGGACAGGTGAAAAATCTCGCGTCCCCTCAAATGCAGCTTTCTATCTTCGACGCACATACGGAGACCTTTGAAGCCATGCGGCACCTCCTGGAGAATACGGACATCAACCGCCTGACCCCGGTGGAGGCTTTACTGAAACTGCAGGAAGTGAAGAACCTGCTAAAATAGGCTCCCTTTTCACCCTTGAAATATCGCCTAATTTTAGTAGCTTAACGGGTGTATTACCGGAAACACACCTTATCATACTGCTTTTAAACGGTTGTCCTATGATCCGATATGCATATCAGCTAAAAGATTTTCGCAGCTGGCTCAAAGGATTCAGCAGAGTGCTCAACCTCTCCGTTGTCGCGGGAAAGATCAACCTGCCTTCCGACATCGGCGAAGGGACCATCTTCTCTGCCAACATTAATTCCGATATCTCCTATGTCGTCATGGACTTCTCCCTGAAGGACGACCTGGTCTTCCTGAGAAAAAAATCACAGAACTACGGCCTGAGCCTTTTTTTCAACCAGGTGCTCGTCAGTGACTTTTTCACGATCAAAGACCCCAATAATACGTTCGTGGACCGCGGCCGCGGAAGGAGCAATATATTTTTCTCTTCCACCAATTATGACCTGGAAGTAACCTATTCGAAAAACTCCCGGCTGAAAAGAGTGGGCATATTCTTCAGCCCGGCCTTCGTCAGCCGCTGCCTGAAAAAGGATATCCTCCTCGACCTGCTCCTATACGCGGACAACCGGCTGCATAATATCAATAAGGAACCCATCACCTTCGAGTACCGGCAACTGCTGGACGATATTTTCATGGCTGACAGCCATTCCCCGATCAGTCATCTCCTGCTGCAGAACAGGGTACTCCTGCTGGCAGAAAAGTTCCTCAGCACTTTCCTCACCCGGGGCCCTTTACGCAAAGAGTCCGGCAACGCAAAGATCCAGAACAAGGAAAAAGACCTCAAGGCGTTGAAGGACGTCGAGCACATCCTCAGCAACAACAAGCTCGATAAATTCCCGTCCATAGAAATGCTTTCGAAGACGGCCATGATGAGCACTACCAAGCTCAAAACGAAATTCAAGCAGATCTACGGCATGAAGCTTTACGAATTCTATAACCGCAACCGGCTGGAAAAAGCAAAAGAGATGTTACAGACCGGCAATTATTCGGTGAAGCAGGTCGGCTATGACATCGGGTTCTCCAACCTCAGCAATTTTGCGAAAGCATTTAAGAAAGAATTCGGCCTCCTTCCTAAGGATGTGATCAAAAAATAAAGCTGCCTTCCAAGGGCCAAATATTTGTTAAATGGCTTTTGCAGCTATCAAAAAATACACAACAGGCAAGACATTAACCCTAATGGCCGTAATTTTGCACTCTTGTTCTGTAACGTACCTGTGTTGATCGTACACGAACGTTAACTTCTACCCAAATCCGGAGCCTTCAAAAACCATAACCACTTGCTATTTGTTGAAAAATTTGTATTTGCTCAGCTTTAAAACTTTGTGGCTATGGTAATGTATTCATCCCGTCAGGAAAATTATGAAAAATGGTTACACGGCTTCGCTGCGAAGCTTAACCTCCCCCTTAAGGACAATCTGCTGAAGAACCCTGCCGAGCTTGGCAAGGGAATGATCCAGGCGCATACGATCAGCGCACATTTCTCCTATGTCGTCATGAACCTCGAACTGGAGAAAGACCTGGAATTCCAGCGCGAAGCTGGTGGCCTGGAAGGGTTCTCCCTTTCCTTCAACCAGATAGAATCCTGCGAAGACAAAAAACTTCTCCGGAACGATATTTTTCTATCCGATACCCGCAACAGTCTGCAAACAAAGATCCCTGCCGGCAGTACTGTTAAAAGGCTGATAATTTTCTATTCCGACGAACTGGCGGCAAAATATCTGCCGGCCGGATTGTTGACGCAGCTCCAGGATTTCGCCCGTGAAAATCAACTCTCGGCGAACGAATACTTCATCGGCCTTCCTCATCGCGAGATCCTGAAAGAGATCTTCGACATTAAGGAAGATGATCCGCTGGGACAGGCAAAACTTCTGTCACATGTTATCCGGCTGACGGAAAAATTCCTGCAATCTTTCCTCACACGCGACAAGGCCGCCGCTCCGAAACATCTGAAGAAGAATGACCTGGAAAGCATGCAACACATCGAACAGATCCTCAGCAGCAGGCTGGAAGGTTTCCCATCCCTTGAATCACTGGCGCACGTGGTATTCATGAGCACCAGCAAGCTGAAAAATCTTTTCAAGCAGGTATATGGTCATACGCTGTACGACTATTATAACAAGAGCAGGCTGCAGCGCGCCAAAGAAATGCTGATAACAGGACAATGCAGCATCAAGCAAGCCGGCAGCGAGATCGGGTTTTCCAACCTCAGCCATTTCGCCAAAGCATTTAAAAAAGAGTTCGGTGTATTGCCCAGGGATATTGTGAAGAACAGGTAGATAAATAGTGCCGGTGAATTTCCGGCAGGGGTACAATCATAACCTTTGGAGGCATTATATAGTTTCTATATATAATAACTTTGCATGGAAGGTCGCACAGCCCGTTTTTGGTCCAAGATCCTTTTCTATTTTAATGAATAGAATTCCGTCTCCGTCGCTGAAAAATTTCGGTCCGCCCCTGGCGGACCGTCCTTATTCCGGCAGGTCTCTCTTCACATCAGGTCCTGCAACCGTTCGTATAAGGAGGCAAAGACCCCGAAATTCCTGCGGTAGATCGCATGCCGCTGTTCGTCCGGCTCATAGGTCTCCTGCACCCGGATCATGTCCCCGGAGTCTTCCAGTTCCGCGATCAGTCCCACCGCATAAAAACCCATGATAGCTGCCCCTATCGCCGAGGCATCCGCCATATTGGTCACCTGAACTTTCCGGTTGAACACATCGGCTATCAGCTGCAGCCAGGCCCTGGAACGGGTGAATCCACCGCTGGCATAGATGCATTCTATCGGTCCGATGGTTTCTTCCAGCGAGCTTCCCACCTGGAATAATGCATAGCTGACCCCTTCGATGAGCGCCCGCATGAAATGCCGTTGCGTATGTTCCGACCGGATCCCGAAATAGACGCCTTTCGCATCGGCGTCCCAGACAGGCGCCCGTTCGCCTTGCAGGTAAGGGAGAAAGATCAGCCCTTCGCACCCGGCGGCCACCGTGCTCGCTTCTTCCACGAAAGCGTCCAGGTCCTTTCCCTGGCCGACATTCCTTCCCAGGAAATTTTCGATATACCATTCCACGGCGCCGCCGCCATTGTTCGTAGCGCCGCCGCAGAGATACATTTTTTTAGTGATCACATAGTTGAAGATCCTTTCTTTCGGATCGTGCCGCGGCGCTGCCGCGATCATCCGCACGGCGCCGCTCGTACCGATGGTAAGCGCCGTCTCGCCGGGACGTACCGCATGGCTGCCCAGGTTGGCCATGGCCCCATCTCCTCCGCCGATAATAAAGGGCAAGCCGGCAGGCAGCTTCAATAAGTGATCGACGGCAGGCAGCAATGTCTTTTCCGTATGCGTGCAGGGTACTGGCACGGACAACCGATCGGCGGTAATGCCGGTCAGCTCCAGCGCTTCTCCGTTCCAGTCAAAACTGTAAATATCGAACAGACCTGTTGCGGAAGCCAGAGAATAGTCCACCCGGTATTTTCCGAATAAGCGCCACCAGATAAATTCTTTGATGGAAATGAAGCGGGCCGCGTCCCGGAAAACAAGGGGCCTTGTTTCCTTCAGCCAGAGTAATTTGGTCAGGGGTGACATGGGATGGATCGGTGTGCCGGTCTGCCGGTAGATCCTTTTCCCGGACGCGGTGCCCTTCAGGGCAGCCGCAAAATCCTTGCTGCGCAGATCGGCCCAGGTGATCGCCGCCGTCAGGGGCTTGCCGTTCCCGTCGACGGCTATGAAGCTATGCATGGCGCAGCTGAAGCTGATACCCGACAATCCTTCCTGGTCAGCCGTCTGCTGCAATACCTGCCGGAGGACGTTCAGTACGCCTTCGTACAGGCTTTCGGGATCCAGTTCGTGACTGCCGTTCTCGCCCGCCAGGAGCGCATTTGGCGTACCGGCGCTACA
>Ga0307517_10006788_pt1 | contig 16838 bp, 15 predicted proteins | sample 23_EM_MG_FD_194515 | JGI IMG/M metagenome (GOLD analysis project Ga0307517, IMG submission 194515) | Populus trichocarpa ectomycorrhiza microbial communities from riparian zone in the Pacific Northwest, United States - 23_EM | ecosystem: Host-associated > Plants > Roots > Unclassified | place...
CCGGGCTCGCGGGGACAAGGATCGAGACGCCGTCCTCGTGGTTCTGCACAACCCGCAGACTAGAGGCCATATAGGACAGATGGTGACCTACTCGAGCGACCCGCTCAGGCGATCCGCTCAGGCGACTTGACCGGTTCACTACTTGGCGAGCTTCGCCCCTGCTTGCCTCAGGTCACCCGTCGAGTTGATTAACTGCTTGAGCCGGCTTGGGATCGGTGGACTGGTGACCGTTGGGCGGTAGTGTCACCCCGCTGCCGCTCCTGTCTCTGAGAAGGCTTCCGCATACCGGTCGATATACCGGTCGATGGGTGTGGTCGGTCGAACTGGGCGCCAGATCGGGTGATCGCCGCAGCGTCGGCCCATGAAGACTTCTTCTCCCGGGCCTCCAGCATTCCGAATTCCGGACCGAGACGTATTTGCGTTGGAGCGCACTCCGACTCCTAGGTTCGGAAGCATGCGATACATCAAACTCGGCACGACCGGGCTGGAAGTCTCCGCCATCGCCCTCGGCTCGGCTGCATGAGCTTCGGCGAGCCGGACCGGGGCGGCGCGCCCTGGTCGCTGGATGCGGATGCGCTCCGGCCCGAACGGCGCCGGGCTGTCCCGCAAGGCGATCTTCGCCGAGCTCGACGCCTCCCTGAAGCGACTGGGGACCGACTACATCGACCTGTACCAGGTCCACCGCTGGGACTACGACACCCCGATCGAGGAAACCCTGGAGGCGCTGCACGACGCGGTCAGGTCCGGGAAGGTCCGCTACATCGGAGCCTCTTCCATGCACGCCTGGCAGTTCGCCAAGGCCCTGTACCTGGCTGACCTGAACGGCTGGACCCGGCATCGGCGTGATCCCGTGGAGCCCGCTGGCGCGGGGCAGGCTGACCCGGGCCCGGGCAAGCGGGGTCTGTCCCCGGCCCAGGTCGCCCTGGCCTGGGTCATGCGCAACCCGGTGGTGACCTCACCCATCGTCGGGGTCACCAAGCCGGCCCAGCTGGCCGACGCGGTCGCCGCGGTGGACGTCGAACTCGACGAGGACGAGGCCGCCTACCTGGAGGAGTCCTTCTACAAGCGGCAGCCTGTGGCGGGCTCCCGGTAGTCCGGGCTACCGGCACGACTCCCCTGCGGGCAGGGAGGATTGGAAGGCTCTCCAGGTGATGGGGTGGAGGCGGAGGGAGGGGCCGTTGGGGTTCTTGGAGTCACGTACGGCGACGGTGGTGGGGATGTTGGTGGCTATCTCGACGCACTCGGCCTTGTCGTTGCTGTAGCTGGACTTGCGGTACTCGAACGTGGGCATGGTTCACAGTCTCTTGCGCAGCTCGTGGAGGAACGAAATGGATTCCCGTTCGCTGAGGGAGCGTTCAGTGATCGTCTCGAACAACTCGGCGTAGGCGGCTGCGAATTCTCCGCCCTCCACCCAGCGTTCGACGAACGGTGCCTCCACGTAGACGACATCCATGGCGCCGGGCTCGGCGAACGACATGATGTTGAACGATCCGTTGAGGCCCGGGTGCGTACCGGCGTCGAACGGGAAGACCCGGAGGCTGATGTTCGACTGGTCGGCCACCTTGATCAGCCCGTCGAGTTGGCTGACGGCTGTGGCCTCGCCGCCGGGAAAGTTGCGGAGGGTCGCCTCGTAGATCACCGTCTCCAGCGACAGTGGAGAGGCGTCGGACAGGCGGCCTTGTCGGGCGAGCCGTGCCGCGATGAACTTTTCGTCGGCCTGGGAACCTCTGATGGTCTCCGTGGCCGCCGGTTCAGTCCTCAACGCCCTTACGTACTCGGGCGTTTGGAGGAGTCCGGGGATGAATGCGGGTTGCCATGCCTTGATGGCCGTCGCGGCGCTCTCCAGTGCGACGTACTCCTGCATGACACCCGGGATGTCGAAGTCGTCCCACCAGCCTTTGGCCTTCCGGCGCTCCCGGTCGACCCTCGCCAGTTCGAGGAGGCCACCGATCTTTCCGAGATCACGGACGCCGTACAGCTCGCACAAGGCCCGGATGTCCGGATCGCGCACGGGAACCCAGCCGCCCTCCAGCTTGGCGACCTTGGCCGTCGAAGCGGAGAGCGCCTTCGCGGCCTGCGGCTGAGTGAGGCCGGCCGTCGTGCGGAGCTGGAGGAGTTCGGCTCCGAGCCTGCGCCCCAGAACGCTGGTCGTGCTGTTGCCCTGACGGGCCTGACTCGCTGTCACCCGGCTGCTCCTTCGGTGCTGTGCGCGGTCAGTTTGCTCGGTGGGGGACCGGGCTGGCAAACACAATTGGTGGATATCTTCCGGGAAGAGCTTGAAAGCCTTGACGCCGCGCCGCTACCTTCGGTGGCGAACCGATCGCAGAGTGGCGCCAGTTGATTCGCGGCGCGACTCGCCCACGCCCGGAGGTGAGCGACATGGTCGCCCCTGAAGTCCCCCTCCATCACGACCGCCTCGACTACACCCCGCTCCCCAAGAGCGTCACCCTCGCCCGGCGCCGAGCCCACCGTCTCGTCACCGAGCGGGGTCACCCCGAACTTGCCCCCGACACCGCCCTGTTGGTCTCCGAGTTGGGCGGCAACGCCGTACTGCACGGGTGTCTGCGTGACCGGCTCTTCCGAGTCGAACTCACCCTCACGGAACGCGCCGTACGCATCGCGGTGTCCGACCCGAAGGGCGAGTTACGGCCGAACCTCCGTGAGGTCACCGAGGGCGACATGTTCGGGCGGGGACTGCTGATCGTCGGTCAGATCGCGGACCGTTGGGGCGTGCGCGAGCTCACCGTGGGTAAGTCGGTGTGGTGCGAGTTGGACGTCGTACGGCAGCACTCACAAGGCCCGCTCCATGCAGACCAGTTGATCCCGCTCGTCCCATGACTCGGTGACGGCGAAGCCGAACCGTTCGTACAGGGCGATGGCCCCGGTCCGCCACTTCCACACCGACAGCCGCACGGTGTCCGCGCCACTCTCCGCCGCGTGCGCAATCGCCGCATCCAGCAGGCCCGAGGCAACTCCCTGACCCCGGAACGCGGGGTCCGTCCAGAGCCTCTTGATCTCCAACTGCCCGTCGGCGGGGGCGGTCACCACCAGACACCCCACCGCGGCGCTCCCGCTGCGAGCCACCAGCACGACATCGTCGGCGAATGCGGTCCGCGGGTCCGAGATCTCCGCCCGGTACCGATCCGGCAGCGCGTCCGCATCGGCAATGGGCTGCCCCTTCTCGGCCTCCGTCCGCAGGTGGTACGCCGTCAGCAGCGCGCCCAGCCCGTCCTCGGCGGAGAGGGTCCGGCCTGGCCGGCGGACGATGGAAACCTCACGTTGATCAGCCATGACGTCAAGTATCCAGAGAATCCAGGAACGGCAAGACCCACCCCAGGCTCGTCCAGGACCCGCCCGATCTCCAACCACCTGCACCGGGTTCCGCTTCCGCTTGTCCGGCACGGTCTGGCGGAGATCTACGCCACGCAGGGCCGGAGCGAGGAGCTGCGGACACTCGCCGGGTCCGAGAACGAGGGCCTGGCGCTCCTGCTGGCCGACACACTGGCCGGGCAGGACGATCTCGAAGCCAAGGTCGCGGTGATGAAGGTGCGCCTTCAGGTCGATGAGGAGGACGCCCGCGACGAGGTGATCGAGCTGCTCCGCGCGCAGGACCGCATCGATCAGGCCATCACCTTCCTCCAGCGGTACACGCACGAATACGTCGAATGGAACCTGCTGGTCCGTCTGCTTCTCCTCCAAGGCCGTGTCAAGGACGTCCAGTTGATGGCCTACGAGGAAAGTGGCCCCCGTCGCGACGCGCGCTCCATGGTGGCGTACCACTTCGCCGAGCAGGGACGGATCGACGAGCTGCGGAGACTCGTCACGCCTGGCAGCTCTACGGGTCTCGCTCTCCTGCTGGCCCGCGCACTGGTCGCTCGGGGGCGCGTCGACGAGGGGGTCGCGGTGTTGCAGGAGCGCGTCGACGCCGACGAACAGCACTCCCGCGACTGGCTGATCCAGTTGCTGGTGGAACAGGGCCGCGTCGACGAAGCGGTCCGGGCCCTCGACCGGGCCGTTGAAGACACGGATGCGAGGTACCCGGCTGCCATCGAACGGCTCACCAAGGCCAAGGCCGACCTGCTGGCCGCGTACGACCGGCCAGATCGCAACAGGAACTGATCGTCACCCCACGCCGACCGCGCTCCACGCCGCGCCCACCGCGCCGTACTCCGAACTCCCCGCCCCGTAAAGGTCCTTGGCCGCGTTGAGGGTCGCCGTCCGGGCCCCCGCGTAGTTCGTCGAGGACGTCATGTAGACCGTCAACGCCCGGTACCAGATGGCCCCGAGCTTGTCCCGGCCGATTCCGCTCACCGAAGAGCTGTTGCACGTGGGCGAGTTGTAGCTCACGCCGTTGATGGTCTTCGCGCCGCTGCCTTCCGCGAGGAGATACGCGAAGTGGTTGGCGACGCCCGACGAGTAGTGGACGTCGAGGTTGCCGACCGACGAGCTCCAACAGTCCGCCGAATTACCGTCCTTGGACGGCTGGTCCATGAACCGCAGCGCCGCCTTGCCGAATCCCGACCGCACGATCTTCTCGCCGATCAAGTAGTCCCCGGGATCGGAGGAGTTGTTGGCGTACCACTCCACCAGCGTGCCCATGATGTCCGAGGTCGCCTCATTCAGCCCGCCGGACTCGCCCGAGTACGTCAGCGCGGCCGTCTTGGACGTCACGCCGTGCGTCATCTCGTGCCCGGCGACATCCAGCGCCACCAGTGGACCGAGCTGCGTCCCGTCACCGTCGCCGTACGTCATGCAGAAGCAAGTGTCGTCCCAGAACGCGTTGTTGTAGCTGTTGCCGTAGTGGACGCGGTTGTACGAGCCCTTGCCGTCGCCCGCGATGCCGTTCCGGCCGTGGACGTTCTTGTAGTAGTCCCAGGTCTCGTTCGTGCCGTACTGCGCGTCCACCGCCGCCGATGAACGGTCCGAACTCACCCCCGTTCCCCAGTGGTTGTCGGTGTCCGTGAACACCGTGGACGGGGCGCGGCTGATGCAGATGCCGAGGATGCACAGGTCGGTCTTGTTCGCCGCGTCACCGGTGTAAGTCCCGCCGCGCGTCGCGTCCTTGAGCTGATACGTCGATCCCGACAGCGTCGTCTCCAACGGCACGGTCCCGCTGTACAGCGACTTCCCGTCGCCGGTCGCCGTCTCCACGCTGTCCCAGGCGTCGATCTGGGTGCCGCTGCGGGCGTCGGTCAGCACCGTACGGGCGACCGGGTTGCCGAGCGAGTCCTTGGCGACGACATTCGTCCGCCAGGCGAGCTTCGGGGCCCCGTGCAGGGCATCAACTATCAGCTGGGGCTTGGCGGTTACCCCCTTCAGCACTTCACCGAGATTCGCCGCCCGCAACGCGTTCACCGCCAGGTCCGCCGCCTTCGGAGCGGCCACCTTCGGCGTCACGGACGACAGGGATATGGCGCTCCGGGTCGCGCGGTCGGCGCTCCGGTAACTGCCGTTCGGGGCCAGATGGACCACGAAGTCGCCGCCGAGGACGGGGAGTTGACGGTACGTCCGGTCGTAGCGGACATGCTGGGTGCCGTCCGCGTCGACGATCACGTCACGAACGGACGTGTCCTCCGCGGCCGTCAGGCCCAAGCCCGCCGCATGGGCCACCAACGCCGACGCGGCGTTCGCGATCGCGGTGGTCCGGGACGGCCGGTCGGCCGCGTGGGCGGTGGGGGCGAGGGTGGCGGCCAACAGGGTCGCGGCGCCGGCCGCGACACCGGCCGTGGCGAGACGGGAACCTCGAATGTGCCGTGTCCGACTCATGGCTCTCCTCAAGAACGCAAGTGGGGGGCGTGGGGGCTGCGTTGATGTTGAATGAGATTTAAAGGGGCCATGACATGTCATGTCCATAGCGCGTGCAAAGACTTCAGGGATCAGAGACTTCCGGGATCAAAGCCTTCCGGGATCAAGGAGAGCGATGACGACCCCCTCGACGCCCCTCCCCTTCTTCGTCTACGGCACGCTCCGCCCCGGCGAGCCCAACCACGACCGCTTCCTGCGCGGCCGTACGGAGTCGGAGGAGCCGGGACGCCTCCACGGCGCCGCCCTCTACGACGGCCCCGGCTACCCGTACGCCGTCGAGGCCCCCGGCGCGGTGATCGTCGGCGAACTCGTCACCGCGCGCCCCGAGGCCTACCCCCAACTCCTCATCGCCCTCGACCGACTTGAGGACTACGCCCCCGGCGACCCGGCCAACCTCTACGAACGCGTCGAACTCCGGGTCACCCGCGATGCCGATGCCGACGCTGACGCCGAAGGCACGTCCGTACGCGCCTGGGTGTACCTCGCCGCCCCCACCGTCACCGCCCGCCTCCGCGCCCACGGCAAGCTGATCGAGGGCGGCGACTGGATCAACCGCCGCTGAACCACCCCTGAAGGGGCCCCAGTTGCCGCGGGCCTCACTTGCCGGAGGCCAACGCCCGCGTGATGCCCTTCTCCTTCGGCCCGAGGAAGTGCGGATCGGGGTGGAACATCAGGTCCAGCGCCGCCTTGCCCGCCGCGAAGACCTCGCGGGTGCCGCCGTAGTACCAGGTCGCGTCGTGCGTGTCGTCGACACCGACGCCGTACGAGTCGACCCCCGCCGCGTCGCACAGCGCGACCGCCCGCCGGATGTGGAAGTTCTGGCTGATCAGTACGGCCTTGTCGACGCCGAAGATCTTCTTGGCGCGGACACAGGAGTCCCAGGTGTCGAAACCGGCGTAATCGGTCACCACGCGCGCGCGTGGCACCCCGTGCTTCGCCAGGTAGACACGCATCGCGTCCGGCTCGTCGTAGTCCTTGCGGCTGTTGTCGCCGGTCACCAGGACGACCTTCACCCGGCCCTCCCGGTACAGCGCCGCCGCCGCGTCCAGCCGGTGCGCGAGATACGGCGACGGCTCGCCGTCCCACAGCCCCGCACCGAAGACCACGGCCACATCGGTGCGTGGCGCGTCCTGAAGGGTCCGCAACCGGTCGGCCGTGGACACCCACAGCCAGGTCGCGGGAAGCAGCGCGAGGACACAACCGGCGGCCACCACCTGGACGAACTGCCGCCACCCGGCACGCGTGCGTGGCAGCCGCGGTCGACGAAGTCTCAGGCGGCGCATCAGACGTATCAACGGGGGCCCCTCCGCGTTCGGTTTCGACAGTCACAGACGCGCCGTAACGCCCTCCGGTTCGCCGCCCGCAGTGTGACCGGCTTCACTGTGAACCCGGAAACGGCAGGTCACATCGCCTCACACACCCCGGCACCCCACCGTGAACCCCCCGAAAAGCCCCGTGATTCCAGTGCAACGGGGTGGCAACCTCCCCCTGCCACCATCACTTCATGACGGCGTTGATCCCACCTCGCGAGGAACCCACCTTCGGCAGTACGCCCGCCCTCGTCCTGGTGGCCCACGGCAGCCGCGACCCGCGCGCCCTGAGCACCGTACGAGCCCTCATGGCCCGCGTCCGCGAACTCCGCCCGGGTCTCCCCGTCCACCTGGGCCACATCGAACTCAACGAGCCCCGCCTCCAGGACACCCTCACCGAACTGGGCCCCGCGGAAGCCGTCCTGGTCCCCCTCCTCCTGTCCCGCGGCTACCACGTCAAGCAGGACATCCCCGAGCTGGCCGCGAAGGCGAAGACCCCGGCACGCACGCGCGTGGCACCCCCTTTGGGCCCACACCCCCTCCTAGTAGAGACCCTCTACGACCGCTTGGTGGAGGCGGGTTGGCGCACGCGGATGGACGACAGGACTCGCAGGGCGAGCGCCGTGGTCCTGGCCGCAGCGGGCTCCCGAGACCCGGACTCAAGGCTCGACACCACCCGCACAGCCAACCTCCTGGCCGCCCGCCTGGGCGTCCCCGTGATCCCGGCCTACGCCTCCGCAGCGACCCCCACGGTCCCCGAGGCGATCCGCGCCCTCAGGGCCCGAGGCCACCACAGGGTGGCAGTGGCATCCTGCTTCACAGCCCCGGGTCGCTTCGCAACCCAGTGCGCGGAACAGGCCCCCTGGATCGCATCGGCCCCCCTGGGAGCCCACCCCGCGATGACGAGGCTGATCCTCCACCGCTACGACCAGACCCTGGCAACCAACGGCGGGGTCATCTCCCTAAGGGGCGCGGGGCTGTATCGATGTGCGGCTCCGCCGCGTGAGCGCGACCAGTACAACGCACCCGCACCCGCCCCCAAACCGCACCCGGCAAACGCATAGGCGCCCCGCAACTCCCGAATTGTCACTACCGCCGCTTACTGTCGAAGCATGGAAGGCACCGCAGGCACACGCACAGCAGCACCCCACCCCTACGACCCGACGTCAGTCGACCGCTGGGCACCCGAGCCCGACAAACGCCCAGGCCGCACCGCCTTCCAACGCGACCGCGCCCGAATCCTCCACTCCGCCGCCCTACGCCGCCTCGCAGGCAAAACCCAGGTGGTCACCCCAGGAACCCGCAGCCAGGCCTGGGACGCCAGCCCCCGCACCCGCCTCACCCACTCCTTGGAGTGCGCCCAGGTGGGCCGAGAGCTGGGCGCAGCCCTGGGTTGCGATCCGGACCTGGTCGAAGCGGCTTGCCTCTCCCACGACCTGGGCCATCCCCCCTTCGGTCACAACGGCGAACAGGCACTGAACGAATTCGCGGACGACTGCGGCGGTTTCGAGGGCAACGCCCAGTCCCTCAGACTCCTCACCCGCATCGAACCGAAGCGCTTCGTAAGAAGAGACACGACAGGCGACGGAAGCGCGACGACCGGCGACATGGTGAGCGTGGGCCTCAACCTCACCCGTGCCACCCTCGACGCCGCCACCAAGTACCCCTGGCCGCGCGGAGCGCATCCCACCGACCCCAAGTCCCCGAAGTTCGGTGTCTACGACGACGACAGGCCCGTCTTCGACTGGGTCCGCAAGGGCGCCCCCGGCACCCGCACCTGCTTCGAGGCCCAGGTCATGGATTGGTCGGACGACGTGGCGTACTCCGTGCACGACGTCGAGGACGGCCTGCACGCGGGCCACATCGACCCCAACTGCCTGCACGCCGAACCGGAACGCCAGGAGATCTTCAAGGTGGCCATCGGCCGCTACGTCCCCGCGGACACGGCCCCCGAGGAACTCGCCGAGGCGCTGGACCGGCTCCAGAACGAGCCGTGGTGGCCGCACGGTTACGACGGTTCGGCGGTGGCGCAGGCCCGCCTCAAGGACGCCACCAGCCAGCTCATCGGCCGCTTCTGCCTGGCCGCCGAGTCCGCCACGCGCGCGGCGTACGGCACCGGCCGCCTCACCCGCTACGACGCCGAACTCGTCGTACCGCACGAGGCACGGCTGGAATGCGCGGTCCTCAAGGCGGTCGCCGACCGGTACGTGATGCAGCGCGCGGAGCAGGAGCGCATCCGCGCCGACGAGCGCATCGTGGTCGCCGAGCTCGCCGAGGTGCTCACGACCCGCGCGCCCGACGGGCTGGAGCCGCAGTTCCGCGCGCAGTTCGACGAGGCGCCCGACGACCGCGCCCGCAAGCGGGTGATCGTCGATCAGATCGCGTCACTCACCGACGCGTCGGCGCGGTCTCTTCACGCGCATCTCACGTCGCTGGGGCACAGTGACGCGAAACAAGCCCGAATGTGACCCTCCGTGGCCTGATCGGGCCACACCCCCTTCCCGCATCACACTGCGTGCGGGAGGCTCGCCTATGGCGGCACCATCACGAGGAGGCATCAAGTGGTCGACGCGGATCAGACGTTCGTCATCATCGGAGGAGGCCTGGCCGGCGCGAAGGCGGCCGAGACGCTCCGAGCGGAGGGCTTCACCGGCCGCGTGATACTGATCTGCGACGAACGCGACCACCCGTACGAGCGCCCGCCGCTGTCCAAGGGCTACCTCCTCGGTAAAGAGGAGCGCGACAGCGTCTTCGTCCACGAACCCGCCTGGTACGCACAGAACGACATCGAGCTGCACCTCGGCCAGACCGTCGACGCCATCGACCGTACGGCGAAGACGGTGCGCTTCGGAGACGACGGCACCCTGGTCCGCTACGACAAGTTGCTCATCGCCACCGGCTCCGAGCCCCGCCGCCTCGACATCCCGGGCACGGACCTCGCGGGCGTCCACCACCTGCGCCGCCTCTCGCACGCCGAGCGCCTCAAGAACGTCCTGGCGTCCCTGGGCCGGGACAACGGCCATCTGGTGATCGCCGGCGGCGGCTGGATCGGCCTGGAGGTCGCCGCGGCGGCCCGCGAGTACGGCGCCGAGGTCACCGTCGTAGAACCGTCCCAGACGCCGCTGCACGGCGTCCTCGGCCCCGAACTGGGCCAGCTCTTCGCCGACCTGCACGCCGAGCACGGGGTGCGTTTCCACTTCGGCGCCCGGCTCACCGAGATCGTCGGCCAGGACGGCATGGTGCTGGCCGCCCGTACGGACGACGGCGAGGAGCACCCGGCGCACGACGTCCTCGCGGCGATCGGCGCGGCCCCGCGCACCGCGCTCGCCGAGGCGGCGGGCCTTGAGCTGGCCGACCGCGCGCACGGCGGCGGCATCGCGGTCGACGAACGGCTGCGCACCTCCGACCCCGACATCTACGCGGCCGGTGACGTGGCCGCTTTCCACCACGCCCTCTTCGACATCCGCCTCCGGGTGGAGCACTGGGCGAACGCCCTGAACGGCGGCCCGGCGGCGGCCCGCGCGATGCTCGGCAAGGACGTCACCTACGACCGCGTGCCCTATTTCTTCTCCGATCAGTACGACTTGGGTATGGAGTACTCCGGCTGGGCGCCCCCGGGCTCCTACGACGAAGTGGTGATCCGGGGAGACGCGGGCAAGCGGGAGTTCATCGCCTTCTGGCTGAAGGAGGGACGCGTGCTGGCCGGGATGAATGTGAATGTGTGGGACGTCACAGAGCCCATCCAGCAGCTCATCCGCTCCCGCGCGCGCGTGGACACCCACGCCCTCGCGGACCCACACGTTCCACTGGACAGCCTGGGCGTCTAGCGGTCCTCGTCGTCACTGGTGTCAGTCCGGCCCCGTAGAATTCACGCGTGGCTGGACGGATCAACGACGAGGACGTGAAGGCGGTTCGGGACGCGGTCCCGATCGACGCCGTGGTGTCCGAGTACCTCCAGCTGCGGAACGCGGGCGGCGGCAACCTCAAGGGCCTCTGCCCGTTCCACGACGAGAAGTCGCCGTCCTTCCAGGTCAGCCCCAGCAAGGGTCTCTTCCACTGCTTCGGCTGCCAGGAGGGCGGCGACACCATCACGTTCGTGATGAAGGTCGACCACCTCACGTTCTCCGAGTCGGTCGAGCGCCTGGCCGCCCAGGCCGGCATCACGCTGCGGTACGAGGAGGGTGGGTACAACCCCGCCCACCAGCGCGGCGAGCGCATCCGCCTGGTCGAGGCCCACAAGGTCGCCGCCGACTTCTACGTGGAGCAGCTCGCCGTCAGCCCCGAGGCGGACACCGGCCGCAAGTTCCTCGCCGAGCGCGGCTTCGACCAGTCCGCCGCCGAGCACTTCTCCGTCGGCTACAGCCCGCAGGGCTGGGACCACCTCACCAAATACCTCCGCGGCAAGGGCTTCACCGACAAGGAGATCCTCCTCTCCGGCCTCGCCCAGGAGGGCCGCCGCGGCCCCATCGACCGCTTCCGCGGCCGCCTCATGTGGCCGATCCGCGACATCGGCGGCGAGGTCGTCGGCTTCGGCGCGAGGAAGCTCTACGAGTCGGACAACGGCCCGAAGTACCTCAACACGCCCGACACCGCGATCTACAAGAAGTCGCAGGTCCTCTACGGCATCGACCTCGCGAAGAAGGACATCGCCAAGTCCTCCCGCGCGGTCGTCGTCGAGGGCTACACCGACGTCATGGCCTGCCATCTGGCAGGAGTGACGACGGCCATCGCAACCTGCGGTACGGCCTTCGGCACCGACCACATCAAGATCCTCCGCAGGCTCCTGATGGACAACGGCTCGGCCCGCGTGATCTTCACCTTCGACGGCGACGCCGCCGGCCAGAAGGCGGCCCTGCGCGCCTTCGAGGACGACCAGAAGTTCGCCGCCGAGACATACATCGCCATCGCGCCCGACAACATGGACCCCTGCGAACTCCGCCTCGCCAAGGGTGACGAAGCGGTCGCCGACCTGGTCCAACCCCGCACCCCGCTCTTCGAGTTCGCGCTCCGCCAGATCGTCGTCCGCTACGACCTCGACACCCCCGCGGGCCGAGCCTCCGCCCTGGACGAGGCGGCCCCGATCGTCGCCCACATCAAGAACAGCGGCGCCCAGCACGAGGTCGCCGTCCAGCTCGCCGGCATGCTCGGCATCCTGGACACCCAGTTCGTGGTCAAGCGCGTTGCCCAGCTGGCCCGTTGGGCCCGTGACCGAGGAGGCAAGGGCCCGGCGCCGACCCGAGGCGGACAACAGCAGCAGCCGTACGACACCACCCCCCGCACCCCCACCGGCGGCCCCGCCCTCACCCTGCGCAACCCGGTCTTCGCCACCGAGCGCGAACTCCTCAAACTCGCCCTTCAGCGCCCCGACTTGGTCTCCCCGGCCTTCGACGCGTACGGCGTCGACGAGTTCACCGCCGCGCCCTACGCGGCCGTACGCGAGGCGATCATCGAGGCGGGCGGCGCCGAGTACGGCCTCCAGGACGCCCAGGACTACCTGGTCCGCGTCCGCGAGGCGGCACCGGACGACACGGTCCGCGCGATGGTCACCGAGCTGGCCGTCGAGGCGATCATGCGCCGCACGGTCGACGAGAACTACGCCGGCGAGCAGCTGGTCACGGTCCGCCGAAGAGCCGTAGTACGCCGCATCGGCGACATCCAGGGCGCGCTCACCCGCCTCGGCAGCCACGGAGACTCGGCCGAACTGGCCGCCGTACAGAACGAGTTGTGGGTACTTCAGCAGTACGACCAGGCACTCCAGGTGCACGGCGCCTCAGCGCTCTGAGCACGTAGTCACGGAACGGACTCAAAAAGTCACCGCACGCCCCTCGTGGCGGCGATGTGTCGTACTCCACACTGGGTTCCGGTGCCTGAGTCCTCGGAGCGCGGCCGATCCGTCCCCAGCGGGTCCTTCACCCCCGCGGTTCCGCTCATCGAGTACGGGACGGATTGCGGCGAGGCCGCCCACTCCGCCCCTGAAGTACCGCTGCCGTACCCCCTGGCAGCGATCATCCTGGAGGTCGCCCCCGTGCAGACCCAGACCCTCGACCAGACCGAGACCAGCACGACGGACGGCGCGGAACCGGAAGCGGAGACCGATGTCCTCGCGACCGTCCCTCCGCAGAGCCGTGCCGCGCACCACCCCGAAACCGTGGAGGCGGAGAGCCCGCCCGAGCTCGAAGAACCGACGGCCGAAGCGGTGGAGACCGCCGAGGCCCCCGAGCCCGAGGCACGGCCCCGCGGCCGGGTCGCCGCCGACAACGGCGCGCCCTCCTCGGACCTGTTCCGCCAGTACCTGCGCGAGATAGGCCGCATCCCGCTGCTCACCGCGGCCGAGGAGGTCGACCTCGCCCGCCGCGTCGAGGCCGGCCTGTTCGCCGAGGAGAAGCTCGGCGGCGCGTCCGATCTGGACAGCCAACTCGCCCTCGACCTGGACAAGTTGGTCGTCATGGGCCGGATGGCGAAGCGCCGCCTGATCGAGGCGAACCTGCGGCTCGTCGTGTCCGTCGCCAAGCGGTACGTCGGGCGCGGGCTGACCATGCTCGACCTCGTCCAGGAGGGAAACCTCGGCCTGATCAGGGCAGTTGAGAAATTCGACTACGCTCGCGGCTACAAGTTCTCGACGTACGCGACCTGGTGGATCCGCCAGGCCATGTCCCGCGCCCTCGCCGACCAGGCCCGCACGATTCGCGTCCCGGTGCACGTCGTCGAACTCATCAACCGGGTCGTCCGGGTCCAGCGCAGAATGCTCCAGGAGCGCGGCTACGAGCCGACGCCGGAGGAGGTCGCCGACCACCTGGACCTCGCGCCCGAGCGCGTCAGCGAGGTGCTCCGCCTTGCCCAGGAGCCGGTTTCGCTGCACGCGCCGGTGGGGGAGGAGGACGACGTTGCCCTCGGTGACCTGATCGAGGACGGCGATGCCACCAGCCCTGTGGAGTCGGCCGCGTTCATCCTCCTCAGGCAGCACCTGGAGGCGGTCCTGTCGACGCTGGGGGAGCGGGAGCGGAAGGTCGTACAGCTGCGGTACGGCTTGGCGGACGGGCGTCCGCGCACGCTGGAGGAGATCGGCCGCATCTTTGGCGTGACCCGGGAACGGATACGGCAGATCGAGTCGAAGACGCTCAACAAGCTGCGGGATCATGCTTTTGCGGATCAGCTGAGGGGTTATCTGGACTGATGCCGGGTGCGGGTTCGGTGGGGGCTGGTCGCGCCCCGCGGCGGAGCCGCAAATGTACACAGCCCCGCGCCCCTAAAAACGCCGGGCTCGCCCCGTTCTTTTAGGGGCGCGGGGAACTGCGCGACCAGCCACGACGGGCCGTCACACGCACGACGACCCCTCGTGGCACTCACCGCAGCGCAGCTAGTCCACCTCGGCCACAGCCTGCGCGAACTGTGCCTTGTACAGCCGCGCATACGCCCCGTCCGCCGCCAACAGCTGCGCGTGCCCGCCCTGTTCGACGATCGCCCCGTTCTCCATGACCAGGATCGTGTCCGCGTCCCGGATCGTGGAGAGGCGGTGTGCGATCACGAACGACGTACGGCCATGGGCGAGTTTGGCCATCGCCTTCTGGATCAACACCTCCGTACGGGTGTCGACCGAAGACGTCGCCTCGTCGAGGACCAGGATCGTTGGGTCGGACAGGAATGCCCGCGCGATGGTGATGAGCTGCTTCTCACCGGCGCTGACCCCCGTACCCTCGTCGTCGATCACCGTGTCGTAGCCGTCGGGCAGCGTACGGACGAACCGGTCGGCGTGCGCCGCCCGCGCCGCCTCCTCGATCTCACCCCGGGTGACCTCGCGAGAGGCCCCGTACGCGATGTTGTCCGCGATGGAGCCGCCGAACAGCCAGGTGTCCTGGAGCACCATGCCGATCCCGGACCGGAGTTCGTCCCGGGACATGCGCGCGATGTCGACACCGTCGAGGGTGATACGGCCGCCGGAGACCTCGTAGAACCGCATGAGGAGGTTGACGAGGGTGGTCTTGCCGGCGCCGGTCGGGCCGACGATCGCGACCGTGTGGCCCGGTGACACCGTCAGCGAGAGGTCCTCGATGAGCGGCTTGTCGGGGTCGTAGCGGAAGGAGACGTGCTCCAGGGCGACCAGGCCGCGGAGTTCGGCGGGGCGTTCGCTCGGCATCGGGTCGGGCTGCTGCTCCTCGGCGTCGAGGAGTTCGAAGATCCGTTCCGCCGAGGCGACGCCGGACTGGACCAGGTTCGCCATCGACGCGACCTGCGTCAGCGGCATGGAGAACTGGCGCGAGTACTGGACGAAGGCCTGCACGTCGCCGATGGAGAGTGAGCCCGAGGCGACTCGCAGGCCGCCTACCACCGCCACCAGCACGTAGTTGAGGTTCGACACGAACATCATCAGCGGCTGCATGACCCCGCTGTTGAACTGCGCCTTGAAGCCCGCCTCGTAGAGCGCGTTGTTCTGCTCGGCGAAGAGTTGCGCGGACTCGTCCTGGCGGCCGAACACCTTCACCAGGGTGTGGCCGGTGTACATCTCCTCGACGTGCGCGTTGAGCTTGCCGGTCGAGCGCCACTGCTGCACGAAGTGCGGCTGCGAGCGCTTGCCGATGCGGGTGGCGACGAGGAACGACAGCGGCACGGTCACCAGCGCGACCAGGGCCAGCAGCCAGGACACCCAGAACATCATCGCGAGCACGCCGATGATCGTGAGCAGCGAGTTGATGAGCTGGCCCATCGACTGCTGGAGGGTCTGGCCGATGTTGTCGATGTCGTTGGTCGCGCGGGAGAGGACCTCACCGCGCTGGCGCTTGTCGAAGTACGACAGGGGGAGGCGCGACATCTTCGTCTGCACGCTCTCGCGCAGCCGGAACATGGTCCGGTTGACCGCCCGGTTGACCATCCGGGTCGCCACCGCCATCAGCAGCCCGGCCACCAGGAACGTGCCCAGCGCGAGCAGCAGCACATGACCCACCGAGGTGAAGTCGATGCCCTTGCCCGGGGTGAAGTCCGTGCTCTTGAGCATGTCCGCGACCGAACCCTGGCCGCGGTCGCGCATCGCCTGGAGGGCCTGCGCCTTGGTCGTCCCGGCCGGCATCTGCCGCCCGATGATGCCCGCGAAGACCAGGTCGGTGGCGTTGCCGAGGATCTTCGGCCCCACCACGTTCAGCCCGACGCTGATCACCACGCACACCAGCAGGATGCCGATGGTCAGCCGCTCCGGCCTGAACTGGCCGATCAGCCGCTTGCCGGACACCTTGAATTCCATCGAACGGGCGTCGGGGCCCGTCCCGGCCATCATCCGCCCCATGGGCCCGGCCATCAGGCGGCCTCCGCTTCCGTCAGCTGGGAGAGCACGATCTCCCGATACGTCTCATTGCCCGCCATCAGTTCGTGATGGCGCCCCGTCCCCACGACCCGTCCCTCGTCGAGTACGACGATCCGGTCCGCGTCCCTGATCGTCGCCACCCGCTGCGCCACGATCACCACGGTCGCCTCGGCGGTCTCCCGCGAGAGCGCCGCCCGCAGCGCCGCGTCGGTCGCGTAGTCGAGGGCGGAGAAGGAGTCGTCGAAGAGGTAGATCTCCGGCCGCTGTACGAGTGTCCGGGCGATCGCTAGCCGCTGCCGCTGACCGCCGGACACGTTCGTGCCGCCCTGCGCGATGGGGGAGTCGAGCCCGTTCTCCAGCCCCTCGACGAAGCCCTTGGCCTGCGCCACCCCCAGCGCGTGCCACAACTCCTCGTCCGTCGCGTCGGGATT
>Ga0307517_10006789_pt1 | contig 16836 bp, 17 predicted proteins | sample 23_EM_MG_FD_194515 | JGI IMG/M metagenome (GOLD analysis project Ga0307517, IMG submission 194515) | Populus trichocarpa ectomycorrhiza microbial communities from riparian zone in the Pacific Northwest, United States - 23_EM | ecosystem: Host-associated > Plants > Roots > Unclassified | place...
TTGGTGTCGGCGAGGATCAACCCCTTGGTTATTGCGTAGTCTGACGCTGTCTTGTAGAGCTCAAGTGCAACAGCGGAAACTCTATCGTAAATTTCTTCACCGACGAGGGCGGCCGCTGGGCGACGGTTCGTAAGTGAATGTGAGATACAATTTCGGGACTTGTACCTTGCTGGGGCGATATGTTTTCGTCGTGCTCTCCTGCCTCGGCCTTCGTTGAAGGTGTAAACAGGGGAGAGGGGAGTTTTTGAGATTCTATTAGACCGGAAGGCATCGGGATTCCATGGATTGTACCGCTCCTCCTATATTCCGACCAAGCAGAGCCTGTCCAAATTCGAGAGGTCAGAAACGAACCAGCAGTCAGGTCTCCAGCCCACCGGACAGATAGCCGCGGACAATCGCCTCGAGGGGGATAACTTTTGCCTTCTTCACCAACATTGCCCTGTCCTTCAGCTGGTCCTCGTATTTCCGGACCTCCTCCGGCATCTCGTCAATATTCGCAGTGACGAAATGGGTAGGAGTGATGTGTTGTAGCTTGTCGAACCAAAAAACAGAGATCTGTGTCAAGATCCGACCCTTTCCAGGGACGCCCTGAACGTAACAATCCGTTCATTCATCCAGCACCTGGAGGTGTGTGGAGCGCACAGACATTTTTCAAGACAACATCATAAGCAGAAATCCTATCCGAGGCGACGAACAAGAGGTGATTCGGGTCTGAGGTCTCGTAGATGTCGCGAACTTTGCCCTTGGATATGAGTTTCAGACCGGGAAGGTCTGAGTGGATTAGCGCCTCCGAAGCAGTCAGGCCCATTTTCCTAAAACACCCGAGGTGAGAGAGGGAGGTAAAGTGTGTGACGGGAAAGGTGACGCGTGACGCCGCTCCGCTTTTCAAAGTTCAATCATCCGGACGCGTTTAAACAAGGATGTCGGGAAACGCGGCGGGGGCAAAGGGAAGTAAGCGGTGGCAACATTTCTACGCTGCATTACAGTTGGCGATCCAACGTTCTGCGCATAAATGGACGTGAGTATCCCTACCGCCCACCTTGGTTCAACCTCACCGATTGTCCACAGATGGGAAAACTTTACAGAATGCTTCCCGGTGTTCTGCAAGGAGGAAGGGGACCGCGCCCAAGGTGTATTCAACACTCTTTCGAGACACATGGAATCGACATTGGTGGTACGTGTGTTTCCTGAGAGAGTTCCCTGGCTCACACCCCATTTCAGGAAGCAACGGACAAATTCTTTGACGACATCAACCTTAAGCAATGCATAGACGATCTCCACGCAGCTGTCGTAGATGCAAAGCTTCGTAAACAGAAGGGCGAGGACCGACCCGATATCTGGAGGGAGGACCTTCACCCTCGCGCTGCCACTCGGGCTCGAACCATCCCGTTGCTTGAAAGGGAGAGGGAACGTCTGCTGGCGGAACTGCAGGAGGTATTTTCATTGGCCCGCCATTCACAATTCCTCGCCCTCACGCCCCGTCTCAGCTAGAGAACGAGAACCTGACACTGCAGGAAGAGATCGCATCTAACGTCGGTCAGTTCGACGACAACGAGAAGGAGGCGGAAAGTCTGCTGGACGTGCTGGACGAGGTAGGGATTTTCTTCCAGTTTTATTACCCTTTCTAACCTGACATGCACAGGTTCTCCGGGAATGGGAACGCCTTCCAGCGGATGACATGAGCCAATGGGCGAGAGAGATGATTCAACAACGATCCATGAGTGACAAATCGACGATTTTCTGAGTCTTGATCTGTTACGCCCGCCACAGCCATACCCTGTGGGAGGGTAGCATAGTCCTCTATCATCGGTTTTATCGGGAATACTTCCTGGAGGCCTCGGTCTCGCCGGTCGACTTTGTTCTCTCAACGACATCCCGAGATTCAAAGGCCCGAGGTTTTGTTACAATGTCACTTGAGTGGCTCTTCTGATATCGTCTCCAGCTGTGAGGGAAGTTTTTGTGATTCCTTCCCCTCTCACGTGAGTTCACTTTTCATCCCAGTTCGTGGAGATTCGTCCTGACCAAACAATAAGTCGCTCTCGATACCATTTCACTGTACCGGGGATGATACCGGGTGCAAGTTTTTGTCGATCCGGAACGGCTTTTTCCTGCATCGTCATTTTACAGACTTGTCGCGCTTCACTAGTTACAATCCACCTATCCTCGATCCAGTCCGGCCCCCCTAACGTGTAAGGGCTGCGATGATTTCTCTTTATAACCATACGGTTTGACTTTCTGTTTCCGCGACAGAGCTGCTTGAATACACGATGACCTTTACTCTCCCCAAGACCGGAAGATATACTCCCAGGGAATCGGAACTCTCCGTTGCTTTCCCAACCAGTCCCGGTGAAAGAAACCGAACCACTTACACCCTCTTCACCACCAATATCCAAGTCCTCTGGCACCGCCGATGGCCAGTATACTTTGATCGAGGTTCGCTGTAGCTGGTCGGGAGCTGGGAGACCTGATCGTAGATTGCTCCAGAGGTTTGCGCGACGACGACAGCGAGAGGTATTAGAGATTTCGTGCAGATACCCATGGTGTCAGTCCTCAACCGAGAACTAAATCCACTTTACACTCACAGGAAACGGACATGAGATACCGGTGATGTAACTCAAGTTGTCTTGGTTTGTATGGGATATTGATGAGTTCCTGGCGCGATCGTACGTAGTGCCACCGCACATTAGAAAGCTGGGAAAAAGTCCTCGGCTTGATGCAAACGACCAGGAAGTGACGTCGACTCTCAACGGTGACTTTGTTGACCGGGGACGCCCATCTCCAGGTTGTTTCTCGGCAGGGTTCCCGGCTGCGAATCGCCACATTTTCCTCCATCGGCAGACAGCTGGTGACATGGCACTCACTGTCACTACTCGTTCGCAAGATGGGCATCTATATACATAAGCGAAGGATGAGCATTCTTGATTGGCCGATAGCGCCTCTCATCATATCCGTGGCGCCACGCACCCCCATTGGCCGGAGCAGAGAGGGGTGCACCAAATCGGGAGCTCACCCCTCACGAGTGGTGCGCCCAGGTGATGTTGAGCAAAGCGCGTGATGCGCGATATCAGTGGTTTCAAATTTGAGTCCCCCTGTATCTGGGTGAGCCTCGACGCGAGCACGAGGTGACATGCCCTGTTTAATGCAGCTAGACAGTGAGTCGAGTTGTATTTGAGGAACGGGACGCGAGATCCCCCTCCAGCAGACACGTCGACGACTGACATTTGACGAGCGATGGGGGATGTCTCCCAAAATCCCTCCACACGCGTCCGCACACAAAAAGGAGACCAATGGTGGTGTCCCCCCCCAGCCGTGATCAGCGGTTTTCTCGTCTCGGACACAACTGCATCACTGCAATCTTGCACTGTAGGTATGGGCTCTTCCCGCATTCGATCACACAATAACCACTGACGAGTGCTGACAGATCCACTGCTTAAATTCCATAAAAAATAGTGATTTTCTTCATCACATAGGCGTTACCCAGCAAGCTCAAAACGATGGTTTTCGGGCAGGACGAGCGATTTTGTATGGCGCAGGCCTGGGCACAATGCCAGTAAGCATGGCCCGGCAAATTCAGATCATAATGAACGTTGCACAAAAACCTCAGATGAACATTGTCCGGTGAGCCGGGATAAGGCATTGTCCGGCAAGTTCGCGAGTGGCCAGCTAGTGAGTCCATATTGGGCGATTCCCCATCCACTCGTGGTGTCGTGTTTCGCCGGCCACCACATCTGACTTTCTCACAGCCGCTCTCTGTTCAGATCTTCACAACGTCGATGCTGCGTCACTCGAATGGCACCTAGGCTTACACCTCCATCCATTCAACATCCATCATCATCCATGGATCGCCCACGTATACGTTGCGGCAAATTCACGAGCATTGACCAGAAAGAAGCATCGCTATCACCCACAATGACAGCGATGACAACAATGTTGGAGGTCAGTAGGCCAGTGCCGGCACGCGTCTTGTGTGATTCTTATATTACGAACACTATTTCCTAGACCCAGACGAGCAGAATGCTCAAACGAATGCCGCGTACGCGTGCCGAGCTTCACAGTTGGTACTGTGTTCGACAAGTAATGTGAATGACGGTCGTCGACAATTATACATTCCATGTAAACTCTGGCTCTGGGTATGGCCCTTCGTGGAGTGCCTTCGCGGTGACTCCCCCCTGTTGCATTTCGTTATTAAACAGAAACCAGGAATCAGATCAAACCTACACAACATACAGAGCATCTCGGTAATACATGAGCTGAAGGATAAACACCAAGTGAGATCGTGGAGAATACACAATTGCTACTATGCTATCGTCCGAAACTCAAACGAGATGTAGCACATAGCAGAGGACGAAAAGAAAGTTGTGAGACGGAGGGAAACACAAATTGCTGGTCACTCTAGTACCTCCAGAATTACAGGTGCTAGGAGTCCACCATGCAAAAATGTGAGAAACTGCCCACTACACATCCTATTTCGTTCATCTTCAAATGACCGCCAGTGAGGAGGCAACCATAAGAGCCGCTTCCCATTGGGGTTGAATACCCATCCGTCATCCGTAATTTTGCAATTACGGGAGGGCGTCCAGGGATATTCTCCTGGTGGACACCTGGTTTCTCCCAGACTCTTCATCTTGAGGAAGTTGGATTCGCTATCCTTTACAATCTCCCATCCCTGTGTTGTGTGGTCGTGCCAAGACCAGAGTTTGCACCCATCTGGACTGAACCACACTTCCTTTTCATATGTGTCAATTCTTGCGAGATCCTTCCCAGTGGTCATGTCACAGATATGCAAGAAATCTCCCCACTCATTCCATCCTGGAATGGCGATGAAGTTGAAATCTGGAGATATTGAGGCAGAAATTTTGAAGCCAGAGGGCAGTGGTGAACAATAAAAGATTGTTGTCCGAATACTATCATTAATGTTCACGGTGGCATTGAGAGCATGGCCCCTTTGAGGTAAGTTCCAGGTGACGATCTTACCCTCACCAACAACAACAACAGTGCTCCCAGCTGCCCTCAGACCATAAATTTCCATACCCGCATCCACCGTCAACCGTGGGACACCGGACCTGAGGTCGAGAACTGTGGCTGTGTTGTCCCCCAACCGCGCAGCTGCTGCCAGTGATTTGTCTGGTGAAAATTCGAGAACGAAACGTTCGGTGCTCTGAAGACCCCGAGCCGGGACGCTGGGGAGGGGGGGGGTTGGATCTGTTGTACGCCATAACTGAAGGTCCCAATTACGGAACGCGATAATCGATTGTCCATCCGGTGAGAGAAGTGCAAAGGGAAAATTGATGCTGGACACGAGCCTCTGATGAAAGGTATAGCCAATAGGGGAGTCCTTCCAGAGGTAGATTTCTGGGCCGAGAGTTCCAAATGCAAAGAAGCGCCCATCGGAGGAGAAGGTCATATTATTGTCCACAGGACACTTGATGTCTGAAAGACTCAGGAGGAGTTTTGAATGTCGGGCGTCCCACACGAATACACTACGTCCGAGGGTGAAGGCGAGCCGGGAGCATGTGGGAAGGAAGAGGAATTGTCTTGGGGGATAAAAATTGTTCGGGGTGGGCAGAGACTCAACCTCCGTGGCTGGGTGTTCCAAGATGAATCCGACTTCCCATATTGTCATGGACCCTGGCCCAAAAGTTGCGAATCTAATGGATTTGTCGTGTGTCCAGATTGTGTTTGCGACCGGCCTTTCGACTGGATAATAACCCGTAGATGCACTGGAGAGAACGTTGTAGATAACGATGACGGCAACGTCGTGACGCTTGAACAAGACTCCAAACATCGTTCCACATCCAGAATAAGTGATCGAGAGTGCCTCTGGGGTAAATCTGTCCCGCTCTCGGTGATCCCCTGGGTAGTGCCGCTTCCTTTCCGCCTCGTCTGAGGAGATGACACCGGCTGGAGCACCCGTCTGGAGGTCCCACCTGATAAACTCTTCCGGTCTGGTACCAAGTCGTGTTAACAAGCGACTCTCAGCAGAGAAAGTGAGCAATTGACTGAAATGCTTCTCCTGCCCTGAGAGGGATTTGACTCGTCCAAGAGTTGTTGCATCCAATATTTGTGTCTCTTTCTCGCAGCCGATCGCGATGAAGCTACTACATGGTGACCATACGGCACGCATGATAGGGTTAAAACATTTCACGGCCATGATAGCCGGATTCCACGACGTCGGGATCCCTTGTACAATCCTCATCAAGGGATCAGCGTATGGCTCGTACAGTCTCCGCACGATCGACGCCCGGGGGGATAGGGGAAGGGCTGAGTGATAGATATGTGCAGCAGATGTGCTGATGGCCTCAAGAAAGCTGGCGACAAACCGAAAGCAGTCGTTCACGAGGTCAAGAGTCGATGATTCCTGGATCCAGTATGAGCAAATTCAGGGAATTCATCAAGCACACAGTCTCGACACACCTCCAACCATTTCGCAGCCACATCTAATGCATCAACTGCACTCCTTACGGCACCGAGGACGCTAAGTACCTCCAGCCAGAATATAAACTTTTGCTCCAAGAACTGGTGTAGGACGGAAGTGATTTTGACCATGTGGGTGGGCGCTGTGCTCGCATCGACGAGGTGCTTATGCCACGACTCGCACGCATATCGTAGACCGTGGTCGATACTTCCCTCGGCCCTCTTCCGCAAGTCATCAGCCTCATCGTTCGTGGAGCCATCTGGGAATCCAAACATATTCTTCTTCAACACCCGATTCATCAGCTCCAAGCAGCCTATCACAAGTTCTGAATGATGATCGGGAGGAGAGATGCGAAACCTCGGGTTGATGCACCGAGTCGGACAGACAAGGAAATCGGGAAACGATTTATGGAAGGGCTGAACGGGATGATCGGTGTCGTGCTGAAGAATGAGAAGCGAATGAAATGGTGAAAGGAGCCGGAAGACATCCCCGGTATTGAAGCCCAGGAACGCAGCGATGGCGGACGGAGAAAGGGGATTTGCCGCAAGGATCACAGCGCCGAGGACAGAACGGATTCTAGGGTCGATCCGGGGGTCATCATCACCGAAGGCCTCCCGAAGAATCGTCATGTAGAGCGAATCGAGCGTCGTGTTCGTCTTCAACTTGGCCTTCCCTTCGTGAGCGCTGCTCTCGGGTGAGTGAAGAAGGAAGTCCAGCCGCTCCCTGGGGTTATCATTCCGGTGGTCGATGAACTTCGTGGTTGCCGCGGCATATATGAACAACCCCCCTGCCCGCTCACAAAGGAGATCCAGCTGGTCTTCCGTCGGCCAACCATCTAGCCCACTCCGGTAGTTCGCGATTTCCAGGAAACTATGTTTGAGGAACCACCGAATGTCGTTGTTGACGAGGTCCGGTTTGACTTCGTGGAGGACAAGAATGTCCGTCGCTTTTGCCAACATTGGGAGGCGGAAGCCTTCCCGAATGCGTGACTCCGGACGACCAGTGAGGAAGAACTTGACCTTGGGGATCTCAGATACGAACTGTCCAAGGACCGACAGGATCGCCGAAGCGGGTTCGTCATCTTTGCACTCGTCCAAGGCGTCGATGATGATCACCGTCGAAATGGCACACTCCCTGAGGGGGTCTACAATCAACTTGTCCATCTGGTGATACAGGGACTCGTAGGCGACTCCTGGATCCGATTGTGCTATTGGGACGAAGATCGATCTGAACTCGGCATACTTGCGCGCGAGCTGGACGGCGAGAGTGGGGAATATGAAATGGAGGTTGCTCCGGTCTCCGAAGTCTCGCGAGCAGAAGAATGAGGCACCGAGCTGTCCATCCGCGAACACCCTCTCTGCGATGGTCTGGGCTATGGTGGTCTTCCCCGTTCCGGCCAGGCCGTTCAACCAGTAGGCGGGAGGCTCATCAAAATCCCTCGTCCAGAGTTCGATCTGATCCAGAACAGCTCCGCGAGTTCCCTTGAGACAACCTTTTCGGTCACCATGTCGGTACTCGGCCTCCTGGGCACAGCGGAAATTGTTGAGGACAGTCGCTTCAGCTGTCAGAAGATCGTGTCAGGCACCGGTTGTCGAAGATGGAAGCTGTTCTGACCTGTGCCCTGTCGAAAGGTTATAACAACTGCTCTGATACGGAACGAAACACTCACGATCATCTTGCATTGTTGCTTATAGATCGTTATTTGTTGTGCCGTCTGGCATCCTTGTCAGTATCAAGGACGGCGTTGAGGGCACGGACAAACCTGGTAGATGGAGATGACCTCTCGTAGATCGTCAAGAAGTCTGAACACGTCTTCGTCGTCTTGAACGTGGTCAGCAGGTCTCTGTAGCAATGGCCGCCCATATAATAACCGCAACCGTCCCTCGATGGCCTCGAGCTTGCTGGAGGGAACTCAGAGCTGTGTCTCAAGAGAGAAAACGGCATACCATATCAGTTCTCTCCGGCGCCTCTGCTCTGCCACGTCATCGGGACATCGTACAAATCGTGCTTCCAGTGAGGTGAGCCGTGAGAGGATATCTTCAATCTTGTTCCCGATTGCGACGGATTCCTGCGGATTGGTTGGTCAAAGAAGAGTTTTGAGTGGGGGGTCGTGAACGGACTTCGTAATTATCATAAACGGCGGAAATGGCCTCTAGAACGGCTTTGAGAGGTCCGAATCCATCTACGACTTCTCTTGTGGCGTCGACGGGAGTGGCGGCACCTCCGAGCACTGTGCCCCTCCGAGCCCTCTTCGCAGCTTGTACACATTAAAGGAAAGCCAACACAATAATGGGGTCGGCACGTACCTCTCAATGCCTCTGCTGGATCGCTTTCTCCCCCTCCAGCGTCACCAATGTCCTCGTCTAGTGGAAAGAAGCACGGGGATGTAAAGATCGGTTCGAATGTCAGGGATCGGAAGCACTCGCTCGTGGGATCATTTTCGCGTCCAATGTCAACATCCACAACGTCAGATGTAGAAGCTTCCGGTGCGGGAAGGTCTTGGCCTCCACCACCCTTGTCCTGAGATACGATCCGTGGACCCCTGCTGCCCCTCTCGCCTAGTATCGTGGTCAAATCAACTCAATCTTCTATATCCTGATAAGAACAATTTCGCCCACCTTTTGGGTCGATGTCCATCTCTGCTCGGAATCCAGGCCCAGCAACGGTGTTGGTAGAGGGCCCCGGTTGCTGGGGAGGTTTTGGTGATTTCTTGCGCTTTTTGTTGAAGAAGCGATCCATCTGTGTCTCGGGGTAAAGATAAGACCAAGGGGGTGGACCCACAACGCAGAGGCCACCCTGGCGTGGCGACTCAACAGTTTTTACTGTACAAACAAATTCATACGGAAGTCTTCGTGCTAAGGGCCCGCCACTGGGGCCGCCAACCCGCAGATTTCGTTCGGGGCGTCCTGGCCAGTCAACCCAGTGAATGTATATAGGAGACTCTCGGGCTTTGAAGGTGTAGTAGGACGGGAGCTCCGGCGGCGGGTTGCATCGGGGCGGTTGTCTTATTGGTCGTTGGTCAACCTGAATCAAGCCGACGCTCGTTTAAGTCTACTTCGGTTGACGTCCTCTCGCGCGGAAATGTGCCTGTCGTGCTTGGGGCATTGACGAGTGGTGTTACATGCAAGTATCTACTATCCCCCGGGGCCATTTCCTGGGGATACAAGGATGAGCCCCGATGAAACTATGCCGAATCACAGAACGGTCGGGGTGGCCAGGTCAAGCTCAAGGGTGACTGCGAGATACAGGAACGGGAGGAAACGGCCAATGAACGGAGTCGATCGCCACCACCACTCATGACAAATCCGTCGGCAGAGGATGACACTCCCTCTCAGAAATGTCTCGACTGATGATACTCAACCCAAATGCCTCCGCCGTCTCCTCGACTTCTCTATTCACCAGATGACCCCAAAGGAGCGCGTTGTCGACAACATACACTGCGAAATGCCCCATCAGTCCCGCAGAAACTCACGCGGCAGTCATAACCCCACTCTGCAATCTCAACGACAATTCCGCCTTGCTGCTTGAAGTGAGTGGAGGGTGCGAACGCATTCCGGAGAAGTTGGGCGCGCATGTTTTTGTTCTTTCTATCACCGTTCACCCAAGACGGTCGGCCTTCCCAGGCGGAAATGTCAGCCAGACCGATGAATCGATTTTGCACGCCGCGCTGAGGGAAGCGAAGGAGGGGGTGGTGACAGATGAGGGTGAGATTGAGATACTGAGAAGGCTTGGTCCACCGACGCAGTCGCTGAGTGGTCTTAGAGTCTGGCCCTACCGTGTGGTGAGTTCCCAACCTTGCGTTCGTGTTTCTGTCAATTGACCTCGTATGAAGGTGTTACCGCACGAAAGGGGCGACGAATTGGCCTCCGATACAAACGATACATCGCCACTGACATCGCCATCCGTGTCATTCCTGACCTCATCCAAACTCGAGGTTATCACCGCCTTCCATCTCCCTCTCAATCGACTCACAGACCCCCGTCACCCCGGACACCGGTTCCGCGGATGCACTCCATGTTGGGCAAGCGATGTTGTGGACCTCGTAGCGCCTGTAGTCAAGCGGTCGAATCCAGGTTCGAACTCCGGGACGAGGTGGGTGGAGGATTCGATGGATTGGAGATTTTGGGATTAATGGGGCGGCACCTCAGTTTGTTCACGAAGATCTTTCTTGGTAGACGCGATCGTTCTGGTAATAAGTACCACCCCTTTTCCAGATCCTAGCTGGCCACCTGCGAACTGTCCGGGCGACGCTTCATCCCGGCTCGCCGGAAAACGCTCATTATGATCTGAATTTGCTTGCTCGCGTTGTGCCTGGGACCCACGATGTCTCGACAGCGGGTGGCCAAACCCGCAGTTCAATAGATTTCAGGTCAGTCTCTCTTCCACCCCTTGTACTTAGAGTACTCAATCGTTTACGCAGGGTTATCGACGCGTCCGCCGGAGTGGAGACCTGTGCCCGGCTCCTCGACGGACACGTCCCGACGCATGTCCCGTGTAGTTGGCAATCAGTCTGTCACCCCGAGCGTTTTTTTCTTTTTGTTTTCGGTGTTGGCCTGCCCAACCGTACCTGTGTTACACATCACAGTCTGAGGTTTGAGAGAGTGGGGTGCCCCGGGCTCGCGTCCGGCTCACCCGTCTCCGACCCCAGGGGCCGCCGCAAATAATCGATATCGGCTTCGTTCCACAACACCACACATGGCCATGCAACATCGGGTCAGTGATAGTCGAAACCTATCAGAAGGGGGAAAGGCCATGGCACAGGGGTGAACTGCTGCATTCGGTTCGCCTCTCTGGGCTCCAGCCAATAGGGTGCTTGATGGGGCTGGGCCACGCATGGTTTTGGGAGAATGTACTGGAAATGCTCACGGCGATGAGTTGAACTGACATGACTACTGGTACTGCGCTATATGAGAACCTAGCATGCAGGTGATTACTCTACTACGTTCAGTACATAATTCTTGTCCTAATTCGGGGGAACGTTGTGAATATACGAAAGGTCTAACCGCGATGAGGGTTGCATGACAGTGTTTCGTCCGTTCGTAGTGGGGAAAATGAAATCTCGAATCTTGACGGTTGCCTGAATGATACCGCGCATCCGAATCATCCTATATTCCGTCGCCCATCCGAGAATTCTCTGATTCCCTCCTATCAAATGCGCATGCTGTCAACCATATGTCGTTTTAACACTTCTGACATGATGGGTTGAAGAAATTTACAGCAGGCCGAAGGCCACACCGGTACCGTGGGCCTGGGGCGCGTGAATGGGCGGTCCCGATCACATCAGCGGCCCAACAAACCTTCCCTCCCACCATCTCGATGCCGCCATGAATAACGAAGAGAAGGAAAGACTCCTGAAGATTGATCCTAAGTGGTCCGGTGATAATTACGGTTGTACACTCATCAGCGGTGCTAACGCTAGTACCTACCTATTACAGCATACAAGATGCACTGCAGGCGTTCATGTCGCCGCTAGGGAACGATGACGACCCGCGCCTCGATTTTTACATGATGTACAAACGGGAGGCGACGGAGTACGACATGAATTATGTCAAAAAGTACGACGAGGATTTGAACACCACCTTGATTTTCGTACGGTCTTTTCCCTCCTTTCGTTCGTAGCCCCCTTAATGTCCTTATCCCAGGCCGGTCTGTTTTCTGCAGTCAGTTCTGCCTTCGTTATCGACGTCCAGACTAAACTGCAGCCCGATCCCGGCGACCAATCGGTGGCATATCTTCGTGCCATCTTCCTTGCTCTAAACCAATCCGCCGTTCCGGGTGAACAAGTCGACCCTCCTTTCACCTGGACAGGTCCCCCCCAGGAAATCGTCCACGTCTCCAACCTCTTGTACGCGAGTCTATTGATCTCCCTGTTTGCCGCTTTCATCGCGATGCTCGGGAAACAATGGCTCAATCGTTACCTGCGACATGTGGGCGGTTCGATGACCGAACGTTGTGGAGACCGCCAACGAAAGCTAGATGGATTAGAGAAGTGGTCTTTTCGGTTGTTGATCGAGGGCCTTCCCATAATGCTTCAAATCGCACTCCTCCTTCTCGGCTGTGGGCTCTCGCGGCACATGTGGTCAGTCAACACCTCTGTTGCAGGCGTGGTTATCGCTTTTACCGCGCTCACACTTGTATTCTACCTTGTGGTCGTGGTCGCTGGCGCGAGATCATACGATTGTCCATTCCAAACACCGGTTTCGTTAGGTCTGCGTGCGCTGCGCTATAGCGAAGGGGTCCAGAAACTCTTTACGATAACATCTCCCCCGGTGGTCATCGTTCGCATTCATACCGCCGGTGTAAATTCAAGAAACCATATCAGGGTGGCCTCTCACCGGCTCGGCGGATCCCTCCGCACGATGATATCGGAGTTCTCCCTTTCCGGCACCATTTCAGGGGTTCGGCGTGGAGGGAGAAGCCTCGGACGTAGTGTCATCCTATGCCTCTACCTCTTGGATCGGGGTTTTCGAAACGTGAAAGCGAAAATAGCGCAAGGGGCCCTTGGCTTGAGACGCGTCCTACTGCCGATCTACGTCGATGCGTTACACCGCCAGCTACCTCCGGAAACCGAGCTACACCTAATACCCACAAATATCGGCATCCTCTTGGAAAAGAACTCAAACGATGTCCACTGCGTCTGTTGGGTCCTCCGGAATATCACCGATCCCGAGGCGATCGACTCTGCTATACGACTCGCTGCCACGATCCGGTGGTTTGAGAGTGGTGCCGACGCTGATCCTCCATACGACCTGATTGTCTCGGTCTTCAATTCGTGCTTTGACCCTTCCTGGCACTTGTATCCTGGGATGAGGGATCGAGCTTACTTCTCCGGAAGAGCCGTACTTGCGATATACGTGTCCGCGCTTGCCAACTACCCAGAACGTGCTCCCGGATACTCGTTCCGTAACCGCCACATCCCCATCCAGTCTTTCCCCCGAGATCCAGACTTGAAATCCATCTTGCGCGTGTTTTATAACTTATCCTACAACTACCCACCCTTCCAGGACTTCGCCCATCCGAGAAACACCTCTGCACATACCCTGTGGATGACGGACCTATATCTACATTATGTCTGGTCCCAACGCGATAATCTAAACCCGTACTTTCATGGACTCCTTACATCCTCGAAGGTGGAATACGAGGATTGGCACACCTTCCCCGCGGCTGCGGTGGCTAGCCTCCTCCTTACGCGGTGCTTGTTCTTGGGTGCGCCAGTCGAGGACGGAGCACTCAGTAACATGGACAAGTCGTCAGTGTTCCTGACTGTCTTCCCTTTTCAAGAAACTCACCCCTTTCCCCGACAGCGACCACTTGGAATCAATATCATCTCTCTTGTCCCAAGCGGTAATCAATGCCGCTAGCAATTCCCACCCCCACCACCAGCTCCTATCCGATCTGTTGGGTGGTTTGGCCAAGTGGGCATCTCCCCCCGCATATTTTACCCAGTATGCGTACGCATGGTGTTCCGCGATATGCGGGAAGAACGAGGATCTCGACGCGTGCAAAGATCTTCTCGTGTCAGCCCTCAAGTTAGGCTTCCGCCGAGACGATATTTACCTGGACTCGATGCGTTACAATCCGGTTCATACTGATCACCACAAACGGATGATCGACGTCGTATTCTCCACGGGGAACATAGACACTATTGCGGATGCCTTGTGCGCCTGGACCATCGGCGATACACCTCAACTTCGTTTTCCCTTCCTTGGTGCATGTGCGGACCACCTCGTCAACCTCGCGGGTATGGAGTTCCCCCCAAGGCTGCGACGAATGGTGATCCGCGCCATCGAGTGTATCGGGTACCCAGAATTTGAGCGGGTTGGGATTGAGAAGTTCGTCCCTCTGTTGAATGGTCTGAAAATCGAGGTTCATGAGATGGGGTGGAGGTCTCGCTGGACGTCGTTTTTGTGGAACGTGCTGCGATCATTCCCGGGGCAGCGGCACCTGTCTTCCCATTACTGGCAGTACATCGTTCCGATGGCGATGCAGCCCGGTCTATTCCCTTTGCACCTCAAGCCGTCTGATCTTGACACCATGAAATCTTTCGAGGAAGCAGGGGACTGGGAGAGGTTGGAGGTCTGGGTTGGGATGATGTGGATTTTGGAACTTCCGGAGGAGGGGATAGAAGTGGAGGAAGTCGAACGGGCTACTCGGACGTTATTCTACAAACGACCTGGCGCGATTCAGACAGTCGAGGAGTGGGTGCTAGGAGCTTCGGAAGAGAATTCGTTGTATGTTCAGCATGGTGATGTTTTCCGGATGGTTTGTATTGAAGCCAGGAAGGAAGCGGAGCGGAAACGCTCTTTGCAGATGCCGGAGTCTGGGTGAGTTGTTTTTGTGCCCTTGAATGAGAAACTGCTGAATCTGAAATCACGCTTTACTAGGGGGTCAGAGACGGAATTGTTGTCTGTCTCCCGAGCTTTGGAGAGTGTTTCCTCGTCCTTTGCCTGTGATGATACCTATTGAAGCGCTTATCGTTGACCTGAGAATTCTGTACATGTTGTGGGAGGCGCACAAGTGGGTTGGGCCAAGTAGCCCTAAGAGGACATCCGAAATCCACCCCCCTCGGTCACGATCGATTACGTTCTGGAGGCAACTCCGGCTCTGAACACTGCATACTCCTCTTCAATATCTGCTATCTGCCCCGGTTACTCGGTAGACGGATTTCCGATGCGACGAGCAAGAACAAAGGGAGGTGGTTCATCTTCGCCTGCGCCGGCAACTCGGATGTTGGAGTTGAACCGGGTGAGAGAATAGTAGGGGGGATATACTCACGGCACGCGTTAAAATAGGGGCCTAGTAGTGACGCGTGTTTCTGGCTGTATCAATCTGCACTTGTATACAGGATCACTGATATCTCCCGTGCCAGACGCGAATGCCCCCCAGCTGCAGGCCCTTTCCTCACCTACGGACCATTGACCGCAACACAAGCTTCATCGTTCTGCGTAGATCTTTTGACCTGGGATACTTTAACAGGTCACCTGCGTCGAAATTTAAAGAAAGTCTGTTTTTTCTTTGGGATGTTTCATTTCGTGAACCCTCAGACCGGTGATGGTGACGCCCACTTTCAAGCTGATCGGACGAACGGTGATCGCGCTCCCTCAACTTTTTCTCCCTCAAAAAGTTAAAATCTCCCAGAATGTCCGCAAAACCCACGCCCAAAAAATTGAAATCTATCCTTAAGACAGGGGTCAAGGCTACGAAGCGCGCTCGAGTCTCCGAAGACGTACATACCAAGGCCGACCCAACACCAAAGCTTTCATCGAAATCCAAAGGCAAGCAGCCCGAGACGGGAGCTTCCACAAAGACCACCTCCAACCTCAAGCCCAAGGACAAGACACAACCAAAAGCCAGTCATAGCGCCCCTCGACCCCCTTCCGCATTTAAACTCATTACCGGATCGTACGAGAAACTCTTGTACGGATTAAAAGGTTCGATAACGTTGGGTGAGAGGGATGGAGACCGGATATCTGTGACCCTGAGACCGATATTCATCTTTCCCGCACACGTGTCGTGCGTGAAGGCGGTTTCGGGATCACCGATGGGGGGGAAGTGGTTAGCGACCGGGAGCGTGGATGAGATTGTCAAGGTGTGGGATTTGAGGAGGAGGAAGGAAATTGGTGGGTTGATGCAACACGAGGGTGAGTGTCTGACAAGGCTTCTGCGCGGCTCCACTCCGAAGCTCTCGTTAATGTGTTGGGATAGGTTCTATCACTGAGCTACACTTCCCTTCACGGTCTCATCTCATTTCCGCATCCGAGGACGGAACAATAGCTATATTTCATGCACGCGACTGGGTGGTGCTACGAGTTTTGAAAGGACATAAGGGTAGGATCAACTCTATCGGGATCCACCCTTCAGGGAAGGTTGCTCTGAGCGTTGGAGTCGACAAAACTTTACGGATGTGGGACCTTATGCGGGGCAAAGGTTCTGCAAGTACGAAACTTGGGAAAGGCACGTGTTTGAACCTACGCCGTGTATGTTATCAAGTTAACGCGATATTTTTTTTAGAGGGGGAGAAGGTGAGGTGGTCGACGAATGGGAAGCTTTTTGTGGTTCAGTCACGTTCAAATCTGGAATTCTTTGATACAGTGAGCCAACATTCCAGTTCACCGCATACAGCCTTCTGATTCGCGTATTTCATCAGAATCTCGCGTTACTGCATACCGTCACCCACCCTTCTCGGATACAGGATGTCAAGTTCGTACAACACCCGGAAACAAAGGGCGTGATCCTCCTTGTTGGCGCAGAAGATAAAAAGCTATCAGTTTATGTCGTCCCTTCTGAAACTTGTGAAACCCCGTATGTCATCGCCGAGATGATCGGGCACACAAACCGGTGCGCCTTTGTCTTGACTGATGTGGCTGTCGAGTTGGCTGACTGTGGTTGTCATAGAGTGAAGGCGGTTGACACTCTCGAGA
>Ga0307517_10006790_pt1 | contig 16836 bp, 17 predicted proteins | sample 23_EM_MG_FD_194515 | JGI IMG/M metagenome (GOLD analysis project Ga0307517, IMG submission 194515) | Populus trichocarpa ectomycorrhiza microbial communities from riparian zone in the Pacific Northwest, United States - 23_EM | ecosystem: Host-associated > Plants > Roots > Unclassified | place...
TGACCTCCCGGCCAAAATCGACGTCGTAGGTCTCCGCTTCCTTCTCCCAGGTATAAAATACTTTTATACCGATCTTATTTCTTTCGTTCAACAAGCGAAATAAGGGAGCGTAATATTGGATAGGATGGGTAGTGATGATCGCCAGTCTCTTCATGAAAGCCCGTTTAACAAGCCGGCCAGATGGTGTGTCACTGCTTTTGCGGAGAACTGGTCGAAGACTTTGTAATCAACCTTGGCGGTCGAAAAATTTTCCGCAAAGAAAGAATATTGTTTATACAGGTCCGTAAAACCCGCTTTGATATCCTTCACTCCTTCTTCTCCTGCGAATGCCAGCACCACTCCTGCCCGAGTGGAGCGTATGACATCGCATGCCGAACTGCTGGCATGCAGGATGGCCAGGATGGGCTTCTTGCTGAGGACGCCCTGGTAAACTTTAGAAGGCGTATAATGCGGTTCCGTGCTGCCCAGTATGAAGACCCCCGAAGCGGCTTCGATATGCGTCAATACATCCAGGTAAGGGATCCTGGCAGGGTATTCAAAAATGATCTTTCCCCACAAGCCATATTTCTCTGCCAATGGCCGGATATTATAGCCCTGCGGATCGTTCGGCGTCTTGCCGGTCCCTATGAAATGGATCTGAAGGTTGTCGAAGGATCGCTGGTCCGAGGAAAGGACCTGCAACAGTGCTTCCAGGGGGCCATAAGCCTTCGGAAGCATGGCCCCGGCATACACCAGCACCTGCTTGCCTTGAGCCTTGGAAAAAAGATAAGGCTGCAGGGCCAGTTCGCGTACTTTAAGGTGATCGGCTTCCTCTCCGCCATAGGGCATGGCGCCGAAAAGACAATGCTTTTCCAGTGCTGGGTTCCTCTCCCGGACGCCCTTATAATAGCCTTCCGCTACACCGGTGATAAGCGAAGCTTTCTTTATCGCGATGGGCTCCAGCCAGAGCGCCAGTTTCGTGCTTAACCAATGCCGTGAGAATAGTTTATTGCTGCCCGGGAAATGATGCACCCAGGGATCTATATAATCGATACCATATTGGACCCCGGTGCTGGCATGCAACCATCTTCCCAATAAGGCGACGTAAAATGAAGGGATGGGGATATAGAGAAAGTCGATCTGCTCCTCCCTGATCAGTTTTTTAGCCTTCCGGTACAATTGAAGAAAAGCCCTTAGCCCGATATCTCCGATCAGCCTTGGCTTGGTGACAGGAAAGGCATTGACCTTCTCCACCCGTAATTTTTCCGGCAGGAGCTTTGCCAGGTGAGGGTCCAGCTTCTCCTCATAAAATCTTTCATCGACCGTCAGGATAACAGGATCCCAGCCAAAGGAAGGAAGATGCTGTGCAAAGAGCCTTGACCGGTGCACCGCCGCCAGGTTGGAGGGCGGAAAATGCGGTGATATAATTAAGATCTTTTTCACCTCAGAAGTTTTCATGCCAGTTCCAGGGCCTTTGATCTTCTGCGACCTTTTTAAGGGCGATCATCGTACAATCGAGATGCACACTTCGATCGGGCTTTAATGCTTTGCTGTTAAAGAATTCGCCGGCGATCTTCCTGCCCATGAGATATTTCGGCAGGGACAGCAGCTGTATCGCCTTTTCATAGATCTTTCTTTTCGTCGTCAATTCTGCGTTCCTGATACATCCCAGATACTGGTAAGCGGGATAATTGTAGACATATCTTATCACCGAGCTGACCGCCGGCATGTGCACATCGTCGATGATCACAACGCCCCCGATTTCCAGCATCCGGTTCACATAGAAAAAATCAAGCAGGGTATGATCGAAAGTGTGCCAACCGTCTATAAACGCAAAATCGAATTTCAACCCCTGCTTCACGAGCGCCGGCAAGGCAAACTCCGAATAATCCTCCACAAGGTTGAAATTGTTGAAGCCAGCTTTCCGCAGATGATAGATCCCCTGGTTATTCCATTGGCTCTTTTGGTTGGGGTCGATGATATAATGCTGTGAGCCGGCGGTCTTCTGCAGCGTGTCCGCAATGGCCAGCGACGATATGCCCATGGCGCACCCGACTTCGACGGCCTTCTTCAGCCCGTTGTTCCTGATCGTATCGGAGATAAAATTGGCTTCCTCGACGCTGATGGCGGAATGAAGAGGGATCGTATGGCCCTTTTCATCCGTAACGGAATTGGACTTCAGTATTTCCAGGAGCAGCTCATTCATAAACAGGATTTGATAGTTATATGATTTTGTAAATTAAGTTCGTTTGACAGGCTCCTCCTCCGCGTGCAGCCTTCCCGGATTTCATCCTTCGAGAAGACCATGGATGGCATCGATGATCTCGCGGAAGGTCAGAGAACCGTTGGCCACGGCTAATACCTCCGCCCGGTCCCTGGCAACGGCGGCAGGATCTTCCATCCTGACCCCTATGAAAGCGGCCATTTTCGCGGGATCGTCAATCGTAGCGATCGTGCCTCCCCGGAAGATATAGCCTCGGTTGCCCGCCGTCGTGGAAAGGACGGGCAGCCCCCAGTTAATGCCCTTCCCCAGTTTGGTGCTTACCCCCTTCGAATAATAGAATACCGGGTTGAGATAATAGTTCCAGGAGGCCGCCTCCTTCATCATGCCCGTATTATCCAGATAGCCCAACAGTTTAACGAAGGGATATTTCTCGAACATTCCGGCCGTATTCCTGTCCGTTTTTCCAACCACCCGGATCTCGATCTTACCACTGTTTCCCTGCTGGTCGATAGCCTCGGACAATTTCAATATCCCATAATAATTCGGCGGATGGCTCATATCGCCTACGAAACCGACCCGTCCTTTTTTCGGTTTCCATTCAAGAAAAGCAGGTTGAAAGACCCTGGGCACCATATAAGCCGATCTTGCGCCCAGCCATTTTTCAATGCTCTCTTCGATCGGTGAAACGGTAAGCACGCAATCCATGAAATGCAGGCGGTAAAAAGATTCTTTTTGCAATACCTTGCCAAGGCGATAGGCGGACGACAGCCTTTTCAAAAGGGGCATTTGTCCGCTGAAACGCACGGTCTGATGCAGGAAATCGCCCGACTCGTTGCCGTGGGAGCAAAGGACGACCTTGACTCCGTATTCGCTGAAGGTCGTCTTGATATAGCGGGAGAATTCCGAGGCGTTCGCCAGGTTGATGAAGACCTTTGTCACCGATCGTTCGCCGAAGAAGGTCTTCAACTGCGCAAAATAATCGGCGGGCCGGTATTCCTCATAGGCGTCGATGCCAAATTTATATTTGATCCGGTACTTCAGCGAACGGTTGAAGGCCACCGGCAAAAAGGCCACTTCGTATCTTGCCTTCAGGAGCTCGATATATTCATCCGTGCAGAACCGCACCCCTCCTTCCGGGAGGTCCTTGTTAAGAAAGATCGCATTCGTTATGAACAGTACCCGTTCGGGGGACATAAGAGTTAATTTATTCATCGCTTGTCAGCTTCCTGGCCCGCGACCTCCGCTATCAATGCCGTCAGATCTTTAATGGCGACGGGATTGGCGAATTGGCTGAGGAAGGAAAGGTCCAGCCCGGCCGTATAGCCCTTGCTGATCATCTCTTCAATCATGCCGGAGGCCGCAATCAGGTCGTCCGGGTCACAGATGACGCCCAGCCGGCTTTTTTCAATAAAATCATGCTGGACACCCCTGGTCACGAATCCCAGCAAGGGCTTCCCGGAACGGAGATAGGTGAACAGTTTAGAAGGTAGGCAGTAGTGGTCGTTGCCGATCACTTTTTCCGAGGTCGCCAGCAGCAGATCGAAGGATTGTTGCAATTCCAGGGTCCGGGCCAGGGTTTGAAAGCCATGCAGGACGACATTGTTCTCCACTTTCGTCTCCTCGGCCATCTCCATCAGCCAGTCCGGGGTTTCGCCGATATAATGAAAGAATAATTTCGACCTCCATTCAGGATGCTTTTCGAAAAGCAAGGCCATCGTCCGGAAGAAAAAATAAGGCGAGCGGTAGAGCCAATCCTCCTTCACGGGAGTATACTGCAGCATGCGGTGACCCTTACGCTGCCACCATTTACGGAACATCTGGTCCCTGCCCGAGGGCGAGTAATAGAATGCGCCGATATAGCCGATGTTAAAAATGGGTTGCTCCGAGATCCTGCCGGATCTCACCGACAAGGCAGCCGGCAGGTCAAAGTCGAAGCCATTATAAATAAGCTTGAACTTCTCCGCGGGGATCTCCGGGTGGGTCTCCTGGAAGATCTTTTTCAACTGGGGAGTAACGGTGATGATGGTCCGGGCCTGCCTGAAGGCCGTCCTTTCGATCCGCTGTTTATATAAATAATGGAAATAGCTGCCCAAGGGCGACATCGACATCTTTGCCCAGGCGTCACGCATATCCAGGATAAGGGGCAGCTTAAATTCCCGGGAGATCCGGACGCCCAGCTGCGCCCCGCTGAAAGGAGGGCAAGTGACGAACACGGCCCTGGGCTGGTGCTCTTTTATGATCGCGGGCAATTGTTGGAATAAATTCTCTTCCCAGGCCTTCCGGTAATTATCGCTGACCACGTTAAAGTAGATATTCCGGAACCGGGCCAGCCGGGACTTGTAGTACTTGCCGATATCGTCGAGGGGGATCCTGTATACGCGGATGTCCTTGTTCAGCTTTTCCAGTAGGTCGTAGTCGAATTTCGTCTGGACCTTCCTGAGGTTGGCATTATCGTCGAAAGTGATGATAATGGGGTTGATCTTATTTTGCTTCAATCCGTTCACGAAACGGAGAGGCCTGAAAACGCCTCCCAGGTTCAGAGGGATAAACTCCATGGCAATAAAGAGGATATTCATCTCAGACATAGCCCATCCCTAATTTAAGAAGTCCTTTATGCATTGAGCCATGAGATCCGCGGCCTTTCCCTCTCCGTAAAGAGGATACCAGGAACCCGGGTCCGTATTGTTCCTAAAGGCCTTATCGATCAGCTGTTCATTGGAGCCTGTTACGATATTCCAGCCGTCATGGGCCGTCTCGACCCATTCCGTCTCGGATCGTAAGGTGATACAGGGCTTTTTCAGCCAGTATGCCTCCTTTTGCAATCCGCCCGAATCCGTGAACACCTTATAGCAGTTCTTAAGCGCCGTCAGCAATTCGAAATAGGACAAAGGCTCGGTGATATGGACATTGGCCGGGACCTTCATTTTTGCGACCTTGTTCCGCAGCCGGGGATGCACCGGCCAGATCACCGGCATACCGGTAGACCGGATGGCGTTGAGTATGCTGGCAAGGTATTCATCATTTTCCGTGTTGGCGGGACGGTGCAAGGTCAGCAGGCAATAAGGTCTTTCGGCGAAAGGCAGGACGGCATCGAGGCTGATTTTCTTTTCCGCTTCGGAGGCAAATACGGTGATGGCATCGAACATGACGTCGCCTGTATTAAAGACGCCCTTCGTGATGCCTTCCGACGCCAGTTGGGCCACACTCTTATCGGAGGAACAGAACAGCAGGGAAGAGAGATGATCCGTAACGATCCGGTTGATTTCTTCCGGCATGCTCCTGTTAAAGCTGCGCAGGCCCGCTTCCACATGGATAATGGGCAGCTCCATTTTCGAAGCTACAATGGATCCCGCCAGCGTGGAATTAGTGTCCCCGTATAGGAGCAGGGCTTTTGGTCGTGGCTGCGTTTCCGTTAAGAAGGCTTCCATTTTTTCAATCATCCGTGCCGTCTGGAGTCCGTGGGCGCCCGAACCCGATTCCAGGTTGATGGTCCAGTCGGGAAGACCCAGTTCCTTCCAGAAAACATCGCTCATCTTCTCATCATAATGCTGCCCGGTGTGGATGATCTTCTCATCGATGTCCAGACGGCGTAAGGCTCTTGAAAGTACGGCGGCCTTGACGAACTGGGGTCTGGCTCCCACTACGGTAATGATCATTAATGACGGATTTTAAAATTACGTAAGAGCCTGGTGGCGGGAGAGATGCTGTTGATGAATCCCCAATAGACCTTCCGCTGCAGCGCATCGGTGCCGAACTCGCTATGCAGCCTGTTCGGCTGGTTGATGATCCCGATGAATTCTTCTATGGTAAACCCCAGTTTTTTGCTGACATATTCCATATCTTCCAGTACCAGGGAGGTCTCATATGGCGGCTTGCTCAACTCCACCAGGGCCTGTTCCCTGGTCATTTGCCCCGAGAAGATAAGGTTGGACAGATGCGCCTTACGCTTATCGATACCGAACTTCACCGGCAGCAGGTACCCCTGGTAAAACCTCGTAAAAATATTCTCATAGTGCTTCCCGCCGTAATCACGCCAGCCCAGTTCCTTATTCAGGAGCCTTTTTACTTCCTCCTTATCGTATTCGATATAATTCAGGAGTTCGACGGTCAGGATCCTGTTCAAGCCGGAGTATTTCCCTAGCTGCCAGACGCCGAGGGCGGGCAACTTCTTCAGCGAACCGTTCTCAAATCGGCGGTGGATATTCCGGAGGTTCACCAGGTCGAATTTATTATAATTCCAGGCTTTGGGGAGCACGGCCTCCGTGACGGTGTTCTTCCCGCTGAGGATATACCGAATCCCGAACTTGCCGGCAGTTTGATACAAAGCCCCGAAGATCATATGGTCCGCCGGGACATCCAGGTCCAGCACCGAAGAACGGTAATAAGAGCGCTGCAAAGATTTCATCTCCTCCCAATCCATGACGATCGTATAGAGATTGAAGTCCAGTTTCTTGATGATGTTCTCGATATTTTGCACGGCCAGTTCCAGGTTCCATCCGTAGTCGAAATGCACTACCAGGGGACGCAGGCCCTGCTCTTTCGCCAGGTAGGCAAGGTAGGAGCTGTCGGCGCCGCCGCTAAGCCCAAGGATGCAATCGTATTCTTTCCCCTTCCCTTCCTCCTTGATCCTATCCACTGTCTCCTTCAGCTTTTGTACCCCTGCGTCGCCTTTGAAGACCTGCTCTTTTTCAGCCTGCTTATATTCGTAATAATAATTACAGATGCCCTTATCGTCGAAACTGATGCCCGGGTCCGCGATCGTATCCATCACGCTCAGGACGCATTGCTGGTAGGGCCGGTTATTATTGATGACAGGGTCCTTCATTAACGCCCCTTCATCGTACCATTTTACTTTTGAGAACTGTGCATCCACTTCGATATAGTTTTGGTTATGACAACAACGATCGACGGGCCTTATACCCGTGAATATAACTTATCCTTCAGCTCCTGCTGGGAAGGGTAACTGATCAATACGGCATTATGCGGGCGTTGGAATACGAACAGGCTGCCCGCCGCCACCGCCGACGCGCCGGCATGCACCGCCCTTTCGAAATCCTCCGTTCCACTGGCTCCCCCGCAGGCGACCAGCGGAATGGTTAGTATCTGGCTCAGACTTTTGATCAGCTCGAGGTCGTATCCCCCATAGGTCCCGTCCCTGTCGATGCTGTTCAGGAAGATCTCTCCTGCGCCTGCCTCCTGCATTTTCTGTGCATAGCTCACGGGGTCCATCCCGGTGCCTTCCCCTCCATTCTTCACATATACTTTATACTTGCCGAATAGATTCTTTTTTACGTCGATGGATGCTACCACGCTTTGGCTTCCTACCAGCCTGGCGGCTTCGGTGAGCAGGGAAGGGTTCGCGAATGCCTGGTAATTCAGGACCACTTTTTCGATCCCCAGGTAAAAGAGTTTCTTTATTTCGTCAATGGTCGAGATGCCTCCCCCGTATGCCAGGGGGATAAAAGCTTCGCCGGCGATCTCCTTGACCTGGGCCAGGTTGGGTGCGCGCTTTTCACGGCTGGCGTCGACATCGAGAACGACGATCTCGTCGATCTCCTTTTCATTGAAGATCTTTACCGCATTAATAGGATCTCCCACGTACCGATAGTTCTTGAACCGGACGGACTTGACAAGGCCTCCCTTGTGAAGCAATAATACCGGTATGACCCTTATTCTTCGCATTAATAATTCTCTCCGAAATTTTTAAGCAGCTGCATGCCGAAACGATGGCTCTTTTCCGGGTGGAACTGCACGCCTACAATATTGTCCCTTTCGATACCCACGGTGAATTCATAGCCATAATCGGCCGAGACCAGCTCGTCTTCCCGTTCATCGGGCTGAACGTGATAGGAATGGGCAAAATAGAAACGGGAGGCATCGAGGTTCTTTAACAAGGGAGAAGTCTTTTTTGGCGATATTTCCAGCCAGCCCATATTGGGGATCTTCTGACTGTTAAGCATTTTTTCCGGCCTGAACCGGATCGTAGCGCCTTTGATCCATCCGAGCCCGGGCAATACGCCCTCTTCGCTGCCGGACATGAACATTTGCAGGCCCACGCAGATCCCGAGCACGGGAATCTTATCGACCAGCACCTTCTTTTCGACCAGTTCTCTTAACCCGGATGCGCTGAACTTTTCCATGCAATTATCGAACGCGCCCATTCCCGGTAGCAATATTTTGGGAGCGCCGGCTATTTCGTCATAGTTATTGCTGATGACAGCGGCTATTCCCGCCTTTTTGAACATATTCTTGACGGAGGTCAGATTACCCACACCATAATCGATAATAGTCAGCATCGTCTTTCTATAAAAATTTCAGGTTCCCTTTCCGCAGCTGCCGGAACTGTAAAATAAAATTTACCATCGATGGCTTCACAAACCATTTATAAAAGAGGTCGGGAAAGATCTTCACGAGCAGGCCGCTATTCCCTCCCGCCCTTCTGATCTGTCGCCAGGAAACCCAGAAAAGGTTGAATTTCCTTACGGCAAAAGCGAATGTACCCCTTAGATAGGTCCCGCCATAAGGTATCTTATGATTAATATTTACCTCCTCTTTAAGCCTGTTGAACCATAATGGCTCCTCGCCCCGCAGGACGTAATCCCCCTTTGTGAGATAGTAACACAAAGAAGGGTAAATATTGTTATAGGCGCATCTCCTGTTTATCCACCACCAGACGGGGAACTCCACGCCCAGTATCATTTCGCGCCGGAACAGGCCATAGCCGCATCCGTCGTCGAAGATATCCACCAGTTTGCGCAGGCGTTCGAAAGGCGTCTTTCCCGAGTAGTCCGTCGACCGGGCCGGGACATCCCTGATCACGGCATCCTCTTCATTAATAAAGCACATAGGACTGAATGCCATGATGGCTGCCGGATCATCGTCGAGTCCCCGGACCAGGGTCTCCAAAAAAACGGGATGCCAGATATCGTCATTGGCAGCCCACATGAAGTAGGCGCCCGTAGCCTGGTTCAACAGGAATTTCATATTCTTCGAGATCCCGAGATTCTGCGCCTGCCGGATATATCTCACCCGGGAGTCTTTAGCGGCATAAGCCAGGCAGATGCCCGCGGAGCCGTCCGTAGAGCAATCGTCGGACATGATCAACTCAAAATCCGTGAATGTCTGGGAGAGCAGGGAATCTACCGCTTTCTGAATGAACTGCAGGTCATTGAACACCGGCATTCCTATGCTAACGCGTGGCATCTCTGTAAGTTGACAGGGTCATATGCTATAACTTGATAAGGTCCGAAAACGAAATATCATTCCCGCCCTTCAGCCACCACTTTGCCAGCCGGAGCTTTCTCTCCAGCAGGGCCTGGGATTTAAAATAACTGCGCTTTTGTTGATGATATTCCAGGGTGATCCTTTCTTCCACTGCAGGACCGAGGGGACATTTTTTTTTCAGCTCTTCCAGGAAGGAAAAAGCCCGCAGGTATCTTGGAAAGTATCTATTCCTTTCCCCGATGGTCTCCGGTTGCCGCCCTTCGACAATAACTCTTTCAAAAGGATCTTTATTGTCCGAGATCCCTACCTGTTGTGTCGTGTGGATCCTGTAGCTGATCAGTCGCTCATCCAGGTATTCTACCTTGTTCGCCCCCATCAGGGAAAAACCGATCCATCCGTCATGCCAGAGCTTATGCTTTCCTTCCAGCTTAAAAGGAAGGAGGGCGGGGAGGTACGATCTGCTAACGGCAATCGTAGCGCCCGTCATGATGTTCCCAAGCATAAGACTCCAATACAGAAGGTCTTCTTTCCGGAAGCTCTTCCGGATCTTCTCTTTAAAAAAAGTATAGTCGAGCAGGGTGCCTTTTAGAAGAGCGCCGTTCCCATCTACCAGGTCGGCATCCGTAAATACCGCCCCGCAGCCACTGCGTTCGAATACCTCCAGGGTCCGCCCGATCTTATCCTCTTTCCAGCGATCGTCCTGGTCCGAAAGGAAGATCACATCACCTGAGCAGGCCGCGATCGCCCCTTCAAAATTCCTGCTGCTGCCCAGTTTGCGCCCATTTGCGGCAATATCCCATCGCACCGAAGGGTTTTTTTCTTTCAATTCCCCGATGATGGCGAGGGTGCTATCCGTCGAGCCGTCGTCCCGCACGACAATTTCTTCCGGCGGTACCGTTTGGCGCAGGAAAGACCCTATTTGTTCCCGTATATATTTTTCGCCATTGTAGGTACAAAGGGCGATGCTGACCGTCATGTTCGTTCTTTATTTCTTCCTGGCAATAATATGAACGCCGAAATTGAGCAGTTCATTCGAGCCTTTATCGCGTTTGCTCAGGCGCTGGACGACCCATAAAGCTCCCTGCAGCAAAATCCTGTCCACCAGGCTGACTTTCGTATCCGCATACCGACCGGCCACATGGCCTATCCGGTGCAGCTCCTGCCCGATATATTCGAAATAATTTCCGTTGAACTCCATTTCAGCGATCTCAAAATCATTCTCCGACAAATGCTTCTCATAGAAATACCGGCTGAACCCGTTATAAAAATAATAAGGAGCAAAATGGGTCATGCTGCAGAAGGGGGCCGTTATCAATAAATAGCCGCCCGGCTTCACCAGTCTTTTGAATTCCCTGATGGCGGAGATCGGGTTGGGGATATGTTCGAATACCTCCGTGCACATGACGGCATCCACGGCATGGTCCGGCAACGGGATAGCGGTAATATCCGACACGATATCCAGTTTGGAGTTGTCCCATCTGCCTGTCTGGAGACCGACATCGCCGGTGCCGGTATACTGCCCGAAATCCTGGGAGATATATTCGAGATGTTCCGTGTAAGGCTTATAGATACATTCGCCCGCACCTGCGTCGAGTAATTTCAGGCCGGCCGGCATTTCTTTCAGCTTGCGTATGATCCACTCGCGTCTTGTACTCTCATTGGCAGTACCAACATTGAACATAGGAATTATTTTATGGACTTTTTTACGTGCTCCAGCAGCTTTGCAAAATGGACCTCGTATTGGAGGCTATGTTTAAAGAATTCAGGGATATTTCTCCGGTGGGCGTCCCTGTCCCGGATGGCATCGGCAGCCACTTTGTCGAAATCCGTCTCCCCGTCCCAATAGGTTCCGACGCCTTGCTCCGCAAAAGCCTTCAGGTTTTCTGCGCTGCCGATCAACAGGGGCAGCTCATTCTTCAGATAGGACCCGATCTTACCGCCGGTAAAACCGTTGTTGGTCTCATGGACAGAGTTCTTGTCATATAAAGCCAGTCCGATGTCGGCAGAGCTGAACGCGTAGTTCAGCATGGCGGAAGGGACGGGGTTCGTGGATATTTTTATAAAGGGGTGGTCATTTTCACCCATAAGTCCCGTCGTCCGGGTCTGGAATACGAGATGGTAGTCCCGCTCGCCGTAAGTCTTCGTCTCTTCGTAGATCTTTTTGGCCAGGGTCCAGTTCAGGGTACCAGCGAAAAGGATCAGCGGCTTCCGGTCGTCGATATTAAAAATGTCCCTGAAATAATTACTTCGGATCCGGACGGCATTCCCCGAAGGAGCGTTGGGGAGGACGATATGTTCGTGCGGGTAGTCGATCCTGTTCTGCTCTTTTTGCACCTGGTATCTCTCTTCGCCGAGGGCGATCGTCGCCACGGCTTTTTTATTCGCTATGTAATTCCTTTTTTCCAGCGTCCTGCGCTGCGCTTCCGGGTAAATGGACAACATGTGGCTCAGCAGTTCATCCGCAAAATAATAAAAAGGTATTTTTTGCAGCCGGGCTGTCCGGTAGCTTATCCAGGCGCCGGCGACCGGGGTACCGATGATCGCGCTGTATTTATGATGGCTGGAATAGATGATCTTCGACCAATACTCCATTTTCTGGAAGGCCGATTCGGGGAAGGGGAGGATCCTTATATTGTTGTTCTGGAAGAAAGGCTGGGTGTTATAGGGGTTGTTCACCATGTAGAAATCGACCTGGAAGCCATTGTTCGCGAACTGGATGGCGGGCTCCATATAACAATGCTGGGTCTCAATATAGGAACGGTCGAAAAGCAGCGCTATCTTCGGCATCGGCTTCGGCTATAAAAATTTAGCAACACGTTGATTTATGCCCGGATCCTTAACAGCGATCAGATTATTATAAGGATAGTTCACGCGCATCTTCTCCCGGATAAGCTTCTTTGACAGGTAATCATAGGTGAACCAGGTATATCCATGGTCGACCAGGATCGTATAGATCTCATGGCAGCAATGACCGGCGGCATTGGCATTGTCGTCGGTAAATTCCACCATAAAAGTTGGTGCGTTCTTTTTTGATAATAAGGCGGTGGCGCCTTTCAGGACATTGATCTCGAAGCCTTCGACGTCGAGCTTGATCAGGGATATCTTGTCCGTGTCGACGGCGTTCTCGCGGAGGAAACCATCCAGGGGCTTGACGGTTACCATTTCCGTAGATGAGAATTTACTGTCATCCGATTTCACGAAGGTATTCCAGGCTTCGTGACCATCGGAGGAGATATTCAGCTCCAGTTGGTCTTCCTTATCGGCCAATCCCAACTTAGCTGTCTTAATATTCTCAAGCTTATTCAGTTCACAATTCTCCACCAGCCTCTCGTAGGTCTTCCGCGAAGGTTCAAAAGAAATGACCAATCCTTCCTTCCCTACCCTTTTTGCAGCATAGAGACTGAACAACCCAACGTTGGCGCCGATATCGAGGAAGGAATCCCCATTGACCAGGTAGGAGTTCAGGAAATCGATCTCGTCCGTTTCAAAGCCCTCGAAGATCAACTTAGACAAGAGGGAATCTGCATACAGGTTTATAGCCAGGTCCTCTTCCAGTTTAAAGACCATGGACGCTTTCCCATGGAAGCTTCCCAGCCATTTCTCTTTTGCAAGAGCCGCTTTTTTTTCCCATTTTTTTGCAATATATCCGTTCAGCCGCCTGCTGATATAGTTCGCTATTCTTATGTCAAGGGACACTTTGCTTGTCATGATATGAACAAAATTGAAAAATATGTATTATTAATTAGACAGATGGAGTTACCAGTTTATATACTCTATAAAGAAGGCTATAGAATCTATAGCTTTTCCGATTCTTTTCAATTACCAGGAAGGTTTTAAAATTGATCCTGACAAGGGTATTGAGCAATTTCATTTTCTCTAAATACGGCAGATCCGATTGCAGTACGACATTCGCCGATCTTTTGAAATAAACCGTGTATGAAAAAACGCGGTTCTTGCTGGGATTTACAGGTTTATATTGATAGCTGCTACCGATGGGGATACCCGCCGTATATAGTTCATTTTCTGAGAACGCAAATCCCTTATATAAAAGAATGATCTTAAGAATGACATAACAATCAAACCAGTCAAATATTCTATCAGCAAAAGCAACCCATTTGACATCTTCCGTTCTGTATAATCCGTAAAATATGGAGGGCATTCTCGCTTCCAGGAAATCTTTTGCCTCTTCATATTTAGTCATACCCGGCGGCTTCGCAGGAATGATTATGTGCTCAAGAGTATTGGTCTCTTTGTACTTCACCGCGTAATTACAAAAGGCTGCAGAACGATTGCCTATGACACCCAGCAATTCTTCAACGAATTTCTCTCTCCATTCATCGTCATCTGCCGCCCACATGAAATAAACCCCGGAAGCTTTCTCCAGAACATACTGGAAATTACGATATGCCCCAATATTCGCAGGATGCCTGTGATAGATGATCCTGGGGTCCTTCTTTGCAAATTCCTCTATTATGGCTCTTACATTTTCATTTTCAGAATTATTATCGGCCACAATTATCTCCAGGTTCCGGTATGTCTGATTCGTAAGTAACTGTAACGCCCGTCTAAGTCCTTCAGGTCTGTTGTACGTTGGAATACCGACTGTAACCAAGGGCTCCATAATAACCTATTTAACTCTTTTCAAATATCCATCCGGGGCCGCAGTGATAATCAGCTTATTTTGAATTGACTTATCGATCTCAAAATTTTTGTTGCCTTTGAGAAATTCATGCACGGCTGTCTTTGGATTATCACCAACATTCCACGGCCTATCCTCGAAATAATCTTTCGGCAGGTCTTCAACAATAGTATCAAAGACCATTAAATAACTACCGACAGACACGAGACAATGATATAATTCCAATTCTTTCTTTACATGTTCATGCGTATGATTAGAATCGAGGATTACAAGGATTCTTGATTTTCCTTCGGCTATCTTATACACCTGTTCCGCAGTGCCCTTATCAATCGAAGATCCTTCGATCATCTGAATGCGCTTTGACAGCGGATGCTTTTCAATTTCATCCCTGTTATGTTTCCGTATATCAATATCGATGCCTACAACCTTTCTGTCGCCTCCCAACAGTTCCAATATGGATGCGCTAAGTATTATTGATCCTCCGTGCGCAATCCCTGTCTCTATGATCAAATCCGGTTTCACCTCCCAGATAATTTCCTGGATCGCGACCATATCCTGTGGATATTGGATTATAGGTCTGCCCAGCCAGGAGAAATTGTATACATATTTCTTCTTCATGCTTTCCTCTACCCAGTCACTTGCAATAGATTGAAGGGCCTTATCATTACCAAAAGCAGCTACACGCTGATCGAGTTCTTCCTTAAACTGTTTTATTGGGTCCATTTTGAAAGATTTTACTGAATTCTGTATTAGTTAAAAAAGTAAGAGGTTGAAATTTTAATTCCGTGTATGCTTTTTCAATTGAATTCCGGCTATGTAAGGAAAGCGACCCGGCATCTGTAGTTTTATACTCCAATTTTAAAAACTTTAACCAGTCTTCAACCGAATAGCTTTCTCCCGAGCATATATTATAAATATCGCTTTTTTTCGAGCTGGCCGCACTTTCAATCATGCCCATTATCGCGTCGTCGATAAAGACATATCCCTTAGTATTGGAAATATTTTGCCCGACGAGAATTGGCGCTTTTTCTATGCTCTTTCTGATCAGTAATTTCAGGTAAGTGCTATCATTTAAGTCTTCCTTTGTATATCTTCCGTAAAGATTGGATAACCGGCAAATGCTTATTTTGAATTCCGAGTTTTTACTGTAATTCCAAAGCACCGACTCCAAAAGCATTTTCGTACCGTCATAAACAAAATCATTACTCAGGTGATCTCCATGATGTATGTAGGAACTTTCTTCTTTAAAAAGGATATCCTTTCTCTCTGAAAAACCGTACAACCTGGTAGAGCTTAATCCCACATAGCAGTCCCGGATATTCGTATTTTCAAGCAAATACTTTGTCAGTAAAAGATTGGAGTCGATCGTAGACCATAACTTTGTACGAAAATCGCCGGTATTCCCGGCGCAATTGAAAAAATAATCAAATGTCCTCCCTTTTATCGATTCAAGGTTCTCCCTTCCAAAGGCGTTAATATCGTAATTGTATTGCCCGGAATAATCATCCAGGTATCGCAACAATTGCTTGCCGATATAACCCATCCCTACAATACCGATCGTCTTCCCTCTAAACGAATTTAAAACATCATTCATGTGTTGCAATTCTTACAATACCGCGTATGATATATGGGGCTCAAATGGGAACCGCTTAATTTCTATTTTAGACAAATCCAGGCCTTCCAAAACCGCAGTGGTCTCTCCTGGCCAGCTTAAGTTATTTAATTCGTCAAAAATAATGACAGATCCTTTAGGCATCCTCGGTAAGAAATACTTTAGCGCGAGCTTGGTTGGCTCATACAGGTCAAAATCAAGATGTAGCAAAGAGACGATCTGCTGGGGATTTGCATCAAGAAATTCAGGGATAGTCACCGCAACATCTCCTTTTACTAATGCCACCTTTGGAATATGACCGATAAACCTGTTCTTATTGAATAACTCAATGTTATGAAGCAGGTCCTCATAAGAATCGGCAGCAAATCCGCCTTTCTTCATTTCAGTATTCCGGCTGCTTTTCGAATCCTTATCGGATATACCGGCAAATCCTGAAAACGTATCGAACCCTATGATACGTCTTTGAAAATTGACAGGTTCCAGGGATGCGCTCATTTGTGCGAACCACATCAGGCCGCCTCCCCAGTTTACGCCCCCTTCGATTATGTCGCCTTGTATGTTTATTACTAATTTAAAGATCTCGTATAAAGCAAGATATCTCGCCGTTGTTTGCCTGGAGATATATTTTGAAAAATTTTCAAACTTCTCATTATATGTCCCGATACCATGTACGGCATATTCCTCCATGGCATGGCGATAATCGATTTCTGAGCCTGTCGACCTGTTGGCCTGGCGAAATCTTGAAGGATCTGTCACGTTCTGCTCAGCCATTTTAATCTTTTTTTTGTTTAGGTTTGATATGTAATCTGCTTTCTGTCTTTACAATGGAATCCCCGGGAATATGACCTGTTATGATCGCTCCCGAAGCCACGGTGGTATTGCTGCCGATTTTCACAAATGGTTCGACAAAGACACCCGTTCCGAATTTACAGCTATCGCCGATAGTTACTTTCCCTGATGCCGTGAACCTTGGGCCGAATGTGCAGTGGCTGCCCACTTCGCTGTGATGTTCAATCGCCGTATGAGCGGCCAGGAAGTTATTATCCCCGATCGTTACGGAAGGCGCCAGATAGCAGCCGCTAACGATCAAGTTTCCCATACCCATTTTAACGTTCGATCTGATATTGGAAGTCTCACCGATTATATTTGCGAATGGAA
>Ga0307517_10006791_pt1 | contig 16835 bp, 11 predicted proteins | sample 23_EM_MG_FD_194515 | JGI IMG/M metagenome (GOLD analysis project Ga0307517, IMG submission 194515) | Populus trichocarpa ectomycorrhiza microbial communities from riparian zone in the Pacific Northwest, United States - 23_EM | ecosystem: Host-associated > Plants > Roots > Unclassified | place...
GTACAACGCTTATCTTGAGAGATTATCAAATAAATTTCTTAGGTATCTCTCCACTATTCCGGATTCCCCGCTGATCCGGACAAAATTCCTGGATTTTGGCCATCCGGGATAGCGAGGTGCGACTGTACTCGAGTATGGTAAAAAGTCTGTGCGTATCTGAGCGCCAAACGAGTCCTCGTACGATACGGTAATCGAAGATCCTACCGGTACCGTACCGGTAAGTGTTGCTTTGCAGGCCGTGCTGTGCTGGACCCGACACGACAGACAGCCGCACCCAGAGGGAAATGAAAAAGAGAAAAAAGGAAAGAAAAGGAAGGAAAAGGAAGGAAAGGACCAGATCCATGGATCTTGGGAAGCTGAGGTGGTGATGATGGTGGCACGGTCTATCTACAGAATCAGTTGCCGGTGATCAAAACTTGGAATAAGTATAGCCTATCCGGTTGGGCTGAGGTGAAGTGTCCGCGCGTCTGGAGCAGAGCAAGAAATGTGCCTGAGGCAGAAGACTGAGCAGAAAATAGCAAACCAAAGGGGGTATGAATTGCACCGTGCAGTGAGATAAAAAAGGATTAGCGATAGTGGTTCTGTGGGGGATAAGGCCTTCGAGGTTCGAACTAGCTGAAGCTGAGGTGAACATTTACCCTTCACCTTCAAAAACATCAAGGTCACCCGAGAGCGCCATTGCAGAAGTTACAATGGACTTCGCCGTACGGCAATGGCTCGTCTGTTTACAATGTGAGAGAAAGAGTAAACAAGAGGAACGCGGCACTTACCGGCAACAATTCAAATCTATCGGGTGCGGGTACAATAGTGCCGTGCGCCAAAACCGACCCTCTTGGTCACCTTCTTGTTTTTTCTGCCTTGTAACACACAGCGGAGAGGAGTGCCCTGACATACAGTACTAGTACTCGTACACGTACACAATGTATGGTGTTCAGCTTTTTTCTTCTTCAGAATACCGGTACCCCTCCTGCCGATCTTACCCAATACCGGCGGCACTCACTTTATCAACGAAAAAGCGGAGTTCATGAAGGAGCCGGTTTTAGGTGGTTCTATATAGAGTTTTTCTCCGAAAACTTTGTTTTGTTGCGGCCGGCTCCTTATTGGGTTTTCGCCGCAGTGAGGTCGATTTTCTCAGACACCATACGGTACAAGCACTCGTACGTACAGTACTAGTACTTGCGCGGGTGCTCGGGGGCTATTGGGGACCGGAAAACCATCTCCGCTGATCCCACACAACTCTCCGTAGGGACGAGAGTTACGGTATGTTTTCCAGCCCGCCCTGAGACAGCACCGCGCGACGATCTCTCTCTTTCGCCAGAGACTTTTTGTGCGGTGCGGCACCAGTTACACATCCCTGATCCATCCATTCCGCTTATTCCCAATCGCTTGACAACAGCCGTGCCTGCATCGCACTGTGCGACCAAGGGATATCTTTGGGTCTATTAAAGTTCATCAAAAATTCCAACGAACCGGTATTTCCTGGCCAGGCGAATTGATAATTGAATTCCACACGTAGGTTTTCGTGCGGTGCTCGTATGACGATAGTATCACTTGAGCAGTCTGAAACAGTGAAATTCGGCAGGCCAAGCCAGGTACGGAATGAGCCGGGTTTTGTGATTCGTCGAGAGCTTGGCAATAAGTGACCCCCATTTCCTGAGCACTAGCCTTGGTCCAAAGAGCGATAACGTAAATTTATCATACGGTACTTGACGGTATGCCGAGATATACTCGGGACAGCGGTGCGAAACACTCCATAGCAACCACACCAACACCAACATCAACCTCAGTCGAGTAGCGTCGTAGCTGAGAATGAGGAGGAAAAGGAGGGGTAGTGTAATTATGAAATAGCTGCCCTATCAAACTCGATTTTCTGTTCCCGTCCTGGGGGTTCCGTGTATCTCGGTACGCCGCTGGACCCCAAGAGATCTGGAGAAGAAAATTTCGATATTCGAGCATACTCGAGTATCCGGAATGTCCTTCCTTGGCTGGATATAAACTACTTGGCGATTCACAAAGTATTCGGATGAATTGGCGCCAAGATTTGAACTCTGAGGCGCAAGCCGAGACATCTTGGCGCCAAGTCATCACAATACTTTATGTGGTACTTGGTTGCGAGATACAAGTGTTCGCGTTATTTTGACCCCTCGCGGTACCGCGAAACTCACTATCGGGGATCTTACGTGTAACATAAACCGCAGTCTAAATCAGAATAGGTTTAGCAGAGCAGGTTAACAAAAAAAGGAATACGAGTTAATGAGAGCAAGTAAGCTCATCCCCCCACGCTATACTCTATCCAAAAATCACTATTCCTTCTTGGGGTGTTTTGTCTCTAATCGGGGTGATCCGACGCCGATGGGCGATCGTAGATTTTGCTGAGTTTTTGTGGTGCATGCTCCAGTACGGTATTGAACTGAGACCTGTTCTTCCCATAACTTGGGCGCCGACTGCCGGTGAGGGACAGGCCGAAGCTAGCTCTGTGCCAGGGCCAAGGATAAAATAAGAGCAGAGGTGCATACCAACAGAAGCACAGTACTGTGCCCGATAGAAAGTTGGTGAGTAGCTAATTTGGGTTAACCCGCCAAATAATCCCTATTAGGCGCGAAAATATTACCACAGCGCCTTGTAGCTAAAATACTAGCAGCAGTGGCCCCCCGACAGATTCTCTATTTCTCTTGCGTTTGAAGAGATAATCGATGGATGAGCTACCCAGCCTCTACCGTAGTTCAATACACCAATCAAAAAATAAAAAGACTTTCCTGGCTCTTGTTAAGCAATGTGGGGCTTGCGTTTCCGGAAGGGCTGATTGCGGCGTACCGGTAGCTTACCACTTTTTTAGCCTGAACCTCGTATCAAGCGGAGGACGGCCAAGTGGGCGAGCTGAGACCCTCGTGGCCTGTCCGCCCGTCACCGCCGCTGTGTGTGCGCTGCGAGGACAGCACCGTGGGGCTAGCACCCCCGCGGGCGCCGTGCTCGAGTTACACCCATTTCCGAGAAATTAGGTCGCTTCCCGATACCTTGAATACCATATAAACTCTTTGCAAATCGCTGTCCCCGGTATGCCTCTAACCCCCGGGTCTAGGGACAAAAGGTCGTAAGTCAATATCATATATCGGTATTATCCTAACCTACCTCTCCGGTATCAATCAGCAAGACGCTGCCGCCTCGCATCCTACCGGTATCCTCCACAAAAATCATGAGAAAGGTTACTGCTCCCCCCTGTCATGGTATGATATAAGATCAGCCTTCAGGAACTATTAGATCTCATTAACTAGTATACGCAATTCTGTCAACTTGTCAAGCTAAACCTATCTTGGGCTACCTAAGAGAGCGAATCGCAATGGTTTCGACGGTGATACCGGTACAGTACGGCATGGTGCTTGTCACGAGTAACCAGGGTACTGCAACATTCCCATTTTGATTAGTAAGCACCTTCTGGACATTGTGGGAAAATCAATCCCGGAGGATGAAAGAAGGGGGGGATGTACTAGTACTGTACATCTCTCCTAAAATCAACTTGAAAAATATAAAGATCAAGCTGCTCGGATACTGGCCTTGTTTGATGGTCTCAGATTACCTTCTCCCCCTGCATACTCCGTTTCCTGGACCGGCAAGACATTGAAAGTGTTGTGCCGCCTGTCGCCTTTTGAGACAGGTTAGTAAGCGGCTCTTTGTTATGTTAATACAATAGATTTCGTAAGTGTGCGGACATCTGACCATAGTTAACATTAGCTGTGATACATGACTGTTGACCCTGGTGCCACTGAGGTCGTGGTTCAAGGGTTTCTTAGTCATCCATGTCTCAAAGGTTGACATGGGCGGCACAGCATTTCAATGTCTTGCCGGCTCAGGGGAGACATTATCATGATGATATTTCCCCATTCTCCGATGCATCATCCCGATAATGCGTAGTTCGAATGGTATATCATAATGAATAGCGTTCTGGGTCTCTTGGCACTCCCCTTCGGTGGTAACAATTGCCCAACCTTCCATCCAAAATGCTCAGACTTTAAATCACTATCTTCACAACTGCGCCTGACCTTTGAGATCTACTAGTAGAGGACATCGAGTAGTGTATCGGTATGTTTCCTTTTCTAAATGAATGAATGAATGAATGAATATAGGTCATGCTTTAGTCGTGTAGCAGACCTTCAAAGTGGGAGTACCGGTACTTCTTGGGGGAAATCCACCCGGGTTACCGGTGACCGGCACTATTCTACTCCGTACCATAGAGGAGCATAAGTACCCCGGCGATCTCATGCACGCTGCAACAGGGGCAGAACTGCTCTTGCGCCGTCGTGGGACATCCTGCGGTGACTGCTTATGGAGAAACCCAAAACAAACACCTTGTCGGGTTCCTTGTGAAAATCCTCAAGGTAAACAAACAAGCACACAAGACGATACATTCAAAACCACGACTAAGTCCAAGCCCCTAATGCCGACGAACTCGGTTCGCGGAAAAGAGGCTAGAAACGGGAAAATAATTCCCCGTTCACGATATCTTGAACCGGTAGGCACTTGTATCCTAAGGAGTTTAATTCCTTCACCTAGCGTGACTCAGTAACGTTAATAGTGAACGCTAGATTGTAGCCCACGTATTAAGGGACAAGTTGCATCGAGGGGAAGCACTCTCGTCTCTCTCTTCACCTCCACCTCACATGTGCTGTAACAACACTGCCTGTGACAAATCCTAAACTGCACAACTCTCCTCAACAAGGTATGGGCAGGGCACTCTCCTGCCAACTCATACCATGCGAGGCCAGTATACCTGTCAACTGGCCCTTCCAGCGTTACAGTACCCGCACAGGTATCATCATCCGCAATACGGTGATTACGGGTATAAATAATCTACCCTGGACCTAGCTACCGAAACAAGCTTCGCTCGTTAGGCTGACTTGAAGCCATGCTCACCTTTTATGCCCGGGTTTTCGGACTATTTATCTTACCCCCGCAATATTGCTGCGGAAGCTCCTCTTGCAGATGGGGGATGAGTGGCGCAGCGGACACTCTTAGGTAGGCTGAACCCACGAATTCGATACAGTGAGTCAATATCCAATTCTGGGCTAGCAAACGTGCAGTAATAGAGAACTTTTCGAAATCCGTCCGAGGGAGATTATTTCTTGGATGAGAATCAAGCGTCAGACTTTCAGATATTATTCCCCGGTACCCAATCATCGCGTTGCACGGCTGAACTGAAACTTTCGTGTTACCCCCGGCCCCGTGTCACACAGGCTGTGTAACTGTGGTGTTTCTGGCCTGAAGAACGGGAGGCTTTTTTGTCAGAGCATGGCGGTTTGGGGGCGGCCGTGATTGGCTCTTTAGAGAAGTGTTGGCCGCAGGGGGGGGGACCTTCGGGATTGATTCAAATAATGCGGAGGCGCTTGGTCATGAAGTATCACCCTTCCGGCGTTGGTTGAGTTCAGGTGTATGACGGGAGCCTCTGGGGGATCTATGCGCCCACGCCATTATCGTGGTCGGGTAAAGGGTAATTGCTGTTGCCGGTTCCTTTTTCAAACCGAATGTGACCGACTGACTTAGTTCACCCCCAGATCGAAAGTGATAGACAAAAGGATCCGTAGCGGAGATGAATAAATGGATGATCGATTGAGGCTCGGGTCCAATGCATGTCTAGAACACCGGGAGGATCCGATATCTACCGGTAGTGTTACTAACAACCAAGAAGGTCTATGAATACCGGGGATTTAACTAAATTTAGTTATAAGAAGGGTAGTGGTGATAAAAAGGATAGCGGATCCCTCTCTCGACCTGATATCCACATGCTATCCACCCGACTATCAATCGCTTGATAGAATCACCGCCCCACGCCCTAAAGAGTCATCAACGATATTTTCGGGATGGTCTTCCCGTTTCCATTCGCCGACCATGCACATCAGGGATTTTATAATGTAATCGAGGAGCAGCCTGAACCTCACAGGCGGCGGTGGGACCTACAATTGGTCTAGCGATCGCTTCTCCGGTGTCGCCGAAACCAGGACACGATAATGGAAGAGATTGCAAGTGTCTTAGTATCTGTACTAGCCCAAAGCAAGACGAACGTAAGGATATTCAAGACTTGATCTTGAAAAGAGGGAGAGAGAAAAGGGTCTGTTGAAAATGTTAATCGAAGTATAGGCGAGATAATGAATGGGGGGTGCGGGCGTTGGGTGGTATTACGATAGAGGGGGCGGGGGCCAAGGAGAGCGGGTGTTTGTGTTGCTTATTGAAAAGGGAGGAAGAGGTTACAGAGAAGAGAAAGAGGGAGAAAAAGAAGGAGAGGAAGAAGGAGAAGGAGAAGGAGAAGGAGAGAGTAAGCAGAAGAAAGCGAGTTGCGAATTATCCTTTTGGAAGAAGAGATCGCTATTGGAAAAGAAGAAAGGGAAAAGCAGAAAGGGGGGGAGAGTCTCTATGTAAGAAAGCAAACACAAGGAAATCATATCGTGGCAGGAATGAGTACGCGGCACAACCGTACGCATTCCAAGAACAAGTGCAAGCAACACAACGCAGCGCAAAATATGATCAAGTACAGGGATCAGTCAGACGATTGAGAAGAGTCGCTTCGGATGTATATTGTAACATGAGGTCTGGAAAATGCTAGACTTGAGTGGGGTGACGCAAGAAGTCACGGGGTGTCACTCGGAACTACAGAAATTACAAGAGCGCAATTACCATTTCCAACAGCGGGAGGGGAACAAGGTTTGCGGGAGAGGGCTTGCTCCAGTGCGCTTGTGTCCTCTGATTGTGCGCCGCGCGATGGATATGCTTGTGGGAACCCCTTCTTCGGTCACTCCCAGACTGGGATATGTCTTTGTAATCACAGAATCTCACTCGATTACCAAGCTCCATGTTGTGGGAGTCTCCCTCACCAAGGCAATAAGTTGTGAACTCTTAGATTCTTCTGAGCACTACTTGAATACCCAGTGTGTTGGGCTGCCTAGTTGACAGGGCGGGTGTTTTTGAGCTTATGGAACGAGCTCGAATCTGATTCCTTTATACCACTACTGAACCTTGCCCGACAGTGTCAATAATCTCGCCCTTTACAAGACCACAGCGCCCTGGGAACAGCAGTTTCGGGGCTTAAGCTACCACCGATGGAGTATTGCATAATCGCCTTCACATAAGACTGTTCTCAAGGACGTCCTTGATTCGCCAAATGGCTGAGGATGTCGCCAGCACGTTGGAGTTGCCTCTCCCGGAGTAGTAAGGTTTGTCTTATTTTTCTTTTTTACTTCTAGCGGTGGGGGGCTGAAGGTCTTTTTTTTATAGCTGTGTTTTCTTCAATCAATTGCGGGGGGTATGGAGTTCTGGGTGTCCTGGGGGGGTTTTAGATTGTTCTGGTTGGGGTAGTATCTGGGTGTTCCTGGTGTCCCGACTTTCGCAGCGGACAGGGGAAGTGGGGGTGCCGAGTGGCCACCGACGCAAGAAGATCTAGCGGCTGGGGTTTATTCGTGGCTGCTATTTGTTCAAGATGAGAGGGACTTACCACGGCACAACCGGTCACTAGGCTACCGCATCAAATTGTACCTGGACTACCTCGAGGCGGAAATACCTCCCCGCGTTTTTGTTCTTGTGTTTGTGGATGAATGCAATTGGGATAGATCCCAATGAAGGTCATATATTAATCCGTTGTATTGTAAATGCGGGCCGTGGTTAATTAGCTTTCATTGCGCATGTGAGTCCAGATCCTCATGTTGAGGGTAATGAATTATATTAACACACGGGGGATGCCTGGGGGTACTTTTAGTGGGGACCAAGTTACGACACGATATCAATAGGTATCGGTGATCACGTAACCTCACACCCGGGGATTGTGAATATGGCTGGCTGCGGATCTAATCAGCGGGCCCCATCGCTCGGAGACCGTAATCGCTCTGTCCGGAAGATTCGGAACTTGGACTTTATATTTAATCGAAAAACAGTTCGGCGTCACATCATCAGACAACCCCCATCCAAAAACAAAGTGAGAGAAACCCACAAACAAAAATATTGCGTGGAGTAAACAAGAAAGCATCCCCCCTCCCCACATTTCGCCTCCAAAAGTTACAACATCACCCCCTCTCCCTGCCTCACCACAACCTTCTCCCAATCCTTGTACGTGCCAACGTGCGCCAAGCAAATCCGCACATCCCCCCGCGCCTTCGCAAACTCCACGATCTTCGAGATATTCTCCCGGGTGCGGTCCGCGTCCTTGTGCATTCCAAACCCCATCCTGCCGCCGGGCACGTACTCCTTCAAATGCGCTTCGCAGTGGCAGCTGTCTCCACCAAGTAACAAGCACCCCCCCTCGACTCGTGCGAGCGCGATCGTGTGTCCGGGCATGTGCCCAGGCGCATCAATGAGTAGAAAACTACCATCGCCAAAGAAGTCGCAGGCAGCGTCCCAGGGCGCGAGGCCCTCGGTGGGCTTGAAATCGCCCTTCGTGAGTTCTAGTGTCCGGCCCTCCGGAAATAGGCTCTCAAGAAAGCGCGACTCAGGGTTGATGGGATAGGCCGGCCGAACGTGAGCCTGGGTCCCAGCACCATATACTATCTTTGCGTTGGGAAATTTCTCGGGATCGCCGGTGTGATCGAAGTGTGCGTGCGAGCAGAATAGGTAATCGATGGACTCGGGTGTCACGCCGTTTCGGGAAAGCCCTGTCGGGGCGTCTTCGGGCACGCATGGACGCAGGAAGGCCTCGAAGGTGGCTTGCATTGAGGGTGGGTACGCGGAGGTGTCGTTGCGGATGCCGGCGTCCCACAGGATGTGCAGGCTTTTACCCGGGTGGTGGAGGTGGAAGAAATGTGCGGGGAATTTTTCTACTATGTCGGCATTTGCGGGGGTTGTGTCGTTGAAGAGGAGTTTTTTCGGGAGGAAGGCGTAGCCGGCATCTAGAGCATGGACTTCTAGGGTTGTCATTTTGTGTAGGTGCTGATGGCAGTGGTGGTGGGCTGTTGTGAGAATTGGAAATGCGAATTGAGATCGTGGGATTGATAGTTGGGGTTTCCGCACCGGCGGGGAAATTGAGTGCGGTAACCGTGACGCAAGATTGAGAAGAGGAGGGGTGGTCAATTGTTGATTGTTAAGCCGTGTGGGGGAGGCGGGGGTATTACTGTTGTCTCAAGTATCACAGCAGCGGTAATTCGGCTGCTGTTATATGTTAGAAGTTGGTTCTAGTACCACACAGTTAATAAATTGCCGGTAGTTCTTGTCTTTTACGGCCATCGCCTTGATCAGCAGCCCATAACGCAAAAAGACAGTATAAAACGGAGAAATAAGCCCTCGACAAGGCCTTCGCCGGAAGGCTAATCGCTTCGCCACGGCTTCGTCTTGAAGACCGCTTTGCCTGATATTTTCAACTCCCGACTCTCTTCCGTCCTATATCTGCGATATCATATCCCCCGTTGCCTCGCCCAGTTACGCTCAGGACCGTTATATCCACCCGACCGATCGGTACTTGGAGGTTCTGTAGGCGCAAAATTCATAGTTAGCATAGGTGAGTAATTCGCGTCTATTTTCTATCGAAACATCGACTCTTGGGGTAGTGGCGCTGGGCGGGTTGTCATGCAGAGGTGCTCCGGAGGGGGGGGGGGAATGGCCTCCTGTGTGGGCACACCCCGCATTTTACGGAGTTGGCTGGCGTCGGTAAGCTCCGACGACCAATCTCCGGAAGGGTTAGGTTTGAAGTAGAATTTCGGATTACTATTCTGGCTAGGGTGCCAAGGACCTCTGTGATGGTTCTGGGTCAGTGTTTTTGGAGAGCCTGGATCAGATGGGAGAGGTGCTACCTACGAGTAGTGTATTAGGCGTGATGGAGTGAGCTACATGTGGGGCGCGTTTGGACGAAGGGAAGTGGTTTACGTTGGTAGTAATCACCCGTAATCACTCGGAAAATAAATAAAATGCTTTGGGAATTTGCAACAAAAATGTGAGAGCTGGCTAGCGCTACCAGCGGGGGAGATTGAGTAATTTAGAAGATGGACAACTTGGGGGCCGAAGAAAAACCCTCAAATAATGAGGCGAAGGAAGTAGAGGAGGGAAGCTCGCTGAACCTAAAGAGAGCCGTCTCTTTGATATTTTCTCCAATAGGGCTGTAGTATCAGTTTCAAGGCCCGGGGACTGGATCTGAGTGGGGGGACTCCCGTAGAGGAGAGAGTCAACATTATTGCTCTAATTACTTCTTTCGTGTAGCTAGATGGTTCTCTACTCAAGGTGGGCCACCTTCCTCTTGGAGATGTAGCCAATCGTTTCGCTGTTCGGGAGGAGGAGGGATCTATTGCTTACTGTGGAATTTACTGGTGTCAACAGCTGAGCACCAGAGGCTTCCAAATCATAAGTCCTGGCCTAAGTTGGTTTGGAGATTGGCTGACACTTGGGGACTGAAAACTTTCTCGAGTGTGAAGTTGAGGAAGGCTACTGTGACAGTGAAAGCGGATCCGAGGTTGGCAGGAAACACAACTTAAAGTGTATTTTCAGTCTTATTTTGATCTGTTCTCATGCTTGCTTTATTTTTGCCCTTTGCCTTTCGTCTCTGCTGTTTGGTGGAGCCTTTCAGTAAATTAGATTTCTCATCGTCACTGAAAATTTCCTTCACACTGCAAGTATGGCGGGGATTTTACCCCTCCAGCCACTACTGGCTAGCATAGTATCATAGAAAGGGGAATTTTAGATAATGGACCCTTACAAGACAGTATACCAAGTCATCCATCCATACCATATACCTCCGTGAAGAGAAAGATCCCAGAAAAAAACAAACTAACAAAACAAAACAAAACAAAACATCCCACCACATCCGGTAACCTAGATCTCGAAGATTTTTCCCTCATCGGCCTTGTCAAACAAGACAAGGGCCTGTGCCTCCTAGGCATCATGGAGATTATTGATCTCTAACTTAACCCAAGCCTCGAACTCATTGTAGTCCTGGGCTCTGCCGGCCTCGCCCTGAACCATGTTGTGGACTCTCATGCTGGTGAGGCGGGTAATTTTTTCTTCGTATTTCCTCTTGGAGGCGTCATAGAGGTGGACGTATTGAGCGTACTGTCCGTCGGTGATTTTCTGGAATTGAATCCGGCTGGCGGGCGAGTAGCAGGAGAGTGGAAGAGAGTTCATCTTATCGGGGGTCTGGTCACAGTGCTGGAGGAGCAGGCGTGAGGGGGAGTGTAGGTGAATTTTGGGGGTGCTTGATTGGGGCTGAGTGATAGAGAACGCAAGTGGTATCATAGTGAGTTTGTTGGCTAGGAACAGTGGCTCCTGGGAGCCCGGAGCCGCAATAACTTTAATTGCGAATGCGATTTTAGCGGGTTCAGCAATCAGCCGACTTTGACACACTTCTCTTCGTAGAGCTGGGCTAACCGAAGTGTCACTTTAATAATATTATGTCACTGCTGTACAAGAATGATTGGGGAGCAAATTAGAGATTGTGACTGAGTGTGGTCGATAACAGCGCTAAAGTTTCCCCCACATCGCAAGCTTCGAAGTTTCACGACATTCCTAGGAACATGCCTAATGCTAAATTAACACCTCTGGGTGACAAATAATAGAGGGGCTCAAAAAAGTAAGGGATAATAGCTTCAGACATGACAGGGTCCAGAGGCTGTACTGATATTGGAAGCCTACACGATCGACGAGTAACGATTACATGACACATTGGGTTCCATAACCTGGTCCACCGTTAAATAGCAAAGTGAGGTAAATCGCAACACAGTAAAGGTAGGTTAGCATGCCATTTTCCTACAAAAGCGCATGACAGGTAGGTTAGATCGAGTGAGAGCAACAATTGGGGTTTCGAGAGGGTACAGGACAAACATCGGCAACGAAAACCTAGATATCTAAACAACCCGATTGGAAGAACCCAGAGTTACTTCCTCCATCTTTTTCAACCGATTAATCGGGTGTCCATGTGGGATCCGGCCCCTCTTAGCTCCTCCGCCTGCTGCTTATGAAGTACCTTCGATCCGCATTGCTTGTAATAAAAAAGGAAAATTTTCGCCATCAGAATAAGAAGAAGAAAAGGAAAAGAAAATGGGTATGATCTTAAGAGCCTATTTTCTAGGCATTTTACACCATGATGCCCATCAGAAACGTCGCATCAAGAGTGGGGCCAGCACTATCTGTATGCTCTCGACAGCAAGACAAAAACCCTCGAGACGGCAGTATCTTCCAACCACCTCTTCCAGTTCGGGATAGGTAGAATAAATAGACTGTTTTCGAGCATAGGTTAACTTGTATGGTGGTACTTAAGAACAAAAGTCCAACAACGAAAATGCGTCCATGGTAACCAACATGACAACCAAATGCCAAGCTGGAAGCAATAAATTTGTTTGTACGGTGAACCACATTTTCGCTCACAATGCTGGAAGTGATTATTTTGTATGTGCAGTGATTCAGATTATTGATTCTGCCATGGAGCCAAGGCAGTAAACAACCTATAAATCTGGACAGTCAGGCTAGGCTGGGACCGCCGGGCCCTACACACTCGGCCTTGGGTAGTATGGTGAGCAACACGTGATAGCGGCTGCTAAGGGGGGTGCCAGGGGAGATGGAAAGACAGCTGAGATTTTGGGGGGGACTATAGGAGGTGTCAAGAGATGGTAGGGTGTTGGCAAGGACTGTAGGGTGTAGGCAAGGAAGGTAGGGTGTAGGCAAGAATGGCAGTAGGGGGATATAGATAACAGGTTTTAGGAATGACTGCCGTGCACATGAGGATAAATATTTGAGTACAGGTAATGAGTGTAAAGAGGTCTTGGCACTGAACGTTAGTCCAAGGCATACAACTGACAGGAAGGTCATAAGTGATGCCGGTCGCTTAGCGTAAATGTTTGGAGATGATGATCTCAGGTTCGTGGGTCAAGGCTGATCATGTAATGGCAGATCAGGGTCAGGGTTCGTGGGTTCTTGGTGTGGGTTTTGGATATCAGAATAGGAGACTTTATATTCTGAAGTACAGAAGTCGTGAAAGAAATACCAGGTAGCATAGAGAACCAAGGAAATCCTAGTACAGCCTTTTGCTGCCTGACTCATATCCTAGTATGAGTCACATATCCGCGTAACCAAAGAAACAATACAATTTGTTGCCAATCTTACAAAGGAAATCCCTCATAGCAACCAGGAAACAAGCCAAAGAACACCAAAGTTATCCCAAGGCGTATCTCAACCGGGGACCGTGAGAATGAGAGGGACTAGAGGTGACAGCCAGGGTTTCCCGATAATGGTTGGGGCGGGCAAATCAACTATGAGTGATATATGGTGATGCAATGCTGCTGACATAGTAAACAATATTCCTACAAGAAAGAGAAGATTAAATAGATTATCAGGCTGCAAGTGTTAAGATAAAACTGAACAAGTCATTCTTCTATGAGTCTTATTCAAGTTTCTCTTTCACATTCTTCTTCAAGCATTGCAAGATTGTATTCGGGTCACGCATTCAGGTTTCTGTACAGAGTTTTCTATATATTATGCAGGCAGTACTTTCCAGATGTACTGTGGGATAGACAGGTTGGGCTGGCACAGGTGGGAATTGTACTGCTATTAGGTGTTGGAAAGCCTGTATGAGTGTTGACTACTTACTTTTATAAGCTGAATCAATTTATTGAATAAGCCTTAGGATTAATGTTACAGGGTAGCTAACATGGTAGGATTCCAAGCTAACTAGGTCGAGGATATTCGAGACAATGGATTATTAGTCAGGAAGGCTCGTAGGTAATCATTTGGTAAAGGTAAAGTAATAAAATGTAATCAAATATCAAGAGTTAAAATATAACTCGCTAACTTGTTTAACTTAATTATATTAGTAAGGTCTCTTCTGCATTACGTGATTCCCAATCACTACTTGACAAAGTCAAAAGTCTCCGGAAATCTTGGCGCCAAGATATTAGGAATAGCAGGGAAATAAATGGCGAATCGATGAGCGAAGAGAAAAGAACAAGGCGATATAAGGTGTAGAATTAAAGGAAGATAGAAATGAAAGATAAGGAACTATCTAAAGTACAAATAATTCATGCATGAAACTTGTTTCCCCTGTTGGCGGCCATACACTGTACCATAAAGTTAATATCCAGCGACTTCACAATTTCATCTCTCACATTTTGCCTGGACACTTGGCGCCAAGATTTCCAGAGACTTTTGACTTTGTCAAGTACAGAGACAATACTCAACCACCCAAGAATTATTAAATAAGCTTGATCTTAGTGGGAGTTGAACTCAGGACCTCATATCTATAGTTACAGAGCATACTAATTAAGCCATACTATGTATACTAATGTTCATGCTACTTCGACTCAAACTTCTTTAGTTAAGAAGTATCTTCTTAACAATTCAGTTTGTTAGAACAAAGTGCGAACATCATTTGACTCTGAAAACTTGCCCAGCTCAACTCAGAGAATCTCCCGAATTGCTATTTCATCTAAGGGTGTCCCCACTCCACCAGTAGACAGTCTTCGATCTCTTTGTCATGATAGACTATATATGAATATGTGGTTCAAATGTCTACATACCAATAGTAATATGGAATATGGAGTGATCAGTTCCGATATCCAGCTATCAAAGTATTATGCAGCAATATGTATATGCAGCTAGGAAATCAGAGGAGCAGTGTTCTCTAAACATCGTTCCAATCAGTTAAACATATCTTGAAACGTGCTCTCATTTAGTGGTCCAAGTCGTCTTCCAGATGCCTCTAGGAAGCTCATAATTTTGGGAGCATAGGTTTGGATATATGGTCATCGTATAAAGCCCTATACCTCACTCTTGAATATTAGGTAAGCTATTCCCGCTAGGGTAATAGTTAACTCATCTTGTGATGATGTATAGATGCAACCGAAGTCGACTCACAGGCCAATATATAAGACTTTTCAGATGAGTAATAGTGAAACTCAATTGACTCTCTCGGATCCGGATATCTACATCCAATATCAGGACTTTTGGACTCCAATAAGAGTTCTCTTTGTTGTACACAGTTGGAGGGGAAGGGATAGATATTCAAAAGGTTGAAGATATGCTGGCAGCCTTGGAGATTCATGCCTGTGGTTTTTGAGTTCTATTTCGGCAAAGGATTTTATCTATTGTATTTCCTAAAGATATATTCTGCTTTATTTGTTTATGCACATTACAATATTCGCCAAATGAAAACATATTAGGGGAGTGAAATCATGAACCTTGGGTTTGTAAGTATATGTGCAGAAAAAATGTAACGCCAAAACTCCCTACTAATAAGGCACAGTAAGATGTTTAGTCCTACCTCTATCTACCCTAGTCCATCTATAGGGTTCAAAAAAGCTGGACTACCACAGATGGTCTGTCTAGTCCTATCTTCAGAACTGACTGGACAGTTTGGAATAGGGAGGCCAACTACGACTGGAAGGGAAAGATCTGAGAAGGACAGGGCCTGCTCATTTTTGTTCACGATATGAACAATACTATCACTTCTACCACAGGAAGTGAAAATGTAGTTCACTGTATAAACACTTTTCTCGCTTTTTGCTTGAAATTTGATTGTCAGGTTTGTTGGCATAAATGCATTTTCATTGTTGGACTTTTGTTCTTAAGTATTTCTGTAACTTGGAAGGCTGATGGGTTGAGCTTGCCATTGTGCTTTCCATTATTGACCTCTCAAGCCTATGCTCAGGCTCATGCAATATATGAGAAACCTTTTCTGATAATACACCTGTAACAGGTTTATTCCTGTCTAACGAAAGTACAATAGGACCGGCGGTAGACCTGCTAGCGCTGGTGCTAAGGGAGGCTTCAAGGGACCGGTAGCTAGAAGGATAATAGTTGAAGGACAAGTTGGACTCAGGGATTGCGTTCAACCAAGTGTATTCTTAGACTGAAGGTCTGTCGAAGTCTGCTGTCTCCTGCTAGCCAGGAGACTGGTTTAAATACAAAACCCAAGAGCGATAGCCTTCCTGCAATCACGATCATTACCAGTAGCTGCGCACATACCGGAATCCTGTAATCCTGCAAGACCAAAGAAAGAAACATAGCTCAGCCTCCACCAGTGCTACATGACCATTCCATACCCGGAATTCTAAATATAAACTTCCAGCAAAGCAAACTAAACATAGCAATACGATAGCATAGCCTATCTGACTCAGAGACAGTGGCGGAGCTGAAATCAAATCAAATAAATCAAATATAAATCAACTAAACATAGGAGATCCTGCACTGCCCGCTCCTGTGTACCGTTACCGGAACATGTACACATGTTACAACACCCTCCAAGGATGCTCCAACAATTAGTATCCCCCAAGGCTAATACCATCTGTCATGGGTACCACTTGCCAGTGATTAGAACCTTTTGTTACTTGCTGGGTTGTATACATGGATCCAGGTGCAGCAAGCACTGTAGCTAAGTTTTGAGACACCAATATAATTAAACAGTGACATATTCTCCCATTCGTGACTCACTCCAGTCTCCAGGTACTGCTGGATAATCATACATTTGCAACCTATAGGACAGTTCCGCTCTTAAACTCAGCTAGGAGTTTCTCACCAAATACTTTCCAGAAATCCTGATCTGAATTTGCTGCCTCTATAGCCAGCTCCCATTGCTCCCTGGATACTGGTAAGAATACCTGTTGAGTGTAGTAGGGTACGGGCAACCACCCTAGTAGTGTTGTGGAGAAGATAGGACGGCGTTGAGGGTAAACCACTAGTTGCGCACACATGTTTGTTAGTCCTATTTAGTTAGCAGCGGCGCACATCTGAGAATAGAATAAGTTCTCTCACATCCACCACGTCTACCCATCCAACAGGTTATGAGCCTTTGCGTTCCACGCAGCTTAAGCCAAGGAGAAAAATCGTCCATTCGATAGGCGGCTATCTACGCCGTGTGCTTTTTCGAATCGTTCTTCTCACCCGGCTTGAGT
>Ga0307517_10006792_pt1 | contig 16835 bp, 9 predicted proteins | sample 23_EM_MG_FD_194515 | JGI IMG/M metagenome (GOLD analysis project Ga0307517, IMG submission 194515) | Populus trichocarpa ectomycorrhiza microbial communities from riparian zone in the Pacific Northwest, United States - 23_EM | ecosystem: Host-associated > Plants > Roots > Unclassified | place...
TAAAACTCTAAGATCTAACTAGGAAAAGAATTAAGAAATAATTATGAAAATAAAGAATCAATTTTAGCTTGATTCAAAGGTTAAATTAAAAATTATATTTGTTTTATTAAAAAAATCACTTTATGTGATCGTACTGTTTCTTAAAATTAGACTTGTTGATACATATCTAGCGTTATATACACCATGTGATTGGTCGAATTATATAAAATTCAAATAACATTATGCACAATGGCTGTGAAAGAAATATAATATCTACAATTTTAAACCATTCCATGAAAATCAAGATGGTTTTAAATTAGAGGTAAAATACATTAACACTTGGATTTTTATAAAAACTTACAAACCACTTGAAAATTTAATGTTGCATATTTTTCCTTTCAGATCCAAAACTTTTTGTGTATTTTAAGATATTTTTTTTAGGGGTGTTTGTTTTTACAGTGGTTCTGTGCTTTTGAAAAAATTAAATTTAATGATTCATATATTAGTTTTAATGATTCACATAGTTTTACAATAACGAAGGATGATATTAATGATTGATATATATATATATATATATATATATATATATATATATATATATATATATATATAAAACACTGCAGCACCCTTAATTATTATTATTATTATTATTATTATTATTATTATTTTGTGTGGTTTGAAAGTTGCATGAACCAAATATATTGCGGTGAAATCCTGATTTAATATTTTAAATAGATGAAGAAAAGAGCTTATACTTAAATGAGAGTTTTTTTTTTCTTAATTATATATACTGCATGATTATATAAAAAAACATGGGTTCTTGACTTGTAAAATTGTTAATGTTAATTGAATATATAAGATTAATGTATGTTTTGGTTGCACACAGCTTGAATTGCACAAGTTTGTAACTTTATTCTTTTCCTATCTTACCTCTTGATTCTATCAATTTTATTCTTCTCCTTCTTCTTTTTCACTTTACTTTGATCTTATTTTAGTATTGATTGACCCACACAAACTAGTTTTATGATATTTCTTATCACAAAATAAATAAATAAATATTTTCAATTTCATTAATGAAAACCCTTTTGTTCTGAAATCCAATGTCCTTGGACCCTTCTACCTTTTCCCTAATTGAATGCTATGTTCTGATTTTCCCGAGAATCCTATACCAATACACTAACATTTGATCTCGTTCAACTCAATCTTAGCATCAATTTACTCACTCGATTTTGGCCATTTATTGTTTATGCTTTTGATTTTCCATCTATTCTTTCAATTAAGAAAATAAAAAACATAAAACAGTTTCTAGGAATTAGTCAAAATGAATTGCTCTTATACATCACTAAAATGTTATGACAATTAGGATTAATAATGATAGTAAACAACAATCAAGGTCCAGAATATAATCAAGTTAATGATTACTACAATAGCTAATAAAATCAATTAGGATTAAAATCTTTAACATGATCATTTGTCATCTTCATATTGACTAGGGACAAATAAGTATTTTTTTTCATCTTGATCGCATAGTAAAACAACCATAATACCTTTAGAATGAAAACATTTAAACCTAGTGTTAAAAGGTATTTTTGTATTTTTACAATGGTTTTTTGTTATTACAATTTAAGCTGAGGGGCAATTTGACATGTAAACAAATATAATCAATAACAAATAATTAAAATGCAAAGTAAAACGATAAAAATACCCTCAAAATACAAAAAAAGCCTAAAGTCAAAGGGTATTTTTGGTTTTCATAATGGTTTTTTTTAATTAGAAAGTCAGCTTAAGGATATTTTTGTATTTAGCTAAATTTAAGAGAAAAAAAAAGATGTGCGCGTGTGGCACACCCTAGGGTGTATGGGAGGCATTTGCGCTCTTCGGTCGGCATGTGTTGTGCCTCTCGGTCTCCAAAAATACCCTTTTGTCATGTCTTTGGAAGCGTTATAGTGTCCTTTTCATGTTGGTCTGATGCGTGTATCTGGTGATGGTTCAGTTTGTTGTCGGTTATACTTTTTTTTCCCTTATTTTCTCTCTCCTTCCCCAAAAATCACTATTTTACCCTCTTGGTTGTTGGTATTTCAACTTCAGTCTCTAATTTTGTTTTCTCATTTTTAGTAATGGTTTTTTTGTAGAAGTTTTATTTGTTTTCAATTTCATCTTTAAATCCCAATTTACCAAATATTATATTTTTTAATTTGGTACTCAATCTTTGGATTTCTATTTTTTTGCCTTGCCACTTTTGTAAAAGTTTTGTTAGTTTTCAATTAAACGAGCCATGGAATAAATCATAAGGGTTAATGAGTTCTTAGCATTTTATTTGGTTCACCTTGGGGTTTAATCAATTTTTTTTTCATGGTCAAAAATAAAAATGCTAAACATCTATTGATTTCAAAACAAAAAAGATATGAAAAGAGTGCATATTTCATTAAAAGATGGGATGTGGCCCCAACAAACATGAAAAAAAAAAACAAGAACAACAAAGTTCTATAACAAAAATAATTGACAATGCAGCACCCTTCTTAGATCAACTTCTTTAGCAATATATGTGTCTCACTAGCATTTTCAATCACTTGGTATGTTGAGGATGGTCTAGTGACAATGTAGTAGGTACCATTATCCTTCACAAACTCAACTTGTCCATTGGTCATAAGCTTTTAGACTTGATACTTGTAATTCTTGTAATTTTTTTATAGTGGCTGAGAATCCCATTATGATATTCACACTTTTCATTTGAATTTTACCACTTAGAAAATGGTGATTTTATAGGATCTAATGGAATTAGGATAATACGTTCGATATTGAAGAGACGCTGATAATTAAATATCTTTAAGTGGTAAATGTATGTCAATCTTTGACAGTAGTGTTTGAGCAAAATCCCACAGATCTTTAATGGTGATCCCGACAACTTTTAAAGGAGGAAAATACCATAAATCTTGACATCTCTTCAAGATTAACTTGAATTATCAACCTAATAGAGGGCATGTGCTAAACATTAAAGATATCAAAAGTATTTAGTTGCCTAGGAAGGTGAAGTCTATAAGCATTTTCATTTATCTTCTGCAACACCTTACATCTCACGAGTAAGCATCACCTATACTAGATCACTAACCTCAAACACCACTCTCCTACGATGAGTATTAACCAGGGCTTTTATACTTGACATTTATGTTAGGGATTGTGTTATTGACTTGGTTATGAATATTATGTAAGTAATATGCCATACTATCATCTTGGACACTCTAGAAGAGTGACATAACTCTAACACTCTAAAAGTGTTTTGTCTATAGATGATCTCGAATGGACTTAATTGGGTAGTCCAATTTCAAGATCTATTACATGCAAACTCTACTTGTAAAAAGGTCAGATCCCACTATTTTGGCTTATCTCCATCTAAACTTCGCAGTAAGTTACCAAGGCTTTGGTTAAACTAGGGAAGATCATTTTCAGTTCAGTTCGGTTTTTATAAAAAAAAAATAACTAAAGTTGTTTTTTAAAAAACTGAAACCGAACCAAAACAGGTTCAAACCGACTAGTTTCGATTTGGTTTTTATAATGAAAACCTGTTCAAACTAATCGGTTCGGTTCGGTTTGGCTGGGTTTTTTTTGTTTGGGTTGGTTTTTCTGATTTGACTCGGTTTTTTTCTGGTTTGGCTCAATTGTTTTTGGTATTTTTTCGGTGTGGGTTCGATTCTGTTTTTTTTGGTTTCAAGCTTATAAAACCAAAACTGAACCGGTCGGTTTTAAAAAATTCTAATCGGTTTAATCAGTTTTTTTCACAGTTTGGTTTTTTCGGTTATTTTTTTTTCTAGTTTTCTCAGTTTAATCTATTTTACTCACCCCTAGGTTAAACACCTTCATCTGCCTATGTGCCTATGGATGATATGCTCTATCAGAGTTTAGTTGAGTTCCTATCTTACTCCATAAACTCTTCCAAAAGTTATTCATAAACTTCACATCTTTGTATGAAATAATGAACATAGGAATGTCATGTAAACAAATCACCTTGTTGAAGTAGAGGTAGGCTTTTCATGTTGTATCCATGGTCTTTCAACAGGTTGTGAAACAATCATCTTTAAGAACTTATCCACAACAATTAAAATAAAATCCATGGCTTATTAGGTACATGATAAACCTTAACATAAAATCTATATTGACATCCAACCACGAAGCATCAAGAACCAGGTAATGAAGTAGAGAGTCCAACATTTGTTAAGGCTTCCTTAAACCTTTGAGAAACAACACATCTCGTTATAAAAATAGATATATGGTCAGACAACTTAGACCAATAATAATTTGCAAACATTAGGGTCAATGTCTTATCCCGCTCAAAGTGTCCCTTAATGCAATTCACAGATGTTTCTGTAAGGAGCAATCTAGGATACAAAGCTGCAAATCATGAAATAGATAACCACTCATAAGTACAAAGTTATATCGTTTACCTTCATCTGTCAACTCAACATCAATCTGTCTAAATGATGAGTTACTTGAATATAGCTTCTTGAAAGCATCAAACCTTGTCACTTAGGTACATATAGTACTGAGTAGAATAACCCACATATTGAGGATATCAACCACTTTGTTTAAGTTGCCTAGGTGGTGCCTTAGCAAAAAGTGAACTCTTGTAAAAATGACACCTATTTTGTAAGCTGATGACTTAAGTTATGCTGCCCATTCATATGTTTAAGAGCTTCATGATCTGTGATTAGGATAAACTCCTTCTTTATTAGGTAATATCACCAATATTTAAGACTCTGAATAATAGTATATAACTCCAGATCATACATTGAGTGTGTCATAACCCAATTTTTGATCCTTTTAATAATGGTGAAAAAAAATAATGATGATGAAAAGCAAGTAAAATGAAATAAATGAAGAATTGATTAAAATTTGGGTTAAGGGCAACATGATTGGAAGTTTTGAGGTTTAATTAAACTTTGGAATTAATCTAATTAATCCAATCAAGGATTTAATTGGAGAATTGATAAGTTTTGAGACTTAATTGAGCTTGAAACTAATTTAATTAATCCAATCAAGGGTTTAATTGGAGAATTGATAAGTTTTGAGACTTAATTAAGCTTGGAATTAATTTAATTAATCAAATCAATGACATAATTAAAGAAATATCAAAGTTTGGGGTTTTAAATGGGGTCTAAATTGCAAAACTTAAAATCCAAGGACTAGCTTGAAAATGGCGCCAAACTGCAGGGGTTCAATTACAATTTAACTAGGGGCTTAGTTGCAAAACTTTCAAACATTCAAGGGCCAAAATGCAAATGGCCATTTCACATCTCAAAACGGCGTCGTTTCAAGGGACACTGTTCATCTTCTTCAAACAAGAAACGGACACTGCACGATCCTCATTCCCTCATTACTCCTGCAATAACAGTCCTGAGTCTTCATTACCAAGGGAGACGGATGCCATTCTCCGACTATAAAAGCCAGAGAAGGGATGCGCACAGGGGACGAAAAAGGAAAAGCAGACTTGCATTCCTCTGTTTCTTCTCAAAGAAACAGAGGAGGCTAAAGAAAAAAGCCACGAACAGGGGGGAAAGGAGGAAGAAAAAGGCAGAGCCAAGGCTGAACCAGGAGAAAAACCGGGGAGAAGAAAAAGCCACGAACAGGGGAAAGAAAAGCTAGGGAAAAAGGGCAGAAACGAAGGAGAAGAAAAAAAAGAAGGAGAGAACCGGGACCGAACACTAATAAACAGAGGAAGAACGCAAAAAAAAAAAAACAGGGGAACTGGAGAAGACAGAAACAGAGAGAAGCGTTGGCCAGCCAACGCACAAGCACCAGCCTTGTCTCGGGTTGCACCACCTCTTGAACAGACGAACACAAAGAAAAACGAAAGCGCATTGGACATGAGAAAGAGAGACGCAAACGAAACAAGGGGGAAGACAGAGCAGAACGTGAAAGACAGGGGACAACAAAGCAAGAACCAAGGAGAAGGGAACAGAGAGGAGCTTAACCTACGAATCTTCCATCGCGTTTTCATCTTCAGAGCTACCAGGTAAGTAAGCTTCTCTTTCCCCGCTTTTCATTTTAATTCACCGGTTACTGTTTACTTTGGACTTTAATTCATTTCCTGCTTTCTTTGATTTTTGCCCAGCCGGGTCACTGGCTTGGGCCAGTGACCGGGCTGGGCTGGCTGGGTCTAGCCCAGCCCATGTGGGCTGAGCTAGGCCCAGCAAAAAAAAATAAAAAAAAAATAAAAAATGTATATGCATGAATAAAAATAATATAAATTTATTGATTTATTTACTGACGCCAGAGTTAGGAATAAAAATACCGGTTTAAATTTATATTATTTTTATTCGTTGTAGTTTTATTTTATTTAGCTAGAAAAATAAAAAATATATGTGCATGCATAAAAATAAATTTATTTTTTATTCGAATATTCACTGGCGCCAGAGTCAGGAATATTATAAACAAATCATCATAGCATAAACTAATAAACATTTAGCAATTTAAGACAAAACCAGCAATGCAGTCTGCCTTAGGCGGAACGTTTAAGGGGTGATAATATCTTCCATTTTACATAACCAATCCCGAGCCATAGAATCTCTGTTAACCAGTTAGGGTTCCTAGTGACCATAATACTAGGTGGCGACTCTTCAAACAAGACATTTTTCCCTAAAAGAACAAGATGCCAGAAATCTGTTCTTTTTCCGTATTCAAGAATTATTTTTTAGGGCCGCCGCGATGTCGGGTGCGACAGAGTGGTTTCTCTTTGAGCTAAATAACTTCTCATTGAATTGGTTGCTTATCTTGGCTAAGAACTCCCTCAACGCCTAACCCAAATACATTAAGTTTACCTCAAATAGTTTTTCAAATTCTAAAAATGTCAAAAAGCTTTAGTCATCCTCTGCTTCATTAACTGAAAGCTGGATTTGGCTTTATTTGTCCACTTAAAGATACTTTTTTAGACACTTCATAATAGGTGCAATAATAGAATTGAAGTTTCAGATGAATCTCCTAAAAAAGATGCAAGTCTATAAAAGCTTAGAACATTATGAACACTCATTGGAGTCAGCCACTCCATAATTATAGAAATCTTGGATGGATAATCTTAAACCCCTTTAACAAACACAATAAAGCATAAAAAAAGTACCAGTACTAATAAAGAACATACACTTTTTTTTTATTCATATATAGTTGTTTATTCTTTAAAGTGTCAAAACAACATGTAGATGCTCTAGATAAGACTCTAGATTAGGGCTATAAACCACAATAAATCTGCTTATGACTGACCTCAATACCTGATACATGAATATCATGAAGTGGAGGCATTAGATAGACCAAATGGCATAACCATCCATTTGTATAACCCTTGTTGTGTTTTAAAGTTTTTCCTCTACTTATCTTCAAGTTTGATTCTTATATGTAACCACTTTTGAAACCAATCTTCAAAAATACTTGACAATCTAGCTATGGTATTGGAAATGTTTATTTTACTATGATCTGGTTAATAGCTCGATTATCAATATACAAACACCATAAATCATAGATTTTTAAGCCTAGGAGAGCTGAGACTGCAAATAGACTCATACTTTTCTAAATGTAACCCTTATCTAACAACTCCACATACAGCCTCTATAGCTCTTTGACTTTCTTGAGATTAAGTCTATAAGCTAGTGTGCTGGGAGACTAAAACCTGGACTCAAGTCAATCTGGTGTCAGATATCTCACATAGAAGGCAATGCATAGGGTAACTTATTTGACATCAAATCTATAAATTTTGCTAGCACACTTCGTACTTTCTCGAGATTTTTAACAACACCATCCTCTTCCCCAACCATTCTACTTCTAGGAACTAGAGCATTCGCTATTTATTCTTCAAATATATCCTCTATAAACTATGATAAAGACAGCATATTTTTTCTATTTTTAGTTCTCGTCCCCACCTTCTCTTTATAGGTGCCAACATTATACGTTTCCTCTTAATGTTTAAGGTGTGCATATTTTTTCTGCCATCATGCATGTCATACCTTGGTGGATGTCACAAGCGAGGAGCTAAAATGTATATCGTGGAAAATTAGGAGTTGTCACCTAGTAATTAGAGAAAACTAGAGATCCTAAAATATTCATTGGTTCTAAAGAATCAGGTAATGAGTTAGTTATGCTTAAGGAAAGAACGATGTCACCCTTATAACATCTTTTCTCGTGAAAGATTATCATCACTATATGTTTTTAACTTTTTTTTTTTTGATTATTTTTGTGAAAAATATAACATCGGTTTTCAAACATGTCAGAAAATGGCATCAGTCTGAAAATAACATCAGTCTCTAAAAATAAAAGACTTGTCAAAGATGTTGATGTTAAGTCCTAAAAAGCAATTATCATCAAAATTACTAAAAGTGGGTAGAATCTATATTTAATTTTAAAATCTGAATATCGATCCCTTTAAAACAAGATTTGTCAAAAATGACGCTTATCCTAAAAAAATTGCTTGCATTGAAGTTGTTATAAACAAGCCTTGAACACATTCGGATTATGCAAGTTGAGCTTTTGACCCAACTATTAGCTTGATAGGTATTAATAGGATTGGACTTTGACCCAATTATTTTTGTTAGTTTTTTATATTATAACTATTATTATTACAATAATTATTTTTATATGTTTTATTTATTATATGAGAATATAACAACAAAAAATATTTAGATTTTTACAATTGAAAAAACTAAAAGAATCAACATACATGAGACTTAAACATACAAATAACAAAAATATTTATTGGAGATTTGAAATTGACTTTTTGGGATGGAAAAACAACAGAATTGCTGGAAAATCAGCTGGGACCCGTGGAGCGAGTGTGAACACGCGTGACTTATCTGTAGAAATTAGCTTGAAGAAGTGTGTTGTTCACGCGCTGTATATAAAGCCCATCAAACCTCATTTCGTAACACCAGTGGCCATTTATTTCTTCTCTCCCTCTGTTATTGGTTTTTTCTCCCCCTGTAAAACAAAGAAAAAAATTACATTGATTTTTTTGGGGTTTTCAGTGGGTAATGGGAGAAAGATTAAGGATCTGTTGGTGGCTTGCAAAGATGAGAAGGGATACGGGTCTGACTTAGGTGTTAAGGTGATGTTGGTTTCATGTGGTGGCTGGTTCAGCTATGTTGTGGAACTGCTGGGTTGGTTCGGGTGGAAGAACGGAAGGGAAATTGGGTTGTTCTTCATCAGCTGAAAGGGGTGGTAGATGTGGAAGTCTTGGTGGTTGAGGGTCAGTGGTCTTGGGTTAAAGTGTTAGTGTAGTTTAAGATAGAGGTACTGCGTTTTGGCCTTGGTGGTGTGGGTAGTTTGTCATGGAAGTGAAAGAGATGTTCAACTTCTCATGGCGCTACTGGAGAAGGTGTGGCGAGGGAGAGGTGAATGGTGGCTGATTTAGGCAATGTTTTGGTGGCTAGGATTTTGTATGGGGTTTAAGACTAGTGGTTTTTGGGCAAAGACGAGTTTGGTCTGTGATGGTGGAGATAGGTCGTGGTTCAATGGTTATTGTGGAGGAGAAACAGTTGATTTGGATGGATGCCTCTCTTTTTGGTTAATGGAGGGTGAAAGAATGGGCTTATGGTTCTTGGCTTTTATCTATTGGGTTTTTATCGAGAGGAAAGTCAGTGAAGGTTTTTATTGGAGAGGCTCAGGTTGATTATGGTTTTGGCCATGGCTACTGGTTTTCTTGGTTGCTGTGTGTTAGTCGAGGGCGTTGTTTCGGGTGAATGGGAGAGAGGTTATGTGGAGGATCAGGTGGTTGTTGGCTAGTTCGAAGATGGAGGTTATGAGGAAGAAGGCAGAGGCCGTTGGTGAAGATGATAGTGATGGAGAGTTTCTGTTGGTTCCAGTGCTTTGTGGAAGAAGGATAGGCTATGAGTGTTGGGTCTTCCAGTATTGGAGTTGATGAATGGACAATGGTTTTCGCTATGGAAATTGGTCTAGTTCTCTGGAATCAGAGGATGGGTTGGATGTTTTGGTGGCGGAGAGGGAGGTTATGGTGAGTGGTGCTGGTTTGGCAATGGAGAGACAGTGGAGGCTATGATGATCATGAGCCCTGCCGGGGGGTAACTGCTGGTGAGGAGGATGGGTTTGATTTTCAGGGTTCTTTGGTTTGAATCCGAGAGCCCCCCTTTTAGTCAGTGTGGCTGTGTATTTGTTCCCTTTATGGAGAGAAAATGTTGGATTGGTGAGAATGATTTCAGGACTTAATCCAAGGGATTGAAGATTTGGATATGGGCAGGTATTTTGGGATCGAGGAGGTGGGATCGTGGGATTTTAATTGCTGGAATCCTCAATTTAATTGCTCAAGAATTTGATTTGGGAGATTGCAATCTCAGGTTTAATTGCTTGGAATTCCAATAAAGAATCTAAAATTAATTGTTGGATTTTGGGGTTTAATTGGACTAAAGTGAATTAATTAAAAATAATTGGACTGAATTGAATTAAGTCAGTTTAATTTAATTGGAACCAATTGGACTGAATTGTCTTGATTAAAACAAATAGGACATAAATGAAGTTATGTAAATGGTTAAATTGGTCCTTAAAATATTTATTCCTTTTAATTACAGTCCTTGGCTTTCAATTTTTTAAGATGTTTAATTTTGAAATTTCTTTCAATTTAAACCCTAAATTAAATTAATTATTCTTTCCAATTTCAATTTAGTCATTACTTTCTTGAAATCCCTTAATCTCTCTATATCTTTTTTTTTTAAATTGTGTCTTTATTTGAGTCAGTTTCAAATTTTAGATCTTCAAATTTAACACCGTGTTATAAATTTATTCATGGTTCTAAAATTATGCAATTTTGATTAATCTAACTCTCAATTCTAATTTTCTTCTTTAATTAAGTCTTTTAATAATTTTTAATTTGACTATTTATTTCAAAATCATCCTTGAACATTAAATTTCTTTTAACTTTAGCCAAATTAAATCAAATAAGCCATTTTCTTCATTTTTCTCTTCAATTCAAATCTCAATTATAACCCAAAAATTATTGATCCTCGTTTTTGCCTATGATGTTTGATTATTGATCCAATTTCAAACCTAGATATATTTTGTATTTTTTTATTTTTGTATTTTTTTTGTATTTTTGTATTTTTATGATTTTCAAGAATTTTTTAATACAAAAAATTAAATAAAAATGAAGAAAATAATGAAATGATTAAAATTAACTAAAATTACTAAAAAAACATATTTTTGGATTTGTTTCTCTAATTTTTCAATATATATATAATAATAGGGGGTTAAAAATTGAGTTACAACACATCATATTTCTATCGAACTACCTTGGCTCTCTAATAGAAAGTGTTATGCATCCATAAAAACAACATCATATCTAGTATTATTAAAATGTTTTTTTGTCCAATGAAAAATAAAACAAGGCAATGTTTGTCAATAATTACCTTAAAATCTCTATTTAGCTATACCTATTTTATACTGCTTAAAATGATTTTCAATTATCATTTTAAGCTTTTTCATTGCTTCTGCAAATACTATGTTCTGGCAACTAACATTGTCTATAATCAAGCTGTAAACCTTTTCCTTAACAATTCTCATAGAATGAAAGATATTATGACACCACCAATCCTTTTTTAAATCACCAATGAGTGTTAACAAACTCTTTCTAATAACAAGGGTTGTATCCAGATGAGGAAAGCTTCTCAAGGAAGTCTCGATCTCAAAGATGATGAAAGCTTCTTAAGAAAGTCTTATATGTCCGGCTGAGATCTGATTTGTAAATCGATCTCAAAGATGATGAAAGCTTCTCAAGAAAGTCTTATATGTACGGCTGAGATTTGAGCTGCCGTTCAAAACGATGGTAGGAGTAAATTCCTTAGACTCCGGACTTCTTGTGAACATCATTCCGGTCCAACCAGGTCTCACTGTAGCATCAACTGCTCAAATGTCTTTGCCAGATTGACATACCTCGACCACTCGAGTTTGTCTACCAGCATCTGTTAGACTCCAGACTTATTGCCCTGACTCCACCAAATCCCATACAACCATCGTTTTCTAGGTGGTATAATCCAGAAAAGAGATTTGAATATCATTGGGGGATTTTGTGCCATTCAGTTGAACAGTTGCAAGAATTTCAATAATTGAGTTGAGTTTGTGAAAAATGACGTCATCGGCCATATTGTCACCTCAACATCCTCAGAATGACAAGTGATCGAAATGCTTGGCAAAACACAGATATCGCGAGAAAAGCTGATCCAATAAGGGTGTATCGACAATCTCCTTGCAAAATCTCACCATCAATACCTAAGTCACTATCATACTTAGGATCACTCATATATATTAAAGCATCTATTAGCAAATTCTTACTCAGAAAATTCTTTTAACAACCATAACAATTTGCTGCTTCTCTATTATCAAAACCCTCTAACAAGCCTACAAAAACTATCCATAAATACTAGATATATAGTACATCCTATATGGACTTCCGTAGACCACTCAGACACCTTGCCGCTAATTGTTTTTTAGTTTATGCGAAAACGTTCAGAGCTACTAACTAGTAGAAATTATCAATACAATAATGATTGACTTACCTCTTTATTTTAGCATGTAAAGCTTGTAGTATAGGGTTTAGGAATATCTGAAAGGAGGAAGTGCTCCCTCATCTTCTTCTTCATCTGGTCTTAATCATTGATTTTTTTTTTGTCTTTTTCACGTCTTCTTCAACTGTTCCCACTAGGTAGATATTCAACCCTTTAGTTTGATTGTGATTAACTTAACTCGTGTCAACTCAAGAACCTTCTTACATTAAAAAAATTCTCTTAACTTCATTCAACTAGTCTATGAACTCCTTTACCTGTAAAGTTATGACAAATTAGGGATTTTGATACGAAAACCTGAAATCCTCACAATTGATCTGTTTTATTTCATGAGGATGTCTCATCTGATCATGCTTTTGGTTTTTGGTACTAGCCAAAAACCCATAGTCACTCTCCTAGGTATATTCTTATTAACCCTTATCTTCTAACCTTGAGTCAAATCTTATGATCTGTCTCTACATGCCCTTCATAAAAAGCTCCTGAACATTTCTCTTCTAAATAGGAGCCTTCTTATCCCCTTAGCCACATCCTATTCCAAGACCTTTTCATACCATGATTGTTGGCAGCATATAACAAATTAACAATTATCCGTGAAATTGAAACACACAACAAGCATTATAAAACTTAGGATCGTTAGGCTTTGATACCAACTAGCGCAGAAGGAAGCTAATAGGATATCAATAACACATAAAACAAAAGAATTTTAATGAGCAAAAATAGATACAGATATGAACTCTAAATTCATAATTTTATTATTTAAAATTTAAGTATATGGTGGCTGCCTCTTTAAAGGGTTTATAAGACCTTTAAATAAATTAGGAAAACCTACCTCTATTAGGAAGCAACCTAAATTCTAAAAATATTAATGAAATTAAAACATAATCCAAAATAAAAATAATAAATCAAGAAAATCAAGAAAAATAATAAAATTGGCCCAATCAACAACTTTTATGCTTAATTTTAGAAGATCCAACAATATGATAAACGACAAAGTGGCTTCTCATTGAAAATTACCTATAGAATCACTTAGAAAATTTTAAACTCAATCCAATTAGATCTCGTTTTATTTCAGTTTTAAGATGCTAACCTAGTATGGTGCGATTAGACCTTTTATATTGGTCCATAAAAACATATGTAGGCTATTGACATAGTGTGGTTAGATCATATTCTCATCTATTATTGTAAGATCCTCACTCAGCTCAAAAATCTTCAATTTCTACTAGCTCAAGCAATGAGAACTTAACAAATTGGAAGATCTAGGTATAGGCTAAAAATTTATTCAGCAACGGTGGAAGTTTCCGACCCTTCCTTGTTTATGAAGTATTTGTTTATTGTGTAGTTTTCATCTTTTTATTATAAAGAAAACATTTTTTTTTTGTTTTTTAGACTTGAAATCAAGGAAGTGCATCTCATGGACAGGAATTGCTTGTTAAATTTTGCATGGAATGCTAACATAGTATCACATTAATTTGGATAAAAAAATTACTTATATTAGGAGAAAACATTTCTTTTATTTTATTCATCAAAGAAAAAGCTCATCCAAGAGCCGTACATTTCCATAGAATTTAATACACTCAAATTATTACAAATATAAAACTATCAAATAATTGTTACAATCAACAAAATGAAATTATTACGATGATTAAACACAAAATCCATTGATCCGAAGAGCATCATATCAAGAAGACTTTGTTTATTGTTGCTCCCCTTTTTTCTTACTGCGTTTGCTAAATTTAAAAAGCAGCCACTCAAAAGCACAATAACAGATGAAGAACACGAAATAGAGGTACGGGGAAGCAATTCTTTCAATGATTTGGTTGGCATTCGGCGGAATAATCAATGGAGCAGAAAGCACGGTTTGGACAAGAAAAAGCGCTCCTCCGACGACAAGGGTGACAACGATGAAGGCAAAACTGTTCCCTACATTAATAGCAACGGCAAAGACGAATGCTAAGCACATCAAGTAGATAGCACCACCTGTTAATATTGATGCCAACCAAACTGCATGTGCTGCTACTTTGACATCATATAGTTGAGCCCAACAAAGGATTATCGATGCCATGACCGCGGCATTCAAGGCTACCATGTCAAAATAAATATAAACATTCCTTAGAATGCCTTCATTTTGTGCTGATATGCCCTGGTTTTGGGTACTATTGGTGGTGGTGGTGGTGATTTTAGAAGGTCCGCTTTCAGGCAGGTCTGCACTTCGAGGAAGTTGGAGTATACCAGCAAATGTTACACCAGCGATAAGCACGGCTACAACAAGAAGACAATCGATCCTGCCCTTGATTTCCTCTTTTGGTAGAGGCCTGCTCTTAATTCGGAAATATTCTATTTTGGATTTGTTAGGGCTAGCAAAGAAATGTAAGATCGATAGTGTCATCATCTGGATAACAACAGATAAAAAGAGATGAGCCACCTATATATTAATTACTTGACAAAGAATATATGTATTCAGAATTTTCCTTTTTTTTTTTTAGTTAAGAAGTGTCCGGGTTAGTTAAAATTCGAAATATTAAATTATCATATGTACCTTCGGTAATTTATCTCAAATGTCATACCTAAGCTCATTTGTTTCATATATTGTGGAATCTTTAAAATTAAATATGCAACTAGTTTTCTGATAAAAAGAAATTGAAAGAAGGATGATGATGATGACGAAGAACAAGAAGATGCAGAAGGAGAAGGAAAAGAAGAAGGAGAATACATACAACTCCATAATAATCTAGTTTTCCCTTCCCTCCACTTTTTTCATCTTGATCAACTTGGTTTCCCTACATTGAAAAACCAAAAGATGTTTTATAGGCATGATTTAGGAAAAAGAACCTGAAAAATAGAATATGGAACTAGTTATGTCATAAAAGATCGAATGAAAGAAAAAAGGCATACCACTCCATGATCTGATTTGTCCTTTGTTAGTGGCTTCGGTCCATAGTTTTCACTCTTTTGATCAACTTGGTCGTCCTACACCGAAAAAACCCACCAAGAATATTTGGAGAAAGATGTTTATGTATATAATTTAAGGAAAAAGAAAAGAAAAGAAAACTTAGAAATTTTATTTTGTAGAAGTACTGTTAAGCTAAAAGCCTACTGATTTGATGTGTATAGCATTCGAATAGTTGCTGCTTTTTCATCTACGCCAAAGTAGTTTAGTTTTGCAATTATTACTTAACATACCTTCCCGTTCGGAATTGGTTCACCTGAATATTCTGCTCCCACTATTTTAGATTGCTTCTCTGCAACATCATATGGTGTCAAGTTTTCGCCATTGGCTATGCGTTTCATAACCATAGAGTTTCGCACAAGAGTAAATGTTGCAATGGATCGGCCATTCTTTGATGCTAAATGCAAAGGTGTATTTCCATCTAGATCCTGCTCATTTATAAGTTCTTTCAGCTTGTTATTTCGTAGGATATACTTCACCACTAGATGCCTTCCACTCTCTGCGGCGACATGAAGAACGTTCTGCCTTTTGCTGTTGAGAAATTCTGTTGCATCAGTCCAATTGGAAATGTATGCATCAACTACATCAACATGGTCCTTTTTGCTAGCAACATGGATAGGCATGTTGCCTTCATCGTTTTGCTGGATTGCACCATCACGATATTTATCGAACAGGAATTGAGTTCCCCAAACATAACCCATGTATGCTGCACAATGAAATGGATTCCCCCCCTTCTCATCTTTCCGGCGCAAAAGGCCTGGCTTTTCTTTCGCTATTTGTTCCAATATTTCTGAAATTAATTTAAAACAAATGAATGATCGATCAAATAATGAAAGAAACACTGGCATGTTACAAGGGAAAATATATGATGGAGAAAGGGGGAAAAAATCATTTTACTTCTCTTTCTTCCTTGGACAGCGGCGTGCACAGGAGACTTTCCTTCTAGCTTGTCAAGTAAATCAACATCATCTGGTATAGCATCCATAAGAATAGTGAGCATCTTCTCATCGCTATTCTCGACTGCAAGATACAAGGGAGACTTATGTTCATTGTTTTCGGTATAGGCAAGTTTCGAGCTCTCTGAAACCAGAAAATGGGCCAAAATGTCGTGACGATTAAGGACTGCATCATGTAAAGCTGTGTTTCCCCTATCATTCTTCATCTCCAAAAAGTAAGAAAAGTCGCTGGCTCCTAAATAGCCTTTTGCCTTGTTGATAAGAGCTGTAGTAGTTCCCAGCTTTCCAGCTCCGGCTGCTAAATGAAGTGCAGTATCTTTGTGGAAGTTTTTCCTTGTCATTAGAAGCGGAAAGTGCTGAAGAAGGAGCTCTGTCACATCTTTACTTCCATGTCTTGCTGAAACATGAAGC
>Ga0307517_10006793_pt1 | contig 16833 bp, 10 predicted proteins | sample 23_EM_MG_FD_194515 | JGI IMG/M metagenome (GOLD analysis project Ga0307517, IMG submission 194515) | Populus trichocarpa ectomycorrhiza microbial communities from riparian zone in the Pacific Northwest, United States - 23_EM | ecosystem: Host-associated > Plants > Roots > Unclassified | place...
AATATTAAAAATTGAAATTAGAATATATATACAACTCGCATGTTTTTAATTATTAATTTGATAGCACGTATATATTAGGTTGTGTGTTTTGTTGTTACCATTTTTTAAGGAAAACTAAAAATAAATCTAGATTAGCAATTCAAATATCTAATTTTTTTTAAATAAACTTCTTTGTGCTTATATATCCATATTTTCTCTTATATGTTATATTTGTTTTATATAAAAATGTCCCTTTAATTACCAAAATAAAAATTATTCTTCAAGAAAAACATAAAAAAATAAGAAACTTTAAAATTTTATTAAAAACTAAAACAAAAGGCCAAATATTATTTATTTTTTCTAGTCCTTTTATTTTTGAAAAAAAATAAAGATGACGGGTCATGTGCTGTTCATAATCTGCCCACCACAGAGATGATTAGAAAATCAAGGAATATGTTTTATGGGTTAAAAATTCAATTTTAAAGCCGGTTTCACCTAAAATCATTGCAAAAACACCATGAAACCCTGTCTAAATTACCTAATAACCCTAAAAAACCTAAAAATCAGTTAAAAAAGTTTCAACCGAATAAAAAAAACCTAAATCGAACTCGATCTTTTTTTTATGTTTAAGGAAAAAAACCATCATTATTAAACTTTTCTCGTTAAATGAAACTTGTGAATACCAAAAACGGACCAACAACTTTCTCCATCCTACTTGTTTTCAAGCAACTTTCTCGCTCCTTTCTCTAAATCAAATATTGAAATTCAAAGAAAATGAATTTTTGGGTAGAAATTAATAAAAAAAAGTAAGGACTATAGAGAAAAGTATGAGGAGAAAAAAAAAACTTTCTACATGAATTTTAGATTTACCATGTTTTTTCTCATTGTTTTACTTCTTGCTCTTTGATATTTAAATTAGGCACATAAGGCTATTTTTGAAAGAAAAAAAAACAATAAAGGTCATAAAATAAATTTACTATAGACTGCTATAATGTTTTACCACGTTTATTTTAAAAGCTGTTTACTTTTGCATTTCAAAAATGTTATTGAAAAAAATTGAATTTTTTTTTATTTGTTTCAAATTAAATTTTTGTATTTTTAGATCATTTTTATGTACTGATATAAAAAAAATTAAAAATATATATTATTTTAATATATTTTTAAACAAAACACACCTTAAAAAACAATAATTATCATCACCTGAATTTCAGGCACCAACAATGCTAGCAACTGGGTTTAAGCCCATATGTTATTTCAATTCGTCCGGGCCTTTTAATGAAGTTACAAGGTAAGGAATACAGGAGGGTAAAAATGGAAGAAAGCCTAAACAATGACAACATAAATGGACTACCAAAGCAAACGTTTTCAGCTCTCCTTATTAGGGAGTGATTCTTCAGTACTGTGGTAGCTTTGGTTTGAAAGTACGAGGCTGTGCTCTCAAAGAGAGACGGAAGGTATCAGAGGGCGGTTGCCCCCTCTCTTTGGTTGTTTAGCGTAGCCGATGATTACTTCTATACATAATCAACAGCCCTTCACACATACATGTATATATATATATATTCACATCTCTCTCTCTCTCTCTCACTCTCTCTCTGAAACTGTATGCAAAGGGGCGGTGATGATATCTTCGCTGTGCAAAAATCAGGCAGGAAGAGGAACACCCTTCCGTTGGCATGGTGATTCTGAATGGTTGCTGTGAAATTTGAGGGATATTCCTGTCATTTTGCAGCTCATTCATTGCTGCAGCCAAGAAGGGGTTTTCTTTTCTTGTCTGGTTGAGAAACACTTCTGATCTGAGCCTCGTCGCTTACCTCTCTGATTCTTTTTTGTTTTATTTTCTGGGTCAATATGAGATTTATCTTTAATTTTATTTCTTTTTTTCTGCTAGATCTGGATATCTTTTTTCTAATTATTAATGGGTGTGTGTATATGCATTCCACCTTGTAGATCTAAATTTGTCTTCTGAATTAGCGCCCACGCTTCTGTTTGATAAATATGAGGAGGAAGTTTGGGGAAAAATTCGTAAAACGATCATTCGACTAATAATGGGCCGTGCTTGAATTTGCACTTGAAGACTTGCAAGGAGAGATTTATTTATTGAAATGAAGCGTTTGTGTCGTGCCCTTCCTTTGCTGTGCTTTAGAGAGTGGAAGAAGACGGAGGTCTGTATGTGGGAGGCAAATGATGAGAGACATGGGAAGCCCTGTGAGTTCAAAGGATTGTGATTGCTTATTTACTAGATTGTGGTCGGATTGCAAAATTTTTAAACATGAAAAATATTCAAGAGTTTATGACATTTTGCTATTAGGAAATTTTTTTAAAGATATTGCATATTGAACAAAGGGTTTTTTTTATTAAATCTATATGTAAGTCATAATAAAATAAATGAGATCATGATGATTTCTTATAAAACAAAAAAAATAAATATAAAATTTAATTTTTAATTAATTCAATCAAATATTAAATAATAAAATTTTAAAAAAAATAATTAAAAATATGAAAAACACAATTTAATTTAATTTATTAAATCATTGATTTGAATTTTAAAATCAAAATAACCTTATAAATAATAAGTTAAAGAAATAAATTATAAAATTTAATTTTCAATTAATTCTTTTTCATCTTATATATGAGAAATGACAATTTCCTTCTATTCTATAGTTAACGTGACAAATTAAATAAATTAAAAGATAAATAAATAATATTTAGATTAATTAAAATAAGATTAAAGTTAAATTTAGTAAATCAAAACTTAATTTCAAATAGATGGATCTCCATCATCATGATGAAATAGAACATTTACCATATATCAATAGAAATATATAAATAATTATTTTTTAATATAACTAAAATTATATCAAAATTCATCATGTAACTTCAATTGTTGCAACAAAAAGAAAAGCTAGAGTTTAAGACTGATATATTTGAATTTTTTTATTATAGTTTTTTTTATAATGTCTAGCTTTTCTTGAATTTAAATAAAATTAACTAAGGTTTATTTTTCATTTTTTGATATCTTCTATTAGTCTATGTATTCTTAAGAAGTCTATTAATTATTTTCTTGAACTTCTTTAATTTAAAAATCGTGATTGGAATAGATTTTTTGAAATTAAAGTTAAGATCGCATTTTGAATTTATTATTAATTATTTTTCTAGAAAACATTCTTACAATATTTATGTATATTTTTTTTAACAGCAAGCGAAATACAATACAGGCCAATCATCTAGTCGAATGCTACATAACGCGAATATGAACCTCCTTAGGTTCCGTTTGTTTTGCAATTCCTTCTGTGTTTGTAGTGTAAAAAACGTAGTTAGATGTTTGGTAATGAATCAAATAGTGTTTTATATTATGAGTTTGAAATGTTATTTTTGTAAAGCAGTTTTTACATTTTTTTTAATTGAATTTTGTAAAATTTTATTTGTTTTTGCATTTCAAAAACATCTTTTTTTAAATTTAATTTTTTAAAATTTTTTTCTTTATTTCAAATTAATTTTTTTTGTATTTTCATATCATTTTGATGCGTTGATATCAAAAATAATTTTTTTTTAAAAAAATATTTTGATATATTTTCAAGTAAAAAACACTTTTAAAAACCATAACCAAACATTTTATACATGTTTTGTGCTGCACATAAATTTTAATCATAAATTTTACCAAATACGTATCTAAATCTAACTAATCACACATAAATATATTTTTAAAAAATTTACTTTTTTAAAATCATAATTATAAAAAAATATACCTAAAAAAACAAACTTACCATTAAATAAAAAAAAAGGGTGCACGGTCCTATTTGTCCTTCTTCTGCTACTACAGAGTACAGAGTGCTAAATTAATTACAATTTATTTCCTCTCTCTCTCTCTCGCTCTGTCTCTCTCTACGAGGCGATGATGATGTTTCGAAAATGAAAAATAAGATGGAAAGAAGCATGCAATTTTTGGCAGGGTGACTTTGAGGAGTCTTTGAAACGACGAGATGAGAGTGTTGAAGACATCCTCTGTTTTTTCATGGACGGATCATTGTTGCAGCCATGATTGCAGCTGTGTTTCATTTTATGTCTGAGAAAGAAAGGCGAATCTGAGCCTCCAATCCCTTTCCCTCCTGTTTTTCTCTTCAAACCTTATTTGGGTATTGGTTTAATTTTAATTTGTTCGAATGTTTCATCTGTAAAAAACCTTTTCAAAAGTTCAGTTGATTCTGGGTCTGAAAAACTAGCCAGATTTCTCAAGCTCTTGATGTCAGTAGACTTGGTGCGCGTATATCACGATGACCTTCAGCAAAGTGGAGCCAGTCCATGAACATGCTTTGATAGACAATGAGAAGCTTTGCTTCTTTTTTTTTTTTTAAATAATTATTTAATTAATTATTTTAAATTAATTTTATTTTGTTTTCATGTTATTGTCAAAAATAATTTTTAATAAATAAAAAAATATTATTTTAATATATTTTTAAATAAAAATATTTTAAAAAATATGTGTTTTGTGATGTTATACCGACATGTTTTTTCTAAGTTTAAAACTATTTTAAATATTTTTTATTTTTATTATTTTAAATTATTTTTTTATAATTTTAAATTATTTTAAACGTTATTATATCAAAAATAAATTTTAAAAACAAAAATAAAATATTTTAATTAATTTATTAAAAAAAAAACAGCTATCATTGTCCGGATTACTACAAATGGAAAGTGAAAAACCACGTGTGGAAAGACAAACCATGTTGATTACTACGCTGTAGAAACACAAAGTGCACCGTTTCCTCACTTGTCAGTCAAGGTGGATGTGAACGTTCAAAAAACGAAAAACAAAAAAGGAAAATGCTAAATGGATTAAAAATATCACTTTGGGAAATAATTGAATTGCAAATATTATATATTCCTCTCTTTTTTTCATTTATTTTAAACATTGGATTAGAGTTTACCCTATTAAATATTTATTTTAATTTAAAATAAAAAAAATTACTCAAAAAAATATTCTGTATTATAATACTAAATACATGCGAGAAATAATTTATTTTTTTATTCGGTTTATGGGATTGAAGGAGTTATACAAGAAATGAGGCCTCCATTGCCCTTTCTTTTGCGAGAAAACATATTATTTAGTATAGTGATCTCTTCGTCACCCACCAAAGTTGTATTACCAAATGAGAATCACCCATAGTTATTAAACTGGTATGAATTAATGGGTTGATCTGGAATTCAAGTAATTTAGGGCTTTAACCAAGTTTAAAGTAGACAAAATTCGGGTTTGTAATTAACCTAGTGAAATCTGAATGACCAGTCATATCAACCTGAAAATAAAATAATTTAACATGATTAGTAATTTTTTTTTATGGAAATCTTTTTTTTATTATATGTTTTTGTTTTTTTTGTAATACGTCAAAAAACTAATTTATGAACCTCTAGCCTCACATTTTTTTGTAGTATGTCTCTTAATTTTTCCATGTGAAGCAAGTATTTATAGGTAAAAAACAGAGAGTGCATGAGTGATTTCAGTTTAAAGGATAAAAACAAATTATCACTGAAGATAAAAGGAATAGGTATTGCTTTGCGTGGGATAATTGAGAGTTTTTCTTTCACTCGACCTAATTTTTTTTTTTTTAGTTTAACATGGGTGTTCGGGTCAGCTTGCGCGTACCTCGACTAATCCCACGGGCCCTGAAGTTAATGACCATGTAAGCCTCTAGTGGCAATCATATGAGCAACCACAGGGCTCGAACCTGAGACTACAGAGGGAGCAAACCTCTTGGTCCCAAACTCTTACCACTGGACCACTACCATAAGCTTGCTATCATTTTTTTTTTTGGCTAGTTACTAGCCTATATCAAAGCTAATTATATAAATAATATTTTATTTTTTTAATGTGGGACTAAAAACTTATTAATAGACACACACAATATATGTTCATAAAAAAAATTGTGTTTTCTTTATAAAAAATAAATTTTTTTATTTAAATTCTTCAGTTTTAAAAAAAAATTACCATAAAAAAAAACCTTACCAACTATGCAAGACAGAGGTCATAACACTTCATGTGATAAGCTCTCTTTTGCAGCCATGGTTGCGCTTTTTTTAGCAAGTTACGTAATAATTATTTTTTAAAATATTTTTTTATTTTTAAATGTATTAAAATAATTTTTTTTATATATATAATATTAACAAGTTAAAATAATTAAAAAAAATTAACCGCGGTAACAATACAGTTCTTAAAAATAGATGATAAACTGGTTTCGAATCGAGTCTTTTTTAACCTTGATTTATTCTAGAACAAGGAAAGTGCGAAAGCAAGCCCTAGTGGAGGTTGAGTAATTAATGTATCTTGAGATTTTCACAGCAAATACGAACAGACCACAAAGTTAATGGGGTCGCTTTTTATTATCACGCCGGCAGTACACCTGGAAAACCGGGCTAACCATGGTTAATCTTGATCCGTGACCGGTAAAAAAATGTAACTAGTAATTCCTCGATTCCATTCATCCAATTACCCTCCTCATATTTTTCAAAAAAAAAAAAAAAAAAATTACCCTCCTCATATTTATCTTCTTATTTCACCTGAAATCCCAATGACCAAAACAGCCTCATGCCACCGCATTCAATCAGCCCATCACTCATCAACCCACTTAGGCTACAGAGTGTGAATAGAAATGTAGTTATAATTGTTTTTTAAAATATTTTTAATTTATAAATATATTAAAATAATATATTTTTTTATTTTTTTTAAAATTATTTTTGATATTAAAATATTAAAAAATATTAAAAAAATATTATTTTAAATAAAAAAATTTAAAATTTTTAATAACATGAATTTGATCGCGTTCTCAAACAGTGCCTGACATGCGACGCAACACGAAGGGCAATTACGGGAATGAAAAGCAACAACCATCTACCATAAAGAGAGAAAATTCAGGCAGTCAAAGAGCAATCATAGAATGAGGTTTTGCTCTCAGAGAGGTGGACTGGTTGCGCCACGGTGGTCGCCTCCCTCTCCCTCTGAAAGACTGCGAAGCCGATGATTTCACCATCGCCCTCTTCACATGTGTATGTGTGTGTGTATGTGTGTGTATTATAATCCTTTTGTTCCCCATGTTAATATTTCCTTCTTCTTCTTCTTCTTCTTCTTCTTCTGCTTCTGCTTCGAGGCTGTGATGTATTTACCAGTTATAAATCAGTAAATTTTAAAGAAACCCTTCAATCATTTGGCATGGCAAGTTAGGGTTTCTCTGTGAAATTGACTGTTTTGTCCATTTTCACAGAGAAAACTCTCCTCATTGCAGCCGTGGTTTTTGTGTTTCTTTTTTATGTGTTTGGCATTATGGTAGCTTTTCGGGTTGAGGTTTGAATTGATTTTCAGACTACAAAAAGCGAATCTGAGCCTCCTGAAAAGCCGGTATATTCTGCTCTCGTAACACTCCAAAACAAAAGAAAGAAAAAAAAAATGCGATCTCTCTCTCTCTGAACCTCTCTATCTCTCTATGACTCTATCTATCTATGAGGCAGTGATGATCTTCGAAATGAAGAATCAGATAGAAAGGGACATGCAATTTTTGGCAGGGCGATATTGTTAGGTCTGTGAAATGAAATGAGTGTTTTATAAGCCAGTAGGAAGACGAAACATCATTCTTTCACAGGCACTGTTGCAGCCATGGTTGCGTTCCGCTTCTTGTCTGACAAACTGCGAATCTGAGCCTCCAGTCCCCTCCCCTCCAAATTTTTCTTAAAACCCCCATCTGGGTTTCATTTAATTGTATCCCTGTGCTATTCTTGTTTACCCAATTTATGTTTTTTCTAGAAGTTGCTTTTGTCTTTTTAATTTTTTCTCTCAATTTCGGATAGAAACTGCTCTTGATTCTGGGTGGCTCCAAAATCTTAAGACGTAGAAAATAGAAATCAATTACTGCTGGATTTTTTAAACTCCTACAGATTTTATTAAATAATGTGTGAGAACGGATCATTGGATTCTTCTTTTTGAAAGAGCTTAAATTTATGAAAACCATCTACGGGAAATCAATTAATTTACATATCCAGTAAATGCTGTCTTCCCTGTAGAGGTTGCGGGCCAAATTCAAGAACCGCTTAAATTAATCTCTAATGGCTATGGCTTGTAGCTTGTTTTCTTGAACTAAACTTGGTTGAAAGATTAGACATTGGACTACCTCAAGTAAATCAGGTGGCAAGTAAAAAATAGATGGTTGAATCGAAGGGTGTATATACCAAGAACATCAGGTTTGATCCTGAACAATTTTTGAGAGATGTGTGCTCACTGTTTCTGCAAAGCAAGAAGGGTGCATTGTTCCAGCCCAGCACAAAAACGAAAATAAGCTGCAGGGTAACCAGTCCAGAGAGAACATCACCATCCTTGCTCAACCTTGATCAAATAAATTTAATGTTTCAAAATTTTGTTAAAGTACGTGTAAATTAAATCATATTATTCATTAAAATTAATTTTATTTCTTTTTTTTTAAGAGCATCTAGAAATTTAATAAAATCTTAAGAACTTATCTCTCAGAACCACCTGATTAGAAGCCATAAAATCATCTAGTAGGGGAGTGATTCAGTGGTAAGAATTTGAAATTCAAGAGTTTGTTTTTCATTGTGGTTTCAAATTCGAACCCTGTGATTGCTAATATGATGGTTACTGGAGGTTTTCATGATCATTAGTTTCAGGACCCGTGAGATTAGTCGAGGTACATTGTTAATTTCAGGGCCCGTGAGATTAGTCGAGATACGCGCAAATTGAACCGGACATTCACGTTAATAAATTTTTTTTAATCATTACGAGGTTTGAATTTAAAAAAATAAACATAACTTTTATGCCCATAAATCTAAGAAGAATTATTTCTTAATAATAATAATTTTATCATATTGTAAACAATGCTTTTATCATAATATTAACGGTTCAATTTTCTGATTAAATTTTTTCTTAATGATATTTTATTTTAAAAAAATAGAAAAATGAATGGGATGCATGTGAATGTTTGTCGATCAAAATCTTTTTTGATTCGGAGGTTGAAATCAGAAAAAATAATAATTTAGGGATTGTCATCCTCAACAGCCTACAGTTCAAGGGCGTATATATGGATTAGCCCAACTCTTTATGGGCCCGAAATCCAATTACTAAAATGCCCGCCACCTCATCACTCCTTAAGACCACAAGAGGAAGGGCAGCAAAGGAATTAACGGAAAATAGATCCAGTCCCCTTAAAACGTAGAGATACCTACCCTACAGCCAGAAATCAGTGAAGAATGAGGTTTTGCTCTAGAGAGAGACATGGGAATGGATTTTCTCAGGGTGGTTGCCTCTCTCTCTCTCTCTCTCTGAATGTCTGCGAAGCCTATGATTTCACCATCTGATAATCAATCAACCGCCCTGAGTTTGTGTGTATGTGTCTGTATATATATGTATGTGTGTGTGTATGCTCTGGCGGTTCTCTTGCTGATGAGAATGCCTTTGCTTATGCTCCTTCTCTTCTCCTGGTAGAGGCTGTGATGATATTTCCCAGCGAAAACATCAGTCATTTTAAAGAAACCCTTCAATCATTTGGCAAGGCAAGTTAGGATTTCGCTCAGAAAATGACTCTTTTGTCCTGAGATTCTTCTCTTGCAGCCATGGTGTTTTTGTGTTTCTTTTTTATTGTCTGGTGATTAGTATGGATTTGAGCCTTTCCCTCTCTTTCTCTCTCTCAAATAAAAATAAATAAATAAAAAACAATTCAATCTCCCTCTCTCTATCTCTCTCTCTCTCAATCGGCTGTGATGATTTTTTTCTAAATAGAAAATCAGATGGAAAGGAAGATGTGATCTTTGGCAGGGTAACTTTGAGGAGATCATTGTTGCAGCCATTGATTGTCAGTGTTCCTTTTCGTGTCTGACCAAAGGCGAATCTGAGCCTCCCTCCCTCCCTCTTCTTCCTAATCACTCTCTACAGCTTGATCTAAACTTTTTTCACAAATGTTTTTTTTTCCTGAAAAATTTCAAATGGGCTCAGTATTTTCAAATCAATTTTTAGCATTTTCATTGTTTTTCTTAGAAAAACCAGAACTCTCTCTGTGATCAGACCCTGTACCATGTTTCGTGTCTTTAATGCCCCGAATTATTCAAATGGGCTGTTGAATTGCATGTCAAGCTAAAATTTGGGTAAAGAAAGGGTCTTCTTTTGAACAAATTTAAGTGATAGTGAGCTACAGATCTCATTCTATGAGGTTTGAAACTTAGACATGAAAGATGAGACATAATTTACTCTGCCCAGTTATTGTTTCTATTTAGGTAAAAACCTGACACTAATGGGCCATTCAGCTTGTGTTTAACGAGTTATATATACAAACTCGTCCAGAGATTTGATTAAGTTGCCAGTAGACAGGTTAAAAAAAAAATCAGCCACATATCCTTGCCATGTTAACTAATTACACATCAAAGATAGCAAGGTAAATGCCATGATGGCTACTAAAGAAAGGCCCACGTTAGCAATGTTTTGTAAGGCATTTGAATGAGGTGAAGTTGCAGGAGGGGGGGATGCAGGTTTGGTTACGGCAGGGAGTGGTGGGTCCACAACATCTGCAACATCCAAGGCTGGTGTTGGTGTACTTGCTGGTGGCTGTGTTTCTTCAGGAACTGTCTTCAGTAGACTACCAGCTTCAGCTGGAATGATGCTGTATGAGCTATGGGGCATGGAATTGGAAGAACATGGATTTCCTGAATGGGATCAATGTTAGTATGTTAGTGTACAAACTAGAGGAGTAAAGTCTAGGCGTCTTTTGTTAAGCATGAGCTTTTGTATAAGAATTTATAGTTTTGGTGAGGCTGGTACTTACTCAAATATCTGCTTGCAGTTGCTGGATACTCGGTTATGATTCCATCAACGCCTATTCCAGAAGTGTAAGTTGCGATCTCTATTGTAGGATCCGAAAAGTAATCAAATGGAAGGGTAATAAATTCATTCCTTAAGACTGAGACATATACTGAGATATTCGCTGCTTGCATTTCGTTTACGACTTTGGTGGTTCCTGTAGTGAAGCCATTAACGGTGGGCACGATGGAGAATCTTGGCAGAGTTACTGCATCAGCATATTTTTTGATCTCCTCCACTGGTGTCCTGGGCGCATCACTGATTTCATCTTTAAGATATAGTACTCTACTGTATCCTGGGACGTTCTTAAACTTGGACAACACTGATGTGTCGTCTGACTGGATTAGGACTTTTTGTGTGGATTCCTTGCCAAGTGTGGCATTGCCAAAGGCAGTGTTAACAGCAGATACTATATCAAGACCCTTCTGTGAGGCTAGGTAAGCGGCATTCTGAAGACCAAGGACGTGCTTTAGAAATTTGTATCGTGGGTAGACGTTTATAGCAAATACAAACTATGATAGCGTGGAGAATTTTCAATGAAGTGAATGATTTTGACTATGAAGATGACACATTCTAGAACACAGTTAAAATTTGTGAAAGAGAAATGCTCACCTCAATGTTGATTAAAATCCCAGTAACCGCCTTTACTTTAGCCAATTCCAGAAATTCAGCAAGAGTAAGAAATTTACCCTTGCTCTTGTTTGCAGGGTTTCTTGGCAAGCCACCCTTATTCTCGAAAGGGCTTGTCAATTGAGCTGGAATAAGAAAATTTGACAGTCAGGGATTTCAAAAGATTGCTTGAACAAAATTGTAAGCAGGAAAGTAGCAACAAAGTTTACGTTGCAGTGTTTGAATATCGCTCCATGAAAGGTCAAAGGAAAAAATTCCAGCTGACTCTTGAATTTCAGGGATAGTGGTGGATAGAGACATGAAGGAAGCTGCTGCAGTTGTATCTCTTGTAACATCCACAGAATCCAAGCAGAAAGCCACTCCATCCTTTGACATTTGAACTGAGCAATCTATTATGTTAGCTCCATCCTCTACAGCTTGCTGATAAGCAAGATCGGTGCTCCCAGCATAAACTCCACTTGCTCCATTGTGACTTATGATCAAAGCTTGTTCTGCATATAGACATGCATTGTTAATCGGTTGCTCTTGTGGAATGTACGTCGAATATAAGAAAAGCATATACCTTTTGTAGGTTTGATATCGGTGTACTGAGCAAAACAAGCTGCATAAGAAAGATAAAATTGTAGGGTTATATTTTACACATTCATCTTCATAGTACAATTAAGATGCTTTCTGAAAAGAAAACACACTTTGATGACAAAATCCTTTCTTTCAATGTTGTTTCTATCACATGTTGGCCGAAAATGAACACAGAGAGAAGGCATGAGAATGTATTGACTTACCAACAGCCTCTGATGCTGTGGGAGGAAAATCTGTAATCAACCCATCAACAGAGAACTGGGAATTATCAATGAATTGCAGGTACTCAGCTGATGGATCATAACTATAATTATAACTTGTAGTGAAGTCATTTGCAAATCCAGAAGCATATACTTCAAGACCAAGTTTATGAGCATCGTTTACAAGGCTAGTGGGAGCTTCTAAATAGTTAGCTGCATTAACAGGCCATATGTAATCTTTTGGGACAACAATCCCAGATGCGAATGCCTTGATTGTGGCAAGATTTCCCAAAATTGAACCATAAGTTTGCTTGGTTGTGGGTTCAGTTGCATTTTTGTCTAGGAACACAAAGACGAGCTTGGTCTTAGCCTTGTTCACCAATCCATTGATTTTCTTTAAAAAACCAATCTCAGGAGAAGAAATGTAATTCACACCCTGAAGTCTCGTTGCCTTTTGAATGTAATTTGCCACACTTAGTTTGTTTTCAGTATAGAATGCATCATACTGCAAACCAAGAAAATATAGAAAGCAAAGGCATTAGTACTGCACACACTCATATGTTAATTAGGAAGTAAATTCATATAGATTTCTGGGCATGGAACCTGTCGACACCGTAAACCTTGAAAGGAATATTCAAACAAAGTTGTTATCAGAAAGAGAGAGAGAGGAGAGGGACACCTGAACATTCAACCAGAATGCAGGGGGATTGGAACTTCTGACATCATCAACAGTTGATATGGGCAGCATCGCGTCGAATGCACTTGGCCGGGAGAAAATATTTTGCAGCACTGCATACGAGCAAAATGACAACGCCGAAGAGGAATTTTAGTCATTTCAAGGCACAAAATAATTTGGTGAAGCTTATTACCTTTCCTATCTATGCCATGAATAATAATAAGATCTTGCAACCATGAAACTGCTATTTTCGTTCAAGACCTTGTATCTGATTTCCGCTAGATTATGGTAACACAAGAAGATCTCTCTATTAAACCAAAATGTAGTTTCTGAGACTTACAGGACACATTGGCAAGGAGTTGATCAGCTGTAAAATCTATGGCGAACCACCCGGTTATATCCTGCCCATTTACCTTGTAGGTTTTTGATCCCTTTTCAAATACCATTGCTATATTTGTTGTGTTGTCAAGCCTGATATCTCCCTGGCAAATCCCAACCCCGTCTTTTGTTAGTTGTAAATTGCAGAGCACAGCCACACCACTCAGGCTTGTCGCAAGCGCCATCTGATTTGCAAAGTCACTGGATTCAGGGAAGAGCCCCGAAAACCCTCCTCGGGCTATCACAGAAGGTCTCCGGCCTGCATGCACGATGCACAATCATGTTGTCTTCCATCAGACGAGGTTTCCAGTTGGATTCTAAAATATAAGCAAAAGTAAAATGCTGCTACCATTTAGAGTCAGCCATTTCTTTGAAGCAGATTCTGAATTCGCCAACGTCGCATGGATTACCAAAAAAACTAAAAGCACATTCTTGATCATTTTCTTCTAATCCTGTTAATCTGTTAAACAATGGTTGGTATCCAAATTCAACGAACCGTAACGAATCAATTTCGAAAAGAAAAAAACCCATTGATGAACTTACATGAATTTTTAAGGATTAGGCTTAGAACATGGGAAACATTAATTAGTTCCCTTGCAAGTTTCAATTGGGAATGAATGAAACTCTTCAAGGAAATGGAATAAAAATTCAACAAAAAAAGGGGAGAGAAATTGGTCTGACAATTAAAGCAATGACCAAGAATCAATTTTTTTTTTCTTTTTTTGCGATGCTAAATTAACTCCTCCTCGTTTTTATCGCATTAATGGCTGGTCGAGAAATCAGTAAGCAGTTCGCTGCTTTGATTTTATGATTTTATTTATGAACTTGAGAATTACTTACTATTTTTTATTCCTAATATTTAGAAGCCTTTTTGTTGTTGATTTTTTTTTGTCCATCTTTCGCGGAATGATTTCACAGCTAAAAGTCCAACGACTTAACTGTTTTTTGAAACCCCTGCCTGCTAATTTTAAATTTTGATGTGTCCATCTTTAAGTTTTCTTCATTTTTTATTTTAAGGGCTTGTTTTGTCTTCCATTCAAATTAAAATTAAGAAAAATAAATAAATAAATCCCATCTTGATTTCTTTGTTCTCACAAGTTAAGTTCATGTGCACAGTATTTTTTTTTGTTATTTTTTTAATTTAATTTTTTAACATTGTGTATATTAAAAATTAAATTTTACAATTTATTTATATTTATTTTTTATAGGATTATCACGATCTAGAAAAATATTTCAGCAATAAATCATACTTTATTTTGCATTAAATAATATGATTTTACTGAAGATTGAGAATTAGAGAATTAAAATTAAGAATCAATTAAAATGTCAAACCTTTTATAAAACAAATCAAAATGTTTCTCACACTTTTTCTGAATATAGCAAAGTTACTATTTGATCCCTTAGATTTTCTATTGAATGTTTTGGCCCCAAATTTCATTGTTCTCACTTGTAGTTACTGGTTTGAGATAGAAAAGGAAAAATTATTCTAAAATGACGAGGAAAGAAAAAGTTGTTTATTAGTCATATTTCAACCACTAAATAAATAGTTTTTAGTGTCAACGAGTTATATTTGATTAAAGGAGTTCTACTGAGGTATCTTTTGCTCTTCACGCTCCTTGAAAAAAATAGATCAGGGCTCAAGAAATTTTTTAAATTCGAGTTAATTTTTTGTTTTTGGACTTTTTAAATGTTAAGATTACAAATGAGTTATTTTTGTACATATATTTTTTAAATTCCACCTTCCAAGATCTTTTCTTTCAATTTTATCTTTTAACACTTTATTGTTTTTAAATAGGTCTTCATAATTTGTTTTAGTTTTCTTTTTATGATGTTATTGCGGTTTAAAACAAACATCCTTGTATTTGATTTATACTCAATTTTTGCAGTCATTCATTTTTGTTATCATATCATTAAATAAAAAATATTTGAAAAAACTTTTTTTAACACAATGGAATCCATGACCTAGGTCATGAGTTTTGTGAGTTAAACCATAAAGCCCAAGTCGATCAAATATATCATCATCTTGGTATTATTTTTTTATTTTTCAAACTTTTTTTTTAAAAAAACCCCACCTTCCAAAATTCTTTCTTTCAATCTCATTTTTCAATATTTATTGATTTTTAATTGGCTGTCATAATTTGTTTCAGTTTTATATTTATGAAGTTCTCGTAATCTCAAATAAATATTCTAATATTTGATTGATATTTAGTTTTTACAAGCATCTATTTTTGTTCTCATATCATTAAATGAAAAATAATTGATTTTTTTTTTTAAATATAGTGGAGTTCATGATTCAGGTTGTGGATTTTATGAGTTAAACTGCAAAGCTCGAGTCAATCCAATGTGTTGCCATCCTAGTATTAATAAAAAAAATATCTTTTTATTTTTTTTTTAAATCAAACTATGATTTTAACAATCATCCGAATTATCTTATAACTTGCCAAGTAAACTCGGACATGTAGAGTCAATTTTCATGTGAGTTAATTTTAAATTCAAGTTGGACAAGAAGTTAGGTAGGGAGGTTTTAAGGTTGAACCATTGGGTCCGATTTAATAATAATACCAAATAGTTTTTTTTTTTTTAAAAAAAATTTCATCTTCCATTTTTTTTTATCAATTGAATCCTCTTTGGTTTTTTTAATCAATTGTATTTTTTAATATTTAATTGATTTTGAATTTGTGTTCATAATTTTCTTTGATTTATTTTTTATGATATTATCGCAATCTTAAATAATCATCATGACGTTTGTTTGGTGCTAAATTATATGATTGTTTATTTTTGTTATCATATCATTGATTTAAAAATAATTTTAAAAAACAAAGTGGTTAAATTCAATAGAGTACATGATTTGGGTAGTAAGTTTGGTGGGTTAAGTCGTAAAGCTCAAGTTGATCTAATATATAACTGTCTCAATATTAAAAACAAAATTTTATCCTAAATATTTTTAAAAAACAAACCACGTTTTTTTATAGGCAATCCAAATTATTTTTGGATCTATCAAGTTAACTTAGTCATACCATGAAAATTCTCACAAGATTAATTTAAACTAGAAAACAAGTTAAGAAAATTTAAAATTAATTATAAAATCAAGTTTAATAAAAATATTAAATAATTTTTTAATACACTAAAATTTATTTTGATTCAATAAATGTTTTATCCAATATGCAGCAGACCAAAAAATTAGTTTTATCCTAAAGCTGCACTGGATTAGATAAAAGGAGAAGCTGTAAACGGGCATCTAATTTCATTCAGCATAATTTATTTATCAAAATACGTGATAATAGATAATGCGTTAAAAAATAATATTAAATTGATATTTATCTTAAAACTTTTAAAAAATCAAGATAAACATTAACTATTAAAATGTAATATCTCTATTGCTTCGGTAGAAGTAAAATTAAGATAGAAAAAAAGTAATAATTTTATATTTTTATCGATAATGTTTTATTCCCTTTTCTCTCTATATAAACAAAAGAAAGTTCTTATTTAATAAGTGTTTAATATTATGTTGTGGTGTTTTTTTTTAAATAATATTTTAAAATTCTTTT
>Ga0307517_10006794_pt1 | contig 16832 bp, 21 predicted proteins | sample 23_EM_MG_FD_194515 | JGI IMG/M metagenome (GOLD analysis project Ga0307517, IMG submission 194515) | Populus trichocarpa ectomycorrhiza microbial communities from riparian zone in the Pacific Northwest, United States - 23_EM | ecosystem: Host-associated > Plants > Roots > Unclassified | place...
CGTTTCTACCGACGTATGTGTATGATGCGATGAAGGTGAAGTGGTTTGAGCATATGCGGGTGAGTTTCCCTCTCGTTTCTTCATCCTTTCGTCTCCTGTCGTTTCTTCTTCCCTTCCTTTAGTGATGGCGACGATGCCTCCTCCCTAGTACTTATAAGTCCCCTGAAATTCCATTGTTATCTTCGTCCGGATTTCGAATGATGGCAGGAAGAACAAAACCCGAATTCATCACACCCAACATCCCACACTGTAACGAGCCCATATTTTTCCGCCCTCTCACGAATCATTCCGAGTTTGGTGTTCCGCACAGGTGGTACCATGGTGACTCGTGGCTGTGTTCTTGCGTCCTTATTTATACATCATCCAAGTGACCTGTCAAAACTCTTGTTCTTGCTGACCCCCACCCATCGGATCCTTGAAAATTCTGAGGGATTAATCAGTACGATCTCGTTGACGCCCCAATCCCGAAACGGCGCCGGTTGGCACTCCTGAGGGTGCCTATAATGTTTACAAATGCGAGGAATATGGTTTTCAATGGAGGGGTCTTCAATATGGTAAACGATGGAAGGAGATGTGAGGCTACTACATCTCAACCGTAAAAATCCTGATAACAATTCGGAATTCATAGTGATGGAGCTCCTACTTCAACATATTGCTCCAGGCGCATTTCACAACTCCGACGAGCGTTACGACCCGCCCAAGTGCCATCCACATACACGGAAGGCGGTTTTGAAGAAGATCACCGACTGGGTAAAAGATGCGAATAAGGTTGCGCTGTTTCTTTGGCTATACGGTCCTGCGGGAGCTGGCAAGTCTGCGATCGCGCAAACCATCGCAGAGCTTCTTGAGAAGTTAGGGCTTCTCGCCGCTGCTTTCTTTTTCTCTAGGAATGCAGCTGGGCGCAACGATAAGACCCGATTGGTGCCAACTCTTGTTTATCAACTCGTCAAATCCATACCAGAAATCCGTGCTCATGTTCTTGAGGTATTGGAGCAGGACCCCGCCCTCTTCTCATGTTCGATTGACGCACAGATTCAAGCGCTCATCGTCAAGCCATTGAACGCCGCCTCGAACGAGGAGACACTGGCACCGGTCCTCCTTTCTCGTCCACGCTTGATTATCCTGGATGGGCTGGACGAATGCTCTGCCACCTCAGCGCAAACCCAGATTTTGAACGCCCTTTCCACAGCCACACAACATCTCCACATCCCGCTTTTCTTCCTCATCGCGAGTCGACCAGAGCATGATATCCGTCAAGCGTTCAATGACACAAACGGTCTAGGCTCGCATTCATTCAGCATCGCGTTAGACGACACCTACCGACCTGATGACGACATTCGGGTCTTCCTTCAGTCAACATTCGACGACATCAAACGAAATCATCCTTCAAGGGCTCACTTACCCACGTCATGGCCAAGCTTGAAAGATATCCGACAGCTGGTGAATAAATCCTCTGGCCAATTTATCTTTGCATCCACAGTCGCAAAATATGTCAATTCCCATCGCCACTGGCCTCCTGATAGATTGAACATTATTTTTGGGAAATCGAAGCCCGGCCAGGAGACACCGTTCGCTGAGTTGGATAGCCTGTACCATCTCATTCTCTCATCCGTCGCCGATCCCGATAAATTGCAGAATATCTTAATGCTCCTAGTCCTTCGACCCTTCTCGCAAGACGGCATGTGGTTGAAACAAACAATGACCTTGATCGAAAAATTTCTGTTTTACAGACCTGGCGAGATAGATGTGATTTTGATTGACCTTCATTCCATCATTGATGTCCCACCTCCGGGGAATGACATGTCAGAACTACAATTCTTTCACGCTTCGCTCCCCGATTTCCTACTGGATCGATCTCGTTCAATGGACCTCTTCCTTGATCAAGGCGCTGCGTATGCGAAACTCACCGGACTGACCATGAAGCACATTAACGATCCAACTGAATCCCTGTTGTCGGATCATCGAGGTATGTCCTTTCCATCTTGTTGTGACTTCCTTGATTCAATGAAAATGAAGAGCGTGTTCATCACGCATTTCGGTGGTGTTGTGTCAACGCTCGTCCATCCCCGAAGCTCTTTGAGGACTTGTCCACGCTAAACCTTGCAGCTCATCTGAACAACCCATCATTGTGGTCTGCTGTGCAAATTCCAGAATTAATCTGTTGGTTCGGAAGACAGGTATGTTGATTTTGTTCAATAATGGCTTGCCTCATCTGATGCATGACATTTACAGCAGCTGAGTCCAGACGGCATGGAAACCTTGCTAGATTATCACTTGGCAACATTTGATAGATGGCTTCAAGCATACCTCATATCTTTAAGTGCCTCATCATGGCCCCATTACTACCTCACAGTTGTTGTTACTGTTTTGGATCAGCTTGATCTGAAAGAATTTCACTGGAAACAGGTTTCAGTGATTCTACAAGACCAATTATCATTCACCCTCCTCAACAGGTTCCATGATTTATTCGACCGGGTGAAAATAAACATAGAATTCACTCGGATAGTGTCTAAATTTTTGATGGATCGAGACCGAGCTGGGTCGCTCTGGGTCACAACCCACAGATATGCAGGCCTGGCAGTGTATACATTGGAGATTCTGCGTGATAAGTGAGTTTATAACCCTTACACTCTTGTCCGTGCTAATATGAATGCTTGAATTCATTCCAGACGCTTCATAGATATTCTTGAGATACACACCCTGATTCTAGGAACGTTTGGCACGACCTATTACGAAGTTGGAAAGCTGGCATTTGATCTTCTTCCGATTCTGCTTTCAAGAATTTCGGGTCCGGGAGTATCACAGGTGAACGACATTCTCCTAGGTCTCCCAACCTTTTACTTGATCAAAGATGATCCACTGGGATTGGAAAAGGTTAAAGCGATGCAGGCCATTGAGCAGTTTTTGAAGGTGTGATTTTAACTCCACCTCATGCTTTTTTCTGGCGCTGATAATTCTGAACCTAATAGAAATGAAGCGGCGTATCCACGCCTTTTCTCGTATCTACTCCCTCCTCCCTTGGCGAGTCTACCATACGAACGATGTAATAAATTATTTTTGAAGACCATGAGTGCTGACATCGAATTCCCAAATATTGGGGACGAAGAGCAAACCAAAAATTGAATAAAAGGTATCGCAGCACTCTCTGACGGGGAAACTTCAACTGGGGCAGAGCACGAGTCAATGTGTTGTATGTCATTTCCATAAGCACGTTTTCCACGTGTACTGCTTAATGCCAGGCGTGGATGATGGAGACAAGAATGGGTCATTTACCAGAATTGAAGGGATAATCCTAAAAAAAACCGCCAAACTTTCTGCATCTTCGCAATGAGCTCGAAGGTTTCCGATGATCGGTGACCTATATGGCCAACGGCGTTGCGAACGCAAAACCACTGACATCGACAAGGTGTTCTTTCCGCTCATGAAGCTGGCGAGTCCCAAGCGCCCAGGACATGCAATCAGGTATGTAGGAATGTCATAGGGGTGGAGGTAGTTGTGTATGTATTTTGTAGAGGAACGAAGATGAGTTCGAAACAAAAATCAACATGATCAATCGTTTGCAGGTGGAGTCAACATTCATTGGTACAACATTTGATTCTCCTTTGACCTATGTATGTAGACGATTGAACGCACAGTATTCAGCACGCTGTGAGACGTAAAAATGATGAGAACCATTTCCCAAAGACATGGTTAGCGTTGTAAAATTAACAGGGGTATCGATAAGCTTCCAAAGCTGAATAATCCGGCGCAAAGAAAAGGCACTCTGAAAGCGAGGTTTCCATTGAAAAAAGACGTTAACTTGAAAGACACCTGGAGTCCGTGAATACGCCAAAGACATCCGAGGGTTGCCTGATTCGGATCGCATTGCACAACAACCCACGTCGAAAAAGGAGACGAACGAACAAAAGAGAGCAGCCATGGGGAGTCCTTGGATTGAAGTTCAATTGCAATTCAGCGCTTCAATAGTCGTAGTCGGGATCGAGGTGGATTCGAGAAGGGGTATATCGGGGCCATCGTTAGCGGTGGCTGAGATGACGTGGGCGGAACCGATGCGATGTTTAGATATACGCGGGGAAAGAGAGACATCTAGTGTGATTACCTCAAGCTAGGTTTTAGCAACGTGCATGAAGGGACGACATGAATCGAAAAGACACGGATCGAAAAGAAACGAGCAAAAGAGGACAACCATGATGAATCTGTGGATTAGAGTCCATTTGTAATGCGACACCTAGATGGCCTCAGGATCGAGAGCGAATGTAACCTTGTAGTAAACCGTTTGTAATCACATAATTCGATTTAGAGAATGATGCCCAGTACGAACGTTCCGAGGGCAAATGACATATGACTCCACTTTGAGATGTGTTCAAGTTCCTTTTCGGGATTGTGAATTGCGTAGTGTCATGGCATATCCGCGATGGTATATTTAAAAGGTGGCTATTAGCATGAAGAGGAGGTTGAATGTGGCGACGTTGTTGTGCACTAGTCCGTAGATCCCCAAGTCGACCATGATAGAGGTAAGATTTTGTCTAAAAATTGGAGAGTTAGTTGTACAAGACGATGGACACAAGAAGCTTGAGACGTACCTGAGCCCCTCGTTGGGCTGGACTCAATGACACCCGCAATGGTCGCTGCCCCGTTCTCAAACACGAGAAACGGAAGTGTAGAGAAAGTTCCACATTCGCCTCGTTTATTTCAAGTTACGTGTGTCGAAGTATTTTTCTTTTCCCTTGCTCATTTGGCTCGGAGATCACGCCACCATAGAAGGTGCGAGTATGGGGTGCCGATCTGTTCACCGAAGATGGTCTACTTGTGAAGGTGGGCGACGGAGGTGCCTTGGCATTCGGGTAGTTGTTCGTAGAACCACGCCTCGCGTGCGAGGCTGCGATCTCGAGGGGTTGTGGCTTGGCGGACTTGAGTCGGAGGCGGACTCGGGGAGAGTACCAGCTGCCATGCGACCTTCTGATATACGTTCTCAACGAGAAACCTCCAGCGTTCCTTGAGGAGCAGAGACCCATGAGTCAGGAATTCGGTGTGATGATTCTTGCTGAAATCGACAGAGTAAGATGGAATTCGAATGAGCACGCGACGCGATGTCGGTGTTTGTCAATGTTGGGCGGCGTCTAAAAATCTTTTGTTTTGACGTTTCTCCTTCACAGATCGCCACCATCTCCATTTCCCCAGGTCGGTATTTCCTCTCTTTCTAGTCAAAAATCGGGTGCTGAGCACGGAACTCCAGTGAGAGATATTGGGCACAGTGATCTCAGCAAGGTCTGACACGGCTTTTCTTACCCACACTTGACCCGACATTGGCAGCGATGGCGAATTACACTCATCAAGGACCCGGGCCGTCGTCGTATTACCAACAGCCCCCACCTGTGTACGGCGGTGGGCATAGTCCTGGACCGCGCCCTCCCAATTTTTACCCTTACCCACCCCAGTTCCACCACCACCACCACCCAGCACCACCGCCAAGAGGCAACCACCCCCACGGCTCTTACAGCTCCAGAGGGTATTATCAGCAACAAGCCCCATACACCGCCCACTACCCAGCCAAATACAACCCACCGTCATACCACTACCCATCCCCCAACGCTCCTGTTTTTACCCTGTCCTGGCAGCAACACCAGCAGCAGCATCCTATATCGCCGTTACCCAAACAGCTGTCGATGCCGGTACCCATTACCCCCAAGAACCTCCAACGGAATCCGAAACCCCTCCGCCTCCACCTCCACAGACCTCATCGAATACCCCTGTGTCCACTGAAACAATCCTAGTTGTTCCCACTACATCGACAGCTTCTACCCCAGAGGTTCCGCCTCCTCAGGCTCCTCCTCCCATGTCCACAGCTACGTCAGTAGCACCACCTCCCTCCGCCCCTCCACCTCCTCTTCCTCTGCGTCGGCGTCCATCACATAACGCCCTCCCAACCTCTTCTGTCGTAGGGAGCTCCATACCTGCGGCTAGCGCTGCCACATGTCCCCAAGTCGGAGAAGCGAGCTTGTGAAGTTGCTGACATGTGGGCCTGGTTCTAGTCGTCCCACCACCACCACTGCGATTTCCTATGCCAGATCCACAGCGGCGCCGGCGGCGTCCACGACGACATGAATCCACCACTGTCAACAAAAATTCGCCCCCGAGGGTTGATCAACTCTGGCAACTCGTGATTTGCCAATTCGGTGTTGCAGATCATGGTGTATTGTCTTTTCATTGGTTGTTTGCCGAGGTGCTTGGAGGTTCTGGTCCTTCGAGTGGGTTGGGTGTCAGTTCGGGTATGAATGGGATTAACGGGGTGGGTGGGACGATTGGATATGGAGCGGCGGTAGAAGCGAGCATGTACCCACTCATTGAAGCCACAGTGGAGTTTTTGAGGGAGTTTGTGGTCGAGATCGTCAAGTAGAACTCGAGCTCGCAAGGTGGGAAAGACAGGAGCAGGGTAATTCTATCTATGACACCAACAGGGGAGGTGCAGTGGAGAGGAGGGACGACGACGGGGGAACAGAGTCGTTTTTACCGACGTATGTGTATGGTGCGATGGGGGTGAAGAAGCAGTTTGAGCATATGCGGGTGAGTTTCCCTCTGATTTCTTCATCTTTCTGTTCTCCTTTTCCCCTTCCTTTCCTTTCGTGTTGGCGACGATGTCGACCCCTAGTACTTATAAGTCTCCTGAAATTCCCTTGTTATCCTCGTCCGGATTTCGAATGATGGCAGTAAGAACAAAACCCGAATTCATCACATCCAACATCCCACAGTAACGAAGATATATTTTTCCGCCCTCTCCTCACGAATCGTAATGATCGTCTTATTGAATATTTCTTTGCATTCAGTTTTCCCTGAATCTTGCCTTCTCATCGCTTTCTTCTGAACTCCGAGTTTGGTGATCCGCACCGCCAGTGCCTGCACCAGTCGTGACTCGTGGCTGTGTTCTTGCGTCCTTATTTATAGATCATCCAAGTGACCTGTCAGAACTCTTGTTCTTGCTTCCACCGTTCCTTGAAAATTCTGAGGGATTAATTACTACGATCTCAGTAATCCCCCAATCCTGAATCGGCGCCGGTTGACACGCCTGAGGGTCCCTATCATGTTTACAAATGCGAGGAATATGGTTATCAACGGAGGGATCTTTGTGGCAAACGATGGCAGGAGATGTGAGGCTTACAGTACACCCCAACCGTAACAATACTGACAGTAATTTTGAATTTATAGTGATGGAGCTCCTACATCAACATATTGTTCCAGGCGCATTTCACAACTCTGACGAGCGGTATGACCCGCCCAAGTGTCATCCGGATACACGGAAGGCGGTTTTGAAGAAGATCATGGACTGGGTGAAGGATCCAAATAAGGTCGCGCTATTTCTTTGGCTATACGGTCCTGCGGGAGCTGGGAAGTCTGCGATCGCGCAAACCATCGCGGAGCTTCTTGAGAAGTTAGGGCTTCTTGCCGCTACTTTTTTTTTCTCTAGGAATGCAGCTGGACGCAACGATAAGACTCGATTGGTGGCGACTCTCGTTTACCAACTCGTCAAATCTATACCAGAAATCCGTGCTTATGTTCTTGAGGCATTGGAGCAGGACCCCGCTCTCTTCTCATGCTCGGCTGACGCACAAATTCAAGCGCTCATCGTCAAACCATTGAACGCTATCGCGAACGAGGAGACACTGGCACCGATCCTCCTCTCTCGTCCACGGTTAATTATCCTGGATGGGCTGGATGAATGTTCTACCACCTCAGCGCAAACCCAGATTTTGAACGCCCTTTCCACAGCCACAAAACATCTCCACATCCCGCTTTCCTTCCTCATCGCGAGTCGACCAGAGCAGGATATCCGACAATCGTTCAATGACCCAAACAGTCTAGGCTCACTTTCATTCAGCATTGCGTTAGACAACACCTACCGACCTGATGATGACATTCAGGTCTTCCTTCAGTCAACATTCGACGAAATGAAACGAAATCATCCTTCAAGTGCTCACTTACCTACTTCATGGCCAAGCTTGGAAGATATCCAACGGCTAGTAAATAAATCCTCTGGCCAATTTATCTTCGCATCCACAGTCGCAAAATATGTCAATTCCCATCGCCACTGGCCTCCTGATAGACTGGACATTATCTTCGGGAAATCTAAGCCCGGCCAGGAGACACCCTTCGCTGAATTGGATAGCCTGTATCATCTCATTCTCTCATCTGTCGCCGATGCTGAGAAAGTGCAGGACGTCTTGATGCTCCTAGTCCTCCAATCCTTCTGGCAAGATGGCATGGGGTTGAACCAAACAATGAGCTTGATCGAAAGGTTCCTGTTTTACAGACCTGGCGAGATAGATGTGATTTTGATCGACCTTCATTCTATCATTTATGTCCCTGGGAATGAAACTCTGGAACTCCGGTTCTTCCACGCTTCGCTCCCCGATTTTCTACTGGATCGATCTCGTTCAATGGACCTCTTCCTTGATCAAGGCGCTGCATATGCAAAACTTACTGGACTGGCCGTGAAGCACATTAGCAATCCAAGTGAACCTCCATTGTGGAATCAACGTATGCCCCTTCCTTCTTGTTGTGACTTGATTGATTCAATGAAAATGAAGGGAGTGTTCACTGCGCATTTCGATGGTGTTGTGTCAATGCTCGTCCATCCCCGAAGCTCCTTAAGTATTTGTGCAGGCTAAACCTTGCAGCTCATCTGAACGACACACCAATGCGGTTTACTGTGGAAATTCCAGAATTAATCTGTTGGTTCGGAAGACAGGTATGCTGATTCGTTCACTAATGGCCTGCCTCATTTGATGCATAAAATTTACAGCGGCTGACTCCAGACGGCATAGAAACCTTGCTAGATCGTCACTTAGCAACATTCGATAGATGGCTTCAAGCATACTTCATGTCTTTAACTGCCTCATCACGGCCCCATTACTACCTCACAGTTGTTACCATTTTGGATCAGATCGACACGAAAGGATTTCACTGGCAATGGGTCTCAGTGATTCTACAACTCCAGTTAGTCAGGCCATCCATGCCCCCCGATAAGTTCCTTAGGTTATTTGGGCGCCGTGGGCCGGATTTAAACATAGAATTCACTCAAATAGTGTCTAAATTTTTGATGAATCGACATCGAGCTGGGTCCCTCTGGGTCAATTCCCACACTTATGCAGACCTGGCAACATCCATATTGGAGATCCTGCATGATAAGTGAGTTTATAACCCTTATACTCTCGTATGTGCTAATATAAATGCTTAAATTCAATCCAGACGCTTCATAGATATTGTTGATATACACACCCCGATTTCAGGAGAGTGTGGCCTGCCCTATTACGAGGTGGGGAAGTTGGCGTTTGATCTTCTTCCAATTCTACTTTCAAGAATTTATGGTCCGGCAGTATCAAAGGTGCACGATATTATTCTCCTAGGTCTCCCAACCTTTGACTTGATCCAAGATGATCCACTGGGATCGGAAAAGGTTAAAGCAACGCAGGCCATTGAGGAGTTTTTGAAGGTGTGATTTTGACTCCACTTCATGCGCTTTTTCCGGCGCTGATAATTCTGAACATGATAGAAATAAAGCAGCGTCTCCATGCATCTTTTCGTATATAGTCCCTCCTCCTTTGCTGAGTCTACCGTACGAGCGATGTAATAAACTATTTTTAGAGATCACGAGTGCTGATATTAAACTCTGAAATATTGAGGACGAAGAGCAAACCAAAATTTGAATAAAAGGTATCGCAGCACTCTCTGACGGGGGAACTTCAACTGGGGCAGAGCGCGAGTCAATGTCTCATATGGCATGGATGACAGCGAAATGAACGGGTCGGTTACCGGAGTTGAGGAGATGATCTTTAAAAAAAACCATGAAAATTCGGGATCTTCGCTAAGAGCCTGACTGTTCCCGATGATCTATAGTATGGCCAATGGCGCAGGCAGAACCACTGACATCAACACGGTGTTCTCTCTGCCCATGAAGCAGACGAGTCTTCAAATGCCCAGGACATGCGATAGGGTACGTTGGAAGGATATCACAGGGGTGGAGATACTTGTGTATGTATTTTGTGGAGGAACGAAGATGAGTTAGAAACAGAAACCAATATGATCAGTTGATTGCAGGTGGACCCAACATTTATTTTTATTTGACGCATGTAGACGATTGAATGCACAGTATTCAGCATGCTGCAAGGCGTGACAATGGCGGACCCTAACCTTTTTGCTTGCGATGACATGAAAGATGAAAACGATTCCCCAAAGACATTGTAAAGATAACAGGGATATTGATAAGTTCCAAGGCTGAATAATCCAGCGCAAAGAAAAGGCACTCTGAAAACGAGGTTTCCATTGAAAAAAGACATTAACTTGAAATACACCTTCCTGAAGTCCGCGAATACGCCGAAGACATCCGACGTTTACCTGAGTCTGATCGACAACAGCCCATCCTGGAGAAGGAGACGAAAGAACACAAGAGAGCAGTCATGACGAGTCCTTGAATTGAAGTTGAAGTTGAATTGGAATTCAGCGCCTCGATGGTCAGATCGAGATGGATTCGAGAGGGGTATGTTGGAGCCCTCGTTGGCGGTGGGTGAGATGACGTGTGCGGAACCGATGCGACGTTTAAAAATACGCGGGAAAAGAGAGATCTAGTGTACTTACCTCAAGCTAGGGATGGAGTGGCTTGTTTAGAAACGTGCTGATGTTGAACCCACCATGGAAGACACGAAAAGAAAAGAATGGATGAAAGCAGTGATGAGGAATCCCTGGATTGGGGTCCATCAACACCTCAGTGATCAGGATCGAGACCGAAGAACAAAATCGAATGATACCCAGTGCGAATCCGAGATTTAAGACTTGATCTTCCAACTGAAGACGAAAGAGAGCAGCTATCAAGAAGAGTCCATGTGGAATTGAACGCCCTCAATAGCAACCGATCACCGGTTAGGATTGAGACGGGGTAATCTACAGTTTCATTGTATTCAAATAATCAGATTATTCGGTTTATGTATGTAAAGGACAAAGTCGGATGATAACCAGCAGTACGAATCCCGGAATCCGAGCAACATACAAGCATTCTATTTCGGAATTGTGAATTGCATAGACGCTGACCAGGTGTGGTGGTTGTATATCCATCCTGGTATATTTAAAAGATGCATATTAGTATCACATTATCATATGAGCAGAGAACGAACCCGCAGAGCCGATTTAAGTTGAATTATTGTAAGCAAGAATCGGTTTGGATTCAGCACCAGTGTTGACTATGTCCATTTTGAGAAAGCGGTTGAAGGAGGGGATTTCCCTCCCTTGAACGCGGTCAATGTGATTGGGCTGTGAAGAAGAAGTTGAGTGCGGTCACATCGTTGTGCAGATCCAGACGTCATCGATGATAGAGGTGAAATTTTGTCTAGAAGTGGAGAGTCAGTTGTACAAGACGATGCACACAAGAAGCTTGAGACGTACCTGAGCCTCTCGCTGGGCATATCCCAATGACTCTCCCAATGGTCGCCACAGCGTTTTCGCAGTAATTCAAGAGCGAGAACGGAGATAGTTTGGGTTCCAAGTATTTCATGGCGAGTCTCGCAGAATTCCTTGGAGGATGGTCAGTCATCCAATAACCAGTCTGGAGAAACAGTGGGCATCTATGCGAGGTTCGCCCCGTCGGGTGTCACACCACGGGAGGCGCGAGTTGGTTTGTTTAGTAAAGGTGAAGGAGAAAAATCAATCTATTTGCGACGGTGGTGCTTTGGCATTCGGCTAGTTGTTCGTAGAACCACGCCGCGGGAGAGCAATGTGGCTTGGCGGACTTAAGGGAGGCAGACTCGAGGAGAGCACTGGAGCGAGCTATCCTTGGCTGAGATGACGTGAACTCTCATGCGACGTTTCGAGATACGTTCTCAACGAGAAACTCAAGCAGAGACCTATGAGGAGGAACTAGGTGTGATGAAGCTCAGCAGTACCTCACGCGACACGATGGTTGTCGGTATTTGTCATTGTTGGGCGGCGTCTAAAAATCTTTTGACGTTTCTCTTTCACAGATCGCCACCATCTCCATTTCCTCAGGTCCGTATCTCCTCTCTTTTCTAGTCAAAATCTGGGTACTGAGCATGGAACTGTAGGCAGAGATATTCGACACGGTGATCTGAGCAAGGTCTGACGCGGCCTTTCTTACTGACACTTGACCAGACATTGGCAGCGATGGCGAATTACCCTCATCAAGGACCCGGGCCGTCGTCGTATTACCAACAGCCCCCACCTGTATACGGCGGTGGGCATAGTCCTGGCCCGCGCCCTCCCAATTTCTACCCGTACCCACCCCAGTTCCACCACCACCACCACCCAGCACCACCGCCAAGAGGCAACCACCCCCGCGGTTCTTACTCCTCCAGAGGGTACTACCAGCAACAGGGCCCGTATGCCGCCCACTACCCAGCCAAATACAACCCTCCGTCATACCACTACCCATCCCCCAATGCCCCTATTTTTACCCCGTCCTGGCAGCAACAGCAACAGCAGCAGCAGCCTATATCGCCGTTACCCAAACAGCTGTCGATGCCAGTACCCATTACCCCCCAAGAACCTCCAACGAAATCTGAGACCTCTCCGCCTCTGCCACCACAGACGCCACCTCCCACATCCTCGTCATACTCCCACATGGGCTCAATATCTACTGCACACGAGTCTTCACAACCCATCTCCAACCCCGGTACCGCAAAATGGGCCATCTGGTCTCGCAGACCGCAAGACCCCACACTCGCACCCAGCATCATCATCTCTCCAAAAGCCCGTCCACCCCCCGACATCATCTCACAAGCCTCGGATCTCAAAACACCACCCCCGTCCCCCCCACCTCCGCGTTCTCCGCCTCTCCTTCCCACAAAACCGCCCCTTTTACCTTCGGCTCCGCTCATCAATCCCATTGTTGATCTTTCGCAGCCGCCGTTGCCCGCTGATGAGGCTCAGGGTGTGGCCTGGGCTTCCCTGACGAATTCGACTGTCCCATCTTCGAGTGTAATGGAGAAGACGGATACGCCAACCCAGACGGGCTCTCCTGCGTCATCGCATACTTCGTTGTCGGTTGCTAGTACCAAGGATGGAAACGATGTTGGATTGAATAAGGAAGTTGATTCTATGTCGGCGGAGGAGACTCCATCAAATATCCTTGTGTCCGCTGAAAAACCCGTACAACATGTGTTTTGCCAATTCGGTGTTGCAGATTATGGTGTATTGTCCACCTTTTCATCGGTTATTCGCAGAGTTGGGGAGGGTACTTGGGGGTGCCGGTGTTTCGGGTGGGTTGGGTGTTAGTTCCGGTGTGAATGGGGTAAGGCTGGACACGGGTGCACCTTCAGGTTACCTGGATCCTTACCCACAGGTATTTTCAGAAAAAAATCCATACCTGGATCTGCAGAGATCCTTTCCCATGGTTCACCTGGACCCACAGGTATTTTACCTGCGGGTTGCAGGTCAAAAGATATTAAAGGTACCTGCAGGTATTCAGTAGTAAAACTCTGTGAATGTCTTAAATATCTAGATATATAACAGTAAATAACTGTTTTTCTGCTTGAAACTACTGCTACACCTATCTTACACACTTTATTCAGTTGAAATGTTTGTTGTTAAGCTTAAATTAGGTGTTACATGAATATTCAAGTATCCAGGCAGGTACCTGTCAGTTAGGAATTTTAAACCCAGACCCTCAAGGACCTGTGGCCACAGGTAACCTGGACCTGCAGGTCAGGATCTCTACAGGTATTCCCACAGGTAAACCCAAAGGTAACCCATATGGACCTGCACCTGTGTCCAGCCTTAGAATGGGGTGGTTAGGATGAGTGGAAATGGAGCGGCGGCGGACGCGAGCGCGTACCCGCTCATCGATGCTACAGTGGAGTTTTTGAAGGAGTTTGTTGTGGATGATGACAAGCCGAAGGATTTGAAGGAGAAGGGCAAGGCGAACGCAATCTCAAACTTCAACGGAAAAGTAGCCTGGGGATCAGGATCAGGGTCGTCAAGTCGAACGTCGAGCTCGCGTGGTAGGAAAGGCAAGGAGAGAGAGCGGGGTGATTCTATCCATGATCCCAGCGGAGGAGGCGGTGCAGTAGGGAGGAGCAAAGACGAGGATGGGAGGACAGAGTCGTTTTTACCGACTTATGTGTATGATGCGATGAAAGTGAAGAAGCGGTTTGAGCATATGCGGGTGAGTTTTCCTCTCGTTTCTTCGTCCTTCCGTTCTCCTGTCGTTTCTTCATCCTTTCGTTTCCTTTGGTGTTGGCGACGATGTCTGCCCCTAGTACTTATGACTCTCCTGAAATTTCCTTGTTATCCTCGTCTGGATTTCGAGTGACGGCAGTAAGCACAAAACCCGAATTCATCACATCCAACATACCGTGGTAACGAACCCATATTTTTTCGCCCTCTCCTCATGAGTCGTAAGAACCCTCTTACTAAGCATTAGGTTTTCCCTGAAGCTTGCCTTCTCATCGCTTTCTTCTGGCCTCCGAGTTTGATGATCCGCACTGCCTTGTGTCTGCAGGCATAGGTCATGGCTGTGTTTGTCCTTATTTATACACCCAAAGTGACGACCTGTCAGATCTCTTGCTCTTGCTCACCGCCACCCACCAGTTCCTTGAAAATTCAGAGGGATTAATTAGTACAATCTCGCTGATTCCCCAATCCCGAAACGGCGGCGGTTGGCACTCCTAAGGGCGCCTATTATGTTTACAAATGCGAGGAATACGGTTATCACAGGAGGGATCTTCACGGTAAGCGATGGCAGGAGATGTGAGGCTATTCCATTTCAACCGTAAAAATACTAATGACAATTTTGAATTCATAGTAGCGATGGAGCTCCTACATCAACATATTGCTCCAGGCGCATTTCATAACTCCGATGAGCGTTATGACCCGCCCAAGTGTCATCCACATACACGGAGGGCGGTTTTGAAGAAGATCATGGACTGGGTAAAGGATGCAAATAAGGTTGCGCTGTTTCTTTGGCTATACGGTCCTGCGGGAGCTGGCAAGTCGGCGATCGCGCAAACCATCGCGGAGCTTCTTGAGGAGTTAGGGCTTCTTGCCGCTGCTTTCTTTTTCTCTAGAAATGCAGCCGGGCGCGACGATAAGACTCGATTGGTGGCAACTCTCGTTTACCAACTCATCAAATCCATACCCGAAATCCGTGCTCATGTTCTTGGGGCATTGGAGCAGGACCCCGCCCTTTTCTCATGCTCGATTGATGCACAGATTCAATCCCTCATCGTCAAACCATTGAATGCTGTGGCAAACAAGACACTCCTTTCTCGTCCACGGTTAATTATCCTGGATGGGCTGGACGAATGCTCTACCACCTCAGCGCAAACCCAGATTTTGAATGCCCTTTCCAGAGCCACAAAACATCTCCACATCCCGCTTTTCTTCCTCATCGCAAGTCGACCAGAGCAGGATATCCGTCAATCGTTCAATGACCAAAACGGTCTGGGCTCGCTTTCATTCAGCATCGCGTTAGACGACACCTACCAACCTGATGACGACATTCGGGTCCTCCTTCAGTCAACATTTGACGAAATCAAACGAAATCACCCTTCAAGGGCTCACTTACCCACTTCATGGCCAAGCTTGTACGATATCCGACGGCTGGTAAAGAAATCCTCTGGCCAATTTATCTTCGCATCCACAGTCGCAAAATATGTCAATTCCAATCACCACTGGCCTCCTGATAGATTGAACGTTATTTTCGGGAAATCGAAGCCCGGCCAGGAGACACCCTTCGCTGAGTTGGATAGCCTGTACCATTTTATTCTCTCATCCGTCGCCGATGCTGGGAAATTGCAGGATGTCTTGATGTTCCTAGTCCTTCAACCCTTATCAAAAAGCGGCATGTTGTGGGGACAAACAACAACCTTCATCGAAAAGTTTCTGTTTTACAGACCTGGCGAGATAGATGTGATTTTGACGGACCTTCATTCTCTCATTTATGTCCCACATCCGGGGAATGAGACTTCAGAACTACAGTTCTTTCATGCTTCACTCCCCGATTTCCTACTGGATCGATCTCGTTCAATGGACCTCTTTCTTGATCAAGGCGCTGCATCTGCGAAACTCACTGGACTGGCCTTGACGCACATTAAAAATCCAACTCAATCTCCATTGTCGGATGATCGAGGTATGTCTTTTCCTTCTTGGTGTGACTTCATTGATTCAATTAACATGAAGCGATTATTCATCGTGCATTTCGGTGGTGTTGTGTCAACGCTCGTCCCTCCCCGAAGCTCCTTAAGGATTTGTGCAGGCTAAACCTTGCAGCTTATCTGAACGACGCACTAGTGTGGTCTGTTGTGGACATTCCAGAATTAATCTGTTGGTTCAGAAGACAGGTATGTTGATTTCGTTCAATAATGGCTTGCCTCATCTGATGCATGATATTTACTGTTATTTATTTACAGCGGCTGAGTCCAGACAGCATGGAAACCTTGCTAGATCGTCACTTGGCAACATTCGATAGATGGCTTTGTGCACACTTCAAATCTTTAACTACCTCATCATGGTCCCATTACTATCCCACAGTTGTTACCCTTGTGGATCAGCTCGACCCGAAAGAATTTCGCTGGGCACAGGTTTCAGTGATTCTACAACGCCAGGTACCTGGGCTATCCCAGACCTCCAAGTTCCTTATGTTATTTGGCGGGCGGAAATTAAATATAGAATTCGCACAAATAGTGTCTAAATTTTTGATGGATCGAGACCGAGCTGGGTGCCTCTGGGTCAATTCCCACAATTATGCAGACCTGGCAACACCCATATTGGAGATTCTGCGTGATTCGTGAGTTTATAACCCTTACACTCTCATACGTGCTAATACGAATGCT
>Ga0307517_10006795_pt1 | contig 16831 bp, 17 predicted proteins | sample 23_EM_MG_FD_194515 | JGI IMG/M metagenome (GOLD analysis project Ga0307517, IMG submission 194515) | Populus trichocarpa ectomycorrhiza microbial communities from riparian zone in the Pacific Northwest, United States - 23_EM | ecosystem: Host-associated > Plants > Roots > Unclassified | place...
ACCCAGGCCGGGCCCGGCTTTTTTTTGGAAAGCCCGTTTCCCATAGTCCGGCCCGGCCGTCTCTGAAAAAGCCTGGGTCAGTCCGGCCGTACCCAAAGCCGGACGGACTGGCCGGTTGGGAACACTGCCAACCACCAACAGCCGGACTTCCCACCTCCCCACCTATGTCATGATTCACCCTCTCCGCATCTGCAAGCATCTTTGCACTAACACTTTGTTAGCCTCCTCCCTCCTCCCAGCTCCGTAACATCCTCTTAGGAACAGAAGAGATAAACAAAACAAAACCCACAGCAGATGCTTCCTCCACCTCTCTGCCCTCATCTCTCTAGAGGGGTACCCTGACGGCCGCCCAGTTCTCGGGTGGGGCTTGAGTTCCTCAAACTCCTTCCAGCGCTGTATAATCCTCTGAGCATCACTCCTTGATATATTGATTTCCACACCGATAGTACGGTAGGAGTTCCCTACCGCGTGTTTTTTGAATACTTTGAGACGCTCGACGAGGGTTGCCTTGCGACGTTTCCTGGTTGCGGGATCTTTAGGAATCTTATGTTTTCAAAGATTGTCCGGGTGCCCAGGTGGATGTGAATCGAGGGAAAGAGAAGCCGGAGGAAGGGTCCAGGCGATCGGGAATGAAGCGTGATGATGATGTTTTCCTGTTATGCTGTCCTGCGCGCCCCATTAGTTCTGACTGGGATCGGCGCTTCTGGTAGGTGGGGAGTAAGTTAAGTTCTGGTACGAGACGTCTAATGTTGGAATGTCGAGTGAGAGGGTGCGATGAGGTTGGCCCGGCGGTACCTAATAACACCGGGGTCCGCGAGCTATCATCTCCGAAGCGCCCGCAGATCCGGGAAAGTCTGCGCTAACTGCTGCGTCTGACGGTAATCCTTAGTTTTCACTAAGGCAGGACTATCACCGGTCTCCACCACCTTGGGAGATATTAATCAAGAGAGCTGGCCACCATCGCTACTCCCCCCAGAAATCTCCGCCCCAGCTCTGTCCGATTGGAGTGTCGCTTTTTTCTTCCTACCTTTGGTGTGCTAAAGTTAGGATCCGTGATCTCTGGGAGAAGGTCCTGTTGTTAGCAGTGGGTGGAGTGGACTGGAAGGCCCGGGGAATTGCCGGGATTTAACTTCCCTGATGGCTGTAATGGGTGTCGTCGTTGGCTTGCAGTGCGCCGGGTTTCCTAGCTGCCATCAGCCTTATAGGGACGGCTTTAGGGTGGCGATGGAACATGTAGACCATGGTGGAACAACAGCTAGACTAACACCTAGAGGGCACCACCCCTGAAACTCGATAAGGGTCAACCATAACAGGTATAGTCCCCGGCTGTAGCATTCCGGGATAGAGGGAAAAGACAGAGTAGCCATCCAAAATTCAAAAGCCACGGAATTTTTGCAGAAACCCATCTTGTAGCAAACGATGTGAGAATGAAACATGCTAGCGCAATTTGTGTCTAAGCTCAACACCAATCTTCTTCAGCCATAATGAGTGACATCGTACGGCCGCCACAGTCTAGGTATCATCAATATCGCCCCCCCACCCATATCAACTTTCCACTGTTAGTGATTCAACTTTGGTCTTTCCTATCGCCGTTGGTTCCTCCTCCTCTGCCGTTATGCCTTCCCTACTCATATATTCTCACTCGTACACTCCCTCTCCTATCGTTGTTTGTTAACCCTATTTGCTTATTGTCAGAATCCCGACTTCCCCCATTTTATTTTTTTGGCCTCGGTCTAAGCATTTTCCCACCATAAAGCATACACCGAGAGGTTATTGACCTGGTAACTGCCGGAATATCATTATCACAACCCTTGGATAGTTCTGGCTTAAGTTCATTCCCCTGCTTCGCTGCCTTCAAAGATTTACGTATGTATATTTTTTTCCTTACCATATGTGTTATACCAGGTCCTGCAAATGTACTCTATATTATTATAGTCTTCCCCGGGTATCTATGGTCCCTGGATTGCGGACCAACCTGTACAGTATCTGTTATGAGGGAAATTGCTGAGTTACATAGAAGCTCCGCTCTCCATACTTAAGTCTAGAGAGTGGTGGGTTGGTAGGTATCCACTAACTACGACAACGCACTGTCCATTCAGCTATCTCATTTAGGATGACCAGTCCGCATTATAGGTATAATATGATTTTTATATTGTCGACGATGGCCTCGAAAATCCAGGTGCTGCCACACGCCGATTTTCCTTTATCGAAATAAGTCTCTACACACAAATCATCTATAGTTTAGGAGAAGGGGGAAAAGAAGACTGTGCAAGACGGAAAAGGGAGGAAAAGTAAAAGTACAGGAAAGAATTCACAGGGGGAGAAAATTTAAATAATAGGATGAAAACTGCAGGCTTAGACTGGACCTTCTCACAGCAATAAAATGATTACCCCACTACTACAGATTAAGCCCTATTGTACATTGTAAACTGAAACTCATAAATCCTCGCCCAGCAATAAAAGAGAATCCAAGGTGGGGGGTGGTACGAGCGTGTGGTGTGTATGTGCATTCCCATCTCATGGGGTTTCCTTCGCTTATAAAGGCAATGTCCAAGGACAGTCGCCATGGGAGGCATGGTACAAAAGGAGGAGGCGGCGGCTATTTCCACGAGGCGGGGGCCTAAATCGTGCTGGGGATTGCCACTTTGTGAGAGCGCTCCAGGGCTGCTACCCTCCCATGGCAAAATATAGTAGCGATCCCGAGGGGCCCCTGGAGGAAATCATCTGGCTGATGGGGATTGACATCTTCCCGTTTGAGTAGTATTTTCACCACTCCCTCATTCCCAGACGAAGCGGCATGCGAGAGCGGTGTCTTGCCTATACTATCACGTTTATCGGGATTGACCCATTCCCGTTCGAGTAGTGTGAGAGAACCAGTACTGGGGCGGGAAGTTCTAGGAAAACGAAAAGACTCTCCGATTGCCTCCCCCTTCTCTCAGTACTAACTAGCTGTCTATATATACACAACTCGGGAGAGGATTACCACGGGCCACCCTCCCCGGACCACCGGACACAAGAGATAAGTACGAATAATCTTAACGTAATCACCACCGGCACTACCACAGTAGTATTTTCACCACTTCCTCATGTCTAGTCAGAGCGGGATGCACGAACTGTGTCCTGCCGATGTTGTCGGGCTTGTCGCGAAGATGTCTCCGAGTAGAATTTTCACCACTTCCTCATGTCCATTATGAGAAGCCCATGCAAGTGGCGTATAGTCAGAAAAGTCTCATCCGTCAATATCATAATATCCCATCTCTATCAACCCAGCTACAACTTCGGTTATTCCGAAAAACGATGGGCAGTGCAGCCCGCTGAAGCGAGAGTAAGTACTAAAGTTTCAAATATCTAAACCTTGTACTCGTGCCAAAAGCAATTTTCTCGATGCCTGGCCGTAATCTCCCTTTAATAGCTACAGGACAAGTGATTTTCCGTAGTCGGTGGGTCCCCTTTTACTCCCCAGTACACAGAGCAATATTCCAGAAAAGGTGTATCCCGGGTATCATGATAAGGACTGGTCGAAGTGGCTTTGACCTGTTGTGAACTCAGATAGGTCAAACAGCAATCCGCCATTGTCAAGTCAGGTCTACTGAATATATCGGAAAGGGCGGAAAGATACTCCTGGAGAGCAAAGTGGATCAATCGTACAGTTGATGTTTCCTTATCTAGAGCAATAAAGCCTTGACAGCGGCCAATCAATGTCGACATCGAAGGGATGCTGCTAATATTGAAGTCCGTGGAGCCTAGCTTGACTGCGCGGGCGTGGCAGAGCTCATCCACCCGCGACAGCAGTTCCGCATGACTGATCCACATCAATACCGTCATCCCGAGTGTCGATTTATCCCCATCTTGTGCCTTTATGCGCCCAATTGTCGCACCATAGATATCTCCCAACCCCGGCCCATCGGTCATCCCACTTAGCTTTTCCTGTCTCCGATAGATTAATGATTCCTGTAAGATTGCCTCAATATTTAAGGAAGCCAGTAGAAACCTGAATATCTATTAGCGGGTGATGCGTGGCGGGATTCCGAGTATTATTGCCCTCCGTACATTTCGGATACATTTTGTGGAATCTTCTCCAGAATATCTGCCAGGCTCTCATCCATGGCATCCATATTCAACACGATAGGGTTATGCGCAGCGAATATAGATTCCAGTGATCTGGCGATGCCAAACCTTTATTGTTACGAACAATTTGGATAGAGAAAACTTATCAAAGAAACAAGAAGAGATAATGGAATCGTGTACGGTAATGAATGACTTCGACAAAAGTAGGAGAGAGATCAAGTGAATAAATAATGAATGCGATGACTGATAGAAAACAAATGAACAAAGGGAAGAACAGGCTTTCTTATATCCTCCGTGAGATGAGACCTTTCCTCCACAGCAGACTTCCTGCGCGTGCTATATCTTTGATCAGTTTCTTCCCCATAGTAGCTCTTTGCTACTTCTCGGCCGAATCCTATCCGAGGTGGAAACCCAAGCACCGAGGCTGTGGTTAACTAGTTTGCTGAATACTGAGTGTATAACCGCGGGTGCCATGGTTGTTCGGCTATTGGTGATAGTCTGTGTTTCATTGTCGATGAATGGAGGTTTCGATGCTGTTGCACTAAATATGCAGGGTTGATGTCGCAGATCGGTATGAAGCTAATAGTGGTGAGACGTTTTTCGAAGATTTAGTATGTAACAGGTCAGAGCGATAAGGTTCCTAATCCAACGTGTATGGGAATATATGCAAATGGTGAGCAGTCCAGAACGATCCACGTTCAACAATCCGGAGTTTCATCCTCGCCCAGCCTTATACAAAGGTATCTGATAATATCCTCTTTTTTAGGACATAGAGAAACACTCTTCACTTTCCCACAAAGACACTTTTCAATCTCGGCCTGAATATGGGACCTCCCAGTGATAACAACTCGTGTGCCCGGGGACTTCTCCAGGATTTGTTTCAGTGAACCAAAGATCCTCACTCGATTCACCACCGCGCATTCTGTTGGAATAGTGGCTTCAATATGACGGAAGCACGCCTGGTTAGGCATAGTGGGAGCTTGCTCATTAGTCCTATATCTAGATACCTCTCTGAGGTATAAGTGCCATGGTCTGGTACCCAAGTGACAACGGACAATCTTGATCCTAATACTATAGGCGTATTCGGTTCATTTTCGTTCACCTCACTTACGAGATATTCAACACATTCGTCCAAAGCACCTATGCACACAAATGTGGTCTGTGAGGATGTGATGGTCTCTAGCATCCTCACTACTTCAAGAAGTTGCGGTCCCCATCCACCCATGGCCTTTTTCTGCTCTTGGAAGGCCTGTGATATATCCTCTGGGATCACTTCCATGCCGCTAACTATCCGCTTCAGCAAGGAACCCAGCATGGCGGTGGCAGACTGCTCCTTCCGCACCGCAAACTCCAAGTAAAAGCACCTAACTGCACTGTTTTGTCCTCCAGCCTGATCGCAGAGCCTGTCCACTACCAGCGAAATAAAATCGCGGTATGTTAGCACTGACTCTCTTCCTTCCCTCTCCAAGAATAATGCTCATTACCTAATGAATGTTTTCCCACCCCCCGGAGCACGATAGCCAAACAAGACCCCATCATCACCTTCACCATCCCCACTCCCGTCATACCAGCTTCTGAATTCTTCTGTTGCATGAGCCATTCCTCAATGCTTTCGACGCAGCGCTCTTGAATATCCCGCTGGCGTAGCCTGGGTTCTAGAGGCGACAGCCAAGCCGGGCGTTGAGACCAATCATCGGCCAGAGTGTAGTTGTTCCAAAAATTATTAACAGAGTTCGTGTTAAACCAGTTGGGATGATATTGAGACATTCCCCCTATCGTGGAGGAGTTCTTGAATATGCTCGGTTGAAGAATTCCTATGAGGTGAACAAAAGTACGGTCCTCAGACGCTTAGATAACTGCGCGGCGTTCACCCAAGCCACTCAAAATGTGGCAAATCAATATCCCCTTGATTTTGATTATCATTAAGTTTTTCCTCCTGCTATTCGGTAAATGATAGGAAGAAGAAATATAAACATAGATAGCCAAAGCCCGCGTCGCATGACCTTGCACGAGCAGTAAGAATTAAGCAGCTCCGTAGTATTTCAGCCAGTTCTTTTCAATCTCACAGCCGCAACTCCTTCCTCCCTTCCCCCTCCAAGGCTAGAGCCTCTCCTTACCCCCTGTGACAGATAGTGCAACCACTAATCCTACGACATGGGTCACCCCATATGGTACCAAAATCAGCTGGAGTTTAACAAGGTTCTAACATCTCCGCCAGCTAGCGTTTTCACTCAATCTTAACGCGGAGAGCACCCATCATGCCTGCTAGCCGATCTATTCTTTTAGTTATTATGTCGGTTCTCCGGGTGAGAGTAGCTCTCTCGAGTATCATTATAGTTGAATTCCAGGATATAGGGCCGAAGGCTTCTAGGAGCTGTCCCTCCTTTTGGGTTTTCTGCGACTTAGGGTAGAAGTGTCCGTCCGTTGGTCAGGTCATATCTTGATACTTTAGCCTACACCTCCATCTTATTTGTCCTAGACTTCTTAAAATATTCCAATATGATAGAAGGATATGCACTTTACTACCCGCACCCCTCATCACGATTATATATAAAGTCACCCTATCCCTTGCTAACGACCGCTTAAGTTCCCAGCATACCCTACCAATATCCCGTTCCAGGAATCTTATGATAAATCCCAAAAATCGCGGGAGCCATACAAGGTGGCACCTGTGCAACCCTTGACCTGTCGCCGAAGTCTCCATTAAATATGGCAATGGCAAATGCCTTCACAAATGCCGCTCAATTACCAGTATGGAATAGTATAAATTTATTTCTACAGATTGCCCATGTGTGGAGGCCTAGAGATGTAGGCTTCCATCAGGCAAAATCTCAATTACCCAGAGTCCCCGCGGAGGGCCCACTGCCTACCCAGCCAGTGCGCCCTCAACCCTCGTCCCTTACGCCACGATCACTAACACGAAAACTAGGTTTCGCCAATCACCTCCCGCTCCCTCATGTCGTACAAAGCCCACCAACCGGAATCTGTCCAAGTGGCCTAGAAAGGTGTCTACCCCGCGACCTATGCCCTCTTGCTTTTTTTTTAAAAAAAAAAAACCACTCTGCGCAACATCTATGGATTATGAGAGGCTATCCAGCTCGATAGGAAGTATGCAAATTATAACCTCAACTTGGAGCAAAAAGTGCTATGCACAACTGTTGTTGATTCTGCGGGGGTATCCAACTTGGTGGAAAATATATTTAGTATAAATTATGTTGATCTTGTGTGGGAATGACCCCCTTGTGGGTTTTTCCAGGGTCCTACATACAACTTGGTGTATATTCAACACTATAAGGTTATGCGCAGCGAATATAGATTCCACTGATCTGGCGATGCCGAACTTTAATTGGTATGAACAATTTGGATAGAGAAAAGTTATCAAAGAAACAATAGAGATAATGGAATCGTGTACAGTAATGAATGACTTCGACAAAAGTAGGAGAGAAACCAAGTGAATAAATAATGAATGCGATGACGAACAGAAAACAAACGAACAAAGGGAAGAACAGGCTTTCTTATATCCTCCGTGAGATGAGACCTTTCCTCCACAGCACACTTCCTGCGCGTGCTATATCTTTGATCAGTTTCTTCCGCATAATTGCCCTTTCCTACTTCTGAGCCGAATCCCTTCCGAGGTGAAAACCCAAGCACCGAGGTAGTGGTTAACCGGTTTGCTGAATACTGAGTGCATAACCGCGGGTGCCATGGTTGTTCGGCTATTGGTGATAGTTCATGTTTCGTTGTTGATGAACGGAGGTGTTGATGCTGTCGCACTAGATATGCAGGGTTGATGTCCGAGATGGGTATGAAGCTAATAGTCGTGAGACGTCTTTCGAAAACTTAGTGTGTAACAGATCGCAGTGACAACGTTCCTAATCCAACGCGCATGGGAATATATGCAAATGGTGAGCAGTCCAGAACGATCCACGTTCAACAGTGTAAACCTCATGTCGGCACGACACAAGAAACCACCTGACTTCTGAGTGCATATGGAACGTCTGGTCAGCCGGGGGAGGCAAAACCCATCTCTTCACAAGCTCAAACTAAACCCCGGAGGTATTCCAGAGCATGTTGTCGGAAGCTGTTATTCGAAGAAGTGGAGTTGCTATTAGGATGGTTGGTTGGCATTAGCATGTGAATCGCGACACTTGCTCTCATGCCAAGCCACGTTCCGGAGATTTCCGCCATTCCCACATGATGATCACTATGCGGAAGAAACTGATCAAAGATATGGCACCCGCAGGAAGTGTGCTGTGGAGGAAAGGTCTTATCTCACGGAGGATATAAGAAAGCCTGTTCTTCCCTTTGTTCATTTCTGTTCTGTTCGTCATCAGATTGATTATTTATTCACTTGGTCTCTCTACTCTTTTGTCGAAGTCATTCATTACTGTACACAATTCCATTATCTCTTCCTGTCTCTTTGATAAGTTTTCTCTATCCAAATTGTTCGTACCAATAAAAGTTAGGCATCGCCAGATCACTGGAATCTATATTCGCTGCGTATAACCTTATAGTGTTGAATAGTATATGTTGACCACTGCTAAATTATTATGATCGATTATAGCAATACTAGATACTATGGGTTGACTTCGGATTTCAGAGCATATTATTTGATAAGTTGAGTGATATATGGTGAATATGATTTGGTGATGGCAAGAAGTCTGATGCACCCCCCCAAGGGAGAAGGGCAACGAGCACGCCTGGAGAGGCATTGCGTTATCATACTGGCGACTTATCTTTTCCCTGAGTGAATTACATGACTAAGAAACTAAGAAAGACATGCCTCGCTATCATCTCATAGGAAAAATATGAAAAGACCAGGAAGAACGTGAAGCCAAACCGGAGGGCTTACAATCAGAAGTGAAAAATGGACAAATATAAAAATTGTAGGGTTCATTCGGATACGATAGGCAAACACTGTGAACCCTAGAAGATGCCAGCAAGAACACTGAACATTGATCATATCTGTTTTACCCCCACTCGTAAAATGTGATTTCAGGACCAGGAGATGGGAGAGTCTTTTGTTAAGGTAGCGTTGCTTGCCAATCGACCGTTCGTTCGCCGTTCCGAAAGCAAGTGTTATAGTATGAGAACTGTTGGGTTAACTTGAGTCAACTCTTCGAAGGAGCATTCATTCATTAGTCAGCCGCTTGGGGACGCGATTTCGTGATGTAGGGTGGAGGCCTGGTGGTCAATAATGGGTGAAAAGGAGGCCTACAGTCCTTTTCACGATGGACCATTGGCATCTTATTTTGACGAACAGGAATACGTTAACAAAACATCGGGTCAGCCTTATGAATGGTCCGGTTAGAAGCGAACCGCTAAACCGTATTAATTCCCTATTGGAATGGTTCGTTCCCTTACCAACCAAACATACCGTAGTATCCAATCTCTTCCTGTCAAGGCGTTCTTTCGGTGGGAAATAGGAACTTGTGAAGGAAATCAAATTCGCTTCACTTCTCTTCACAATTTCTCCGTCAGGATCAAGTGAGATAAAAGTCAAAGAAAGGAACGATGAAAATTCTATAGAAAATGGGGGAATGGGGAGGGTTGCGGATGGATGATGATGGACAATGCTCGCTCCTTCCCCTTCCTCCTCAAGTACCCCATTTCCTATGAGGCTAAGCTAACAAAACAACAGTACCCAGTCTTCACGATAGTTTCCTCTCCGCCAGGCTCTAGTAGCTCACAAATTCTCACTTCCGCAACCCACGCTGTTGTTGCTTCGCTGGAGCCCGGAGGCTTCGATTCATGCACACCCGATACGGTAGATTGGGGGGAGAGCACTACCCTAGTCTGCGGGAAAATCTAAAGCCAATGCCGTTTTTCTCTTCCCTCTCAAGACCCGCCAATCACCGGCCTCTACCGCCGAAGCGAGTTGGCTCTCCTTCTTTCCATCTCCGGTATGCTATACATAGCCGCTCCCCACCCCCACCATCTCACATTCTCGAGAAATCCTTTTGAATACCATGCGCTTGGCGGTCAATCCTTTCGGATACCATCGACCGGGAAATATACCATCGAGAAAGTGAAACCTTCACAGGGGCAACCCCCATTGGGGCGGACAACGAAGACTTTAAACACTCTAGCATACCGGTATCTTTTTATCCCTTAAACAATGCAAAGAAATTGAAAAAAATGATAGAAAAATAAATAATTACTTCAACCCTTCTAGTATCTTTCTAGAACCTCCTTACAATTATTTTTTTACCTATTTTCTAGGGGTTCTTGGCTTAAAAAACTATCCCCCAGGAAGCCATTCTGAGGGTGGAAAAATAAATATAAGACATTGACCACATTTACTCCTTTTTCACTTTATTTGTTAATTTTTCTTTGCTATTTAATAGTGGCCGAAGAGAGTGATGGTTCCATGCGATGGTTTCACTTTTTCGATGGCATATTTCTCGGTCAATGGTATCCGGAAGGGTTTCACCCCAAGAGCATGGTATTGAAAAGGTTCACTCCACATTCTCCCTTCGCGTCTCTAACCTTCAGCTAAGGGTAGAGCTGTCTTTCCTCTCTCCTTCCCTATCCGATTAACTACCGGAATGGTATCCAGGGAGATGGACGGGATGTCTATTGAACTAACTCGGTCGGTGAGTTTTGGTTGGTAGCCTCCTCGCCTTGGGCTTGCGTATTTGCCGCCCCGTCCTCCAGCTCATTGCTCCCTCCGCCGCCGCTACCTTCTCCCTCGTTCGAGCTCCCGCATTCACTCGCCGACCCCAACCCCACTGCTGGGTACATCATCGTGCAATCCTAGCGCCCCCATCGCCAGACTCACTATCGGTACTTGGATGCCGTCCCAACCACCAACAGCGGGACTTCCCACCTATGTCGTGATTCACCTTCTCCGCATCTGCAAGCTTCTTTACACTAACACTTTGTTAGCCTCCTCCCTCCTCCCAGCTCCGTAACCCCCCCCTCCAATTAGGAACAGAGGATATAAACAAAACAAAACTCACAGCCGATGCTTCATCCTCCTCCCCGCCCTCATCTCTCCAAGCGTGTACCTTGACGGCCGCCCAGTTCTCGGGTGGGGCTTGAGTTCCTCAAACTCCTTCCAGCGCTGTATACTCCTCTGAGCCTCACTCCTTGATATACTGATTTCCACACTGATAGTACGGTAGGATTTCCCTACCGCGTGTTTTTTGACTACTTTGACAGGCTCGACAAGGGCTGCCTGGCGATGTTTCCTGGTTGCGGGATCTTTAGACATCTTATCTTTTTGAGGATTGTTTGGGTGCACGGGTTGATGGGAGTCGAGGGAAAGAGAAGCCGGAGGAAAGGTCGGGGCGATCGGGAATGAAGGGTGATGATGTTTTCCTGTTGTGCCGACCTGTGCGTCGTGTTAGTCCTGGCCGGGATTGGCGCATGTGGTAGGTGGGGGGAGTAAGTTAAGTTCCCATACGAGACGTCTAATGTAGGAATGCTGTGAGAGGGTGTGATGAGGTTGGCCTTGAGGAACCCAATAACACCGGAGTCCGTGACCTATCATCTCCGAAGCACCCTCAGATCCGGGAAAGCCCGCGCTCACAGCTGCCTGACGATAATCCTTAGTTTTCATCAGGGCCAGACTATCACCGCTCTCCGTGACCTTGGTTGATATTAATCGAGGGAGCTGGCCACCATCGCTATTCCCACCAGAAATCTTCACACCACCTCTGTTCTATTGGAGTGCCACTTTTTTCTTTCTACCCTAGTGTGCTAATGTTAGGATCCGTGTTCTCCGGGACAAGGTCCTGTCGTTAGCGGTCGGTGGGGTGGGGTGGAATGCCCGGAGAATTGCGGAGATTTGGCCGGCTTCCCTACTGGCTGTTTTGTGTGCCGTCAGTGGCTTGCAGTGCGCTGGGTTCCCTGGTTGCTATTGGCCTTATGGGGACAGCCATGAGGCAGCGATGTAAGATATGGACCTGGTGGAACAATGCCTAAATTAATACCTCGAGGGTGCCACCCCCGAAACTCGGTATGTGCCAACCATGGCAAGTACTTGTATAGTCACCAGCTCTCGGAGTCCCCGGCTCTAACATTCCAAATTAAAGGAAAGAGGGGGTAGGCATCCAAAATTCCAAACCAAAGTTACCGAGGTTTCGCAGAAACCCATCTCGTAGCAAACGGTACGCGAGTGAAAGAACATGCTAGTGTCAAATTTTGTCTAAGCTCAACACCAATCCTTTTCACCCACAATGAGTAACCTCGTACTGTCGCCACAGTCTAGGCAGCACAAATACCGCCTCTTTTAACCTGTCAATTTGTCATTGTTAGTGATTCAACCGCAGTCCTTCTCTTCGCTGCTAATTCCCTCTTTTTTGTTGTCACAGCTTCCCTGCTCATACAATCTCACTCGTACTCTCCCTCTCCCATTGTTGTTTGTTAACCCCATTTGCCCATGGTCGGAACCCCTAGACCCCCGATTTTATTTGCTGGCCTTGGTCTAAGCATTTCCCCACCAAAATTGATACATTGAGAAGTCATTTACCCGGTAGCGATATAGGAACACCACCACCACTACAGCCCCCCAAATCACCCCAGCCCAAGTTGATGTTCCAGCTGCGATGGTTTCAAGAGTTTGTAAATGTCCCCCCCCCACCCCATATATGTTGTGTCAGGACCTGTGAGTGTACTCTGTATAGTCTTCTCCGTGTATCTATGGTCCCTCGATGGTGGACCTACTTGTACTAGTACACCACCTGTTACGAGGGAAACTACTTTGTAACATAAAAGGTCCGCTCTCCATGCTTAGGTTTATGGAGCGGTGGGTTGGTAGGTATCCACCAAACACGACAAAATGATGTTTATTCGACCATCCCATTTATGGTAACCAGTCCCTATCGCAGAATTATGTGGGTTTTATATTGTTGTTGACTAAGTTATGACCTTGAAAATCCGGGGTCTATCATACACCGGTTTTCCTCTATCCAAATGAGACTATATACATAAATTATTTATCATTTAGAGGAAGACGGAAAAGGAAGAAATAGGTAGTAGAAGATAAGAAAGAAAAAGGAGGAGGAAAAGTGGAGGCAAGGATTTGCAGGGGGAAAAGGTTAAGTAATGGGACAAGAACTGCAAGCTGATACTACTGTAGATCTCCTTACAACAAATAAAATGATTACTACACCGCTACAGATTAAGCCCAATTGTAAATTGTAAACAGAACCCCATGAATCCTCGCACAATACATCCGAATACCAGACGCGCGCGGGGGGGGGGGCCCATGAGCATATGGTGTATGCGCGCATTTCTATCTTACGGGATCCTTCCGTCGACAAATGGTGATGTCTAAGGACAGTCGCCATGGGAGCCATACCCGGATAGGAGAGGGCGGAGGCTATTTCCACAAGGTGGTGGCTTAAATCGTACAGGGGATGGCTGTTTTGCGAGAGCGTAGCAGCGCTGCCACCCTCACCTGGCCAAACATAGCAGCAATCGAGAGCGGTGCCAAGCCGAAATTTGTTGGCCTGTCGGGATGGACACCTTCCCGTTCGAGTAGATTTTGCACCACCCCCTCATGTCCTCTGCCAGCGGCATTTGTGAGCGGTGTCCTGTGGGAATTATCTAGCTTGTCAGGGTTGACCTCTTCCCGTGCGAGTAGTATTTTCACCACTTCCTCATGTCCAGTCAGAGCCAGGGTTCCCAATGGTCGGCGGAAGACTGGACTGAACTAGCTGTCTACCGTAGTCCAATGGTGGAAAGTAGGCCGACTGGACAGTCAGGATTATGGAGACCGACCCGACCAGGCCTGCCAAGCAATAGGATATGCTATTTTTATCATAATATATTACGTTCAAATACTCGAGTAAAGCCCTTCTTAATTAACTTATTGTTTGAGAAGGTGCCTCGCTTACATTAGGGGTGGCGAAAAGAGGTTCTCGAGTATCGAACTATTTTTGGTTCACTAAGTGAGTGATATTACATGACTACATGCCACACTACCTGTATTGGATGCGACTTATCCGTCTCTACCAACTTGTATTTAGGGGCTGTTGATTTATAACGTGACAAGCGACTTTAGGATGCTAGTATAGCTATACTTCTATTCTTAGCGAGTGTTGGGCTGAGTGCCATTCAGACACTCATGCGATCTTTTATAAAGACTACTCTGGGACCGGTCCAAACCGGACCGGACCACCCAAGCTAGTCGGGTCCAGTCATCGCCATCACCAGGACTGGCCAGCCTGGTCCTGCCTCCAAGAATTGACCGGTTGGACTATTCGGAACCCTGGTCAGAGCGGCATGCACAAGCGGTGTCCTGCCGATATTATCCGGCTTGTCGGGGTTGACCTCTTCCCACCCGCGTAGAATTTTCACAACTTACTCATTTCCATTATGAGCAGCACATGCAAGTGGCATGCAGCCAGACAAGTCTCTGCCATCAATAATATAACATCTCATCTCTATCAAACAAGCTACAACTTGGATGGTTCCGAAAAACGATGCGCAGTGTAGCCCGCTAAGGCGAGAGTAAGTACTAAAGTTTCAAATATCTAAACGTGGTATTCGTGCTAAAAGGAATTTGCTCGATGCCTGGCCTTAATCTCCCTTTAATAGCTCCAGGGCCAGTGATTTTAGTAGTCGGAGAGTTCCCTTTTTGCATGGGCACCCCAGTACACAGATATATTCCAGAAAGGGTGTATTCTGGGTATCCTAATAAGGCCTGGTAGAAGTGGCTTTGATCTGTTGTGAACTCAGATAGGTCAAACAGATTTCCGCCATTGTCGAGTGAGGTCTACTGAATATATCGGGACGGGCAAAAAGATACCCCTGGAGAGTAAAGTGGATCAATCTTACAGTTGATCTTTCCTTATCTACAGCAATAAAGCCTTGACAGCAGCCACTCAATGTCGACATCGAAGGAACGTTGTCAGTATTGAAATCCACGGAGCCTAGCCTGACTGCGAGGGCGTGGCAGAGCTCAGCCACCCGCTGTGGCGGTTCTGCATAACTGATCCACATCAATGTCGCAATCCCGAGTGTCGATTTATCCCCCCCTCTATCTTGTGCCTTTATGCGCGCGATCGCCGCACCATCAACATCTCCCACCCCCGACCCATCCGTCATTCCACTTAGCTTTTCCTGTCTCCGATAGATTGATGATTTATGTAAGATTGCCTCAATATTTAAGGAAACCAGTAGAAGCCTAGATATCTATCAGCGGATGGTGTGGGGTGGGATTCTAAGTATTCTTGCCCTACATATAGTCACTCGGCAAAAGTCTTCGTGAAACTGTCTGAGATTTGTTATCCAGCCTCGCCCAAGTGAAATTGCCCGCCATGATCAAATTCCACACCCAAATTTCACAATTAACTTTCTTTATTGCATTCTAGTTTTCCAGTGCCTTAATGGCCTGTTCTGCCATCTATTTTATTGTCCTCACTACAAGCACAAGGGTACCAGGGTAAGTCTAGTATCCACTTCCTATTCCAAAGCATGCCCAACCTTTTTCCCACTTATCATATGGCAAAGGTCACAAAAGGATATACAAAATGTTGATTTATATAATAAGTATTATCATTTAATTTTTAATTTTTAATTTCGATAACTATTGATTGTGGGCTCTTGACCGTGGTTGCACATTGCGAAGCTGGCCTGGCATCAACCGACAAGAATTGCCTGGACAACAATGGTGCAATCAGCGACATGTCTTGAATCACAGACACTTTTGCCGAGTGACTGTACATTTCGGATACATTTTGGGGAATCTTCTCCAGAATATCTGCTACCAGACTCTCATCGATGGCATCCGGAGTTTCATCCTCGCCTAGCCTTATACGAAGGTATCTGATAATACCCTCTTTTTTAGGACATAGAGAAACACTCTTCACTTTCTCACAAAGATACTTTTCAATCTCGGCATGAATATGGGGCCTCCCAGTCATAAATACTCGTGCGTCCGAAGACTTTTCCAGGATTTGTTTCAGTGAACCAAAGATCTTCACTCGATTCACCACTGCACATTCGTCCAAAGCACCTATGCACACAAATGTGGTCTGTGAGGATGTGATGGTCTGTAGCATCTTCACTACATCAAGAGGTTGCGGTCCCCATCCACCGATGGCCTTTTTCTGCTCTTGGAAGGCCCGTGATATATCCTCTGGGATCGGTTCCATTCCGCTAACTATCCTCTTCAGCAAGGAACCCAGCATGGCGGTGGCAGACTGCCCCTTCTGCACCGCAAACTCCAAGTAAATGCATGTAACTGCACTGTTTTGTTCTCTAGCCTGATCGCAGAGCCTGTCCACTGCCAGCGAAATAAAATCGCGGCATGTTAGCACGGACTCTCTTCCTTCCCTCTCCAAGAATAATGCTCATTACCTGATGAATGTCTTCCCATCCCCCGGAGCACGATAGCCAAATAAGACTCCCTGACCACCTTCACCTTCCCCACTCCAGCCATGCCAACTTCTGAAATTCTTCGGTTCGCATAAGCCACTCCCCAATGTTTTCTACGCGGCGCTCTTGGATATCCAGATGCCGTAGCCTGGGCTCGAATTGTTATACACATGATTAAAAGAGTTAGTATTATTAAAGGAGTTAGCGTGAAATTGAGACATTTCCGCTATTATTGAGGAGTTATTGAATATTCTCGGTTGAAGAGTTTATGGGAGCTGAACAAAAGCGGCGGTCTTCAGTATCTTCGCTACTCGTGCCAAGGTTGCTGCGCAACCCCCGGATGTTCGCAGGCTCACAACCTGGGGCACTCTAAAGAGTGCCTTACAGCTCAATGCAACTTTACAGCTCAATGCAAGTTGTGGCTTAGCTAGTA
>Ga0307517_10006796_pt1 | contig 16830 bp, 9 predicted proteins | sample 23_EM_MG_FD_194515 | JGI IMG/M metagenome (GOLD analysis project Ga0307517, IMG submission 194515) | Populus trichocarpa ectomycorrhiza microbial communities from riparian zone in the Pacific Northwest, United States - 23_EM | ecosystem: Host-associated > Plants > Roots > Unclassified | place...
AGCTAGTAGCCACACGCTCCACCACCTAACGTGTGAAATTCAACTTCATTTCCTCTCTAATTTTTGTAGCTTATAAAACCCAAGCTCTCCTCGTCCTGTTGCTCCCATCCAACAACCATCACTCTTCTTACCTCAAAAATCCCCACCTCTTTCTGACAAAGAAACCAGTTCCAATATCATGGATCTCCTCCTCCTGGAGAAGACCCTCTTGGGTTCTTTCGTTGCCATTCTCGTTGCCATTCTCGTTTCTAAACTACGTGGCAAACGTTTTAAACTCCCTCCAGGTCCTATACCTGTCCCCGTGTTTGGAAACTGGCTTCAAGTTGGTGATGATTTGAACCACCGTAACCTCACCGACTTAGCCAAGAAATTCGGTGACATCTTCCTCCTTCGTATGGGCCAACGTAACCTTGTTGTCGTCTCTTCTCCTGACCTATCCAAAGAGGTTCTGCACACACAAGGTGTTGAGTTCGGGTCGAGAACAAGAAATGTTGTTTTTGATATCTTTACTGGAAAGGGACAAGACATGGTGTTCACTGTCTACGGTGAACATTGGAGGAAGATGAGGAGAATCATGACTGTCCCTTTCTTTACAAACAAGGTTGTCCAACAATATAGGTATGGCTGGGAGGAGGAAGCCGCTCAAGTTGTCGAGGATGTTAAGAAAAACCCTGAGGCTGCAACCAATGGGATTGTTTTGAGGAGGAGATTGCAACTCATGATGTATAATAATATGTACAGGATTATGTTTGATAGGAGATTTGAGAGCGAAGACGATCCTTTGTTTAACAAGCTCAAGGCTTTGAATGGTGAGAGGAGCAGATTGGCTCAGAGTTTTGATTATAATTATGGTGATTTCATCCCCATTTTGAGACCTTTCTTGAGAGGTTACTTGAAGATCTGCCAGGAGGTTAAGGAGAGAAGGTTGCAACTCTTCAAGGACTACTTTGTCGATGAGAGGAAGTAAGTTTCTCTCTTCCTTTCCTTTTTTTTAAATTTTTTTTTTTAACACATCGAATCTTGGCCATTAATTAGATCTTAATTAATGAATCGAAAACAATCCTGAACAATTTAGTAATCTATTAATATTAAGTTTTATTATTATTATTAGTTCCCTGCAAATTCGTGCATTACTATTTTTAATTTTTTTTATGGGACTTAATATTCAGGCAACTAATCAAATCAATTCAAGTATATACTATCTGGCCTTAAAAGCATATTCTAGATAGATCATGATGTTAAGCATTAAAAAAATATAATGTAAATACTTATATCAATAAAATCCCTCCTTAATATTATAATTCAACTCTTCTTTTTCTTCCTACTTATTCATCACTTACAGCGTCATGCTTAGGGAGTTTGATTTTGATGGATAACTAGCCGGCAGTTCTAGTGTCTGTTCTCTGGACTGGCAGCTTCCATGTCTTCATGGTTGTTGCCGTTTGGAATTTATAGTTTTGGCATTTTGTGCGCCTAGTTTTTTGGCATCTTGTGTGATTCTGCACATCGAGGTCTGTGTATATATACCTGTTTACTTTTGAAGAGTTAATCTACATTTCTTATTAAAAAAATTAATTTAAAGTTAATCGGGTTAATCTATCGGGTTAGTTTATAGCTTATGTTTGTTTTTACGTTTTAAAGATGTTTTTGAAAAATTTTTAATTTTTTTTTGTTTAAATTAATATTTTTTGATATTTTTAGATCATTTTGATGAACTGATATTAAAAATAATTTTTTAAAAATAAAAAAAATATTATTTTAATATATTTTCGAGTGAAAAACACTAACCACACTCTCAAACACGCCTTGATTACAACCTGATTAAAAATTTAATTGATTTGGTTCAACCTATTTACCAGCGACTCGTCCTTTTCTTTTGTAATTGAAACCGTGATGATTCTGTTTGAAGGCCGAGTTAGGCAGAGATGGTAATGAATATTAATGATGTTGTTATTGTACAATAGGAAACTTGCAAGCACAAAGAACATGAACACTGAAGGGTTGAAGTGCGCCATAGACCATATCCTCGATGCTCAAAAGAAAGGAGAGATCAACGAGGACAACGTTCTTTACATTGTTGAGAACATCAACGTCGCTGGTATGCACTTTTACTACTTTGCAGCCTGTTCTGAATGTAGTTGTTTTTTAAAATAATTTTTATTTAAAAATATATTAAAATAATATTTGTTTTATTCTTTAAATTTAATTGATATAACGCATCAAAATATCTGAAAACACTAAAAAAATATTAATTTAAAGAAAAAAAAAATTTAAATTTTTTCAAAAACATTTTTAAAACGAAAAAATAAACATAGCCTAAATATAATTTATTATTTTCTATACCTGACCAGTAGGTGCCGTATTATTTTCTATCCCTGACTAGTAGGTGCCGTTTCATGCTCAACTAGTGGAAGGGCATTTTTGCAAGTAAATTAACATCCAGTACCCAAATGTCAACCCTATGATAAATTACAAGTAAAATTTATTAATATTAAGAGGTCCCCCCAAGTAAGGTTAATATCTCAAATGCCAAGTGATAGGATTGAGTTAGAAGGCGTGTGGGTGTCGGTATCGTTTTCCATCACTTAACCACCTAACTTCACAATCAGTGTTAATTTCCTATCTTTAAGGATATTACACAGACTGAACGGCCCTTTTCAAAACTTTTTAACTTTTCCTTGGCATAGGATGTTTTTTTATGTTTTTTTTTTTCAGATCGAATGTATTGATATTTAAAATTTAAAATTATTATTTTAATATATTTTAAAATAAAATATATTTTAAAAAATAACCATATGGCGGCGGACTGGGCTGGATTCAGATCTCATCCCCGTCCGTTGAAATCTCTCACTTTCTGTATATATAAAAAATATATACAAGGGGTTGAGTCAGAATTGGTGGTGTTAGGTTGCAAGTAAGAGCTGGACCACCACCCACCAGCTATGAGCTGTGGGGATGCCGACCGGTTTGTTTAAAATTATGATAGTGGTAGTGATTAAAAATATTTTTTTATTTAGAAATATATTAAAATAAAATTATTTTTAATTTTTAAATATTATTTTTAATATCAGCACATCAAAACAATTTAAAATAATAATAAAATTTCATTTTAAGCAAAAAATTAAATTTTTTTTTTAAATATAATTTATTTAATGAAGTTGAGGCACATGAGATCTGGTCCAACCACCTCCAATTTGAGTTGTTACTTTAGGCTTTTCAGAAAGTTTCAAATGTCATATGGCCATTATCCTTCTATTCCACGTCATAGTGTATTGTAGAATATACATAGGGAATGATTTTCTCACCTTCCCCATTATCCTTCTATTCCACGTCATAGTGTATTGTAGAATATACATAGGGAATGATTTTCTCACCTTCCCCATTATCCTTCGTCCAGGTGTGATAGTTAAAAAGATTAACGCCTTTCTCTATTTTTTTGAATTTAAAATTTAGAAGAAGACTTTGTTCATCTAAATATATTCCTGTACGGGTTGAATTCAATAGTAGATTAATTGGCTAAATTAAATTGATTGTCTTATGGAACAGCAATTGAGACAACACTATGGTCGATCGAGTGGGGAATTGCTGAGCTTGTGAACCATCCTGAAATCCAGAAGAAGTTGCGCCATGAGCTCGATACCTTGCTTGGACCTGGTCACCAAATCACCGAGCCTGACACCTACAAGCTCCCTTACCTTAACGCTGTTATCAAAGAGACCCTCCGACTCAGGATGGCAATTCCTCTACTTGTCCCACACATGAACCTTCATGATGCCAAGCTTGGAGGCTTCGACATTCCAGCCGAGAGCAAGATCTTGGTCAATGCCTGGTGGCTCGCCAACAACCCTGCCCACTGGAAAAACCCTGAAGAATTCAGGCCAGAGAGGTTCTTGGAAGAGGAGGCCAAGGTTGAGGCCAATGGCAATGATTTCAGGTACCTTCCATTTGGAGTTGGGAGAAGGAGCTGTCCTGGAATTATTCTTGCATTGCCAATTCTTGGCATTACTCTGGGACGTCTGGTACAGAATTTCGAGCTCTTGCCTCCTCCCGGACAGTCAAAGATCGACACCGCAGAGAAAGGTGGACAGTTCAGTTTGCACATATTGAAGCACTCCACTATTGTTGCAAAGCCAAGGTCCTTTTAATTTCATTTCACACTTTTTTTTTTTTTTTCCTGGGTGTTTTGTTACTGTAAGACTGTTGAAGAAGAAAAGCGGGATGGTTTTGGATGCGGGATCCAGATGGAATTGTCTAATTATGATATAATGGGGGTGTCACTGTAAATCTATGAAGCTATGAACTCAGAAGGGATCTTTTTTTAAGACTCTGCAATAAGTTTATATTTAATTTCCTGTACCTTGGGCCTTACGCTGTGAATTCCCCCTTTTACATGGAGTCCACGAACAGTTTGGAAAGGAGCTCATATCGGTGTGCATAAGGATTTTGATTGAGCACCTTTCCATGCTCGTCATGAAATGTGTAACTCTTTGAAAACTCCATTAAAATCTCTATTTCTTCATCACTTGAGCATTACGTTCTTTTGTATACATTTCTGGTAAAACCTGTGCACATGACCTCTGATGTACTATGATCATGAGCTACTGGTTTGGGTAGGAAGGTGTCCCTTAAGACATCACGTGGTCTGCTAGTGGGTGCACAGGAGGCAACTATTGGAAGCACATGTCTGTTATGATTGGTTGTTTGTTATTTCTCTTCTAGTTTGCTGTTTGTTTCCTAGTCGTGTTAGTTTTTTGTTTCCTAGATTGTAGTTCTTTGCCTGGACAGTTTATCAGTGCACTTTAAAAACTTAAAATTAACATATAAAAATCACCTCACAAAAAAATATCATGAATAAATAAATGAAATGCATAGAATGAGAAAGAGATCTCAGAAAGGAAGAATTGTATTTAAAAAAACTGCCTGCAATTTCATATAATTTAATATATAGCCGGAGATCTTGTGCGGGCGAGGAGGAGAGCTAGAAACACCTTCCCTTTGCAGGTGGCCCATGCTGTGATCCTTGGACGCTCTACATCGATGCTAAAATCCTCAAAAGCACAGAACCAGCAACGTGATTGAAACAAGTGCTCACCACCAAATTAAAGCTTCTCTCCGAGCTCTTCTTCCGGTCTCCTCAACCCTTCAATTAATTCCCTTAGTCCTTGCTCTTCCTCCTCTCCTTTCAACTTCCATAGCCTTTTCCCATATATCTTCCCGCCTTTAACTAAGGTAACAAGACATAATTGTAGGAGGCAAGTGATCTACTTAAATTTAACGGGTTTAAAAAACTTCTCGGACACTAAAAAACTCATGAACCATGTAATATATCTAGGCCTAATAATTTATGGGTTCAACCCGGAGGAAGAGCATAATCATATATATATATATATATTTTTTTTTTTAAATATGTTTATATTATTTCTTCCTGCTGCATGTATTCTTTATTTTTCAATAATTGTAAATACCATTATTCTTTGCAGACCTCATGAAGTAACACAGCATGCCACCATCTTTGACCAGGACAAGAGATTGAATGAATGGATTTTTTTTTCCCTTGAAAAAAACAGGAAATAGGCCCGAAGCCAAGTCAACGCATGGCCCAACAGTACCATATTTGCTATAAACATACGACAAACCCCCACAAGTGGGAACTGGGAAGCATCGAACACCAGAGGTACTAGCCATATATATTCATGATTCATTCACCTAACTCGAGCCCGCAAAATTAAAGAAAATTGCTTTCATAATTTTTTTCCCTATTGTAATTTCGTAATCTTTAAAGAGATGCAAGGATCGCTCGTAAATATTCAGAGTATAAAAAATTATTTAGTATTATTATTAAACTTAACAGAACGTTTTAATTTTTTTAATTTAATTTTTTTTATAATTCAAATTTAAAATTAAATTATTTTGAAATTAACTTAACATAACCTAGCTGATTTACTCGATTCTTTAAATACTTTCAAAAAAATAATTTATAGATTTTCTTACTATGATTTTTATAAATTAGTTTAAGTTGTTTTATATAGTTGAACATGGATAAAAATTATAAATATGAATGGTTAAAAACAATTTATTATTTGTATAGAATATTTGTTATAAAATTAGCTTAGAATTAAAATTTTTAACTTTTGACTTATTAATGCTAACTACTTATACAAACTTCTTTTGTCAAAAAAATTGCTTTCAATCATTTTTATAAAACATACTTTTAACGTACGTAACTTATTTTTATCATATATTATTAATGAAAAGTAACTTTTAAATTATAATTATAATTAAAAATTATATTTCATAATTCATGACAAACATACCTTTTTTTTTTTTTTAAGTTTAACGTGGGTGTCCGGGCCAGCTTGTGCGCACCTCGACTAATCTCACGGGTCCTGAAGTTAACGACCATATAAACCTCCAATGATCATTATATGAGCAACCACAAGGCTCAAACTTAAGACTAAAAAAAAAAAAAAAAACCTTGAATTTTCAAGCTATTACCTTTTAGTTTCATGTAACAGACAAACTGGCTTGAATATACTAAAAACTAATCATTTGTCGTCCTCAACGACTAGTCATCTACGAACGGATGCTCAAATAGTCCTATTTAATTTAATTATAAGTTGGCGCCTTTTAGAAAAACAGAACCAAACAGTTTCTTTCCGCTCTCTCAGCATTTAGCACTCAAAAATAATCAAGCAGCACTCACTCCATCAATGAATGAGCGTCCTCTCTTCTTCTTCTTCTTCTTCTTCTTCTTCGTATTCTTCTTCGTCTAGGTTTCGTCAATTCGCTTTAGATTCATCTGATTGGATCATTTTGCTCCGTATGAAATTTGAGTTTATTATCTGATTTTAGTTAGAGAGCCTTTTGCTTGCAATCTTACTATTTCTGATAATAATATTAAGCGTGCAAATGTTGCAATGGATGGGAGGATCAAGAAGGAAAGTCACTACTGTACGCCCCCCCCCCCCCTAGCTTCACTGAATTTCTCTTCGGGACTCTTAATTGCAAGTTTTGTATGGATTCATCGGTATTGAATTTGCACTCTATATTCTAACCCAAGTGAATAAATCTTCTGTCTTTTTTGCATCATTTCATGTCATCTCTCGCGAAAATTTTTAAGTCAAGGAGATCTACTCAGAAGAGGTATGGATTGGAAACCTTTTTATTTTAAAATTTCTATTTTTTTGTGATTTTAGGGTTAATATCAATGCCTAATATTTTGGAGAATTGCATTACTTAGGCATTAGTGTATAATGTGTATGTACCTTTATGTGATTTGCTTAGGCAAAAGCAGTATTTTGAACAAAGGAGAAGGAAACAGCATCAGCAGGCAGCTGGGTTAGACAGCTTTGAAGAAGGGGTTAACATTCGAGGGGAGAATTGCAGAGAACATCATCGATCATTGGATGTTCTTAGTTTGCAGAACTGGTCAACAATTGCTAAAGACTGCACGTCTACTTGCCACCCTGGTAGCCCTTCTGAAATCCGTGACATTTTCCCGTCTTTTTCTAATTTTGTTAACTTTCTCTTTCTGCTATTTTCTTCATGTCCCACTTAAGGAAGGGAAGATGCAAAGGTCAATGCTTCAACAGTCAACTCCCATATCTTCAAGGATCCACCAATAATTCGAGCCAACCCTATCGGTCCTCTGCAGTCTCCTGAAATCATGGAAACAAGTATTTTTCCTAATTTGTGTGCACTGCTACGTGATCTCATGCCTTGTTTTCTAATTTTTCTGGACTTTGTAAAGTGCTAAATGATGTTTAGTGATTGCTGTTATTATTGTGAAAGGAACTCTATCAGGCTACCAACCGGAGACTGTATCACCGAAGAAGTGAGTAAGGGTGTGATGAGAGTGCATGCACATGGTTTTGATTTTATGAAACACTCTTCTACTTGCTCAGTTATACTCAACAAAGCCATACAACTTTACACTGACACAAATTAGTTAACTTCTATCATCATGTTGCACTTCATCCAGTAAGGTTCCAAAGTGGACATAGACACATCTAGCATCATCTGTTGGTCCAGTCCTAGTGTTGAATTGGTTTTCATTTTATTACAGGGTTCTGTTTAGCTCTTCAAATAATCGCAGCAAAGCTTTCAGTGGAACCAGCAGCAAAAACAAAATGGATCCTTGCAAGATGACAACTCAGCAATGTAAATAGCAAATATTCATCGGGCAATAGTTTTTCTTTGTATACAGCTCTCATTGTAGTTGCTTCTGGAAATTTATTCGTGGATTGTTTCTAGGGATCGTCAGTTAAGGTCTTCTGCTGTTAAGCAGCTTTTTGTATGCTTTGGAAATTTTCGTAACTCTTTTTCTTTCATCCCTGATTTGTTTTCCAGCATCATCTGTTTTTGATTTGCTTGCTGATGATGAACCAAATGGAAAGTCAGATGGAAGTCCAGCACGTGAAGCTCATGTTGCATTTTCAGTTGAAGGTATGGTCTTGTTGATTTGGAATTTGAAGGCAAGATTAGTACTTCACTTGTTGCACTTTCAATTGAATTCACTTAAATTTTTGGTCAACTGGATCTTGGGGCATATAATGTACGATACAAAACAAAGCATCTTCTCCAATAGTGTCTCCAGAAGTTTATGGTTTTTGCTTTAATTTCTCTTCTAAAGCTGAAGGCATCACCACTTCAGCGATAAGCAGGAAACTGGAAAATCTTTCAAGATAAAAGATAACCAAGAAATATGCGAGGAATAACAGAAAGTCATTCAAAAGACCTATTAGTCCTTCACATATCACCCTTATAAATGCAATCTCCGTCATTTTCTTACCTTTATTTATCACGAAGAGTGTGCAGGGTTCACGTGCTACACCTCTGCATACACTCTCTTACAGCTATCTCTACATATATCTCCAAATTTTCTGTCCCTTTTAGTTCCATTTTCCCTGAAACTTGACTGGGTGCTAAAAAAATAGTTCTGGATGTTCTTAGGGGAGAATCTTTTTCTGAAAATAATTTCAAAGGTTGTTATCAATTTCTGTTTAGGTACAATGTTTCCCTATTGTATATAGTTTAGGTATTAGGCATGCATATCTAAATACCTAAGTTCTTAGTATTACTTCCTGTTTAACAATTTCTACAATTTGCTATGGAAGCTGGCTTAACAGAGTTCTGTAACCTATGAGTAAATATATATCATTCTTCCACACTTGTCATTGTTGTTCTGTCATCCACAAAACTATTTTGATGCCTGCATTTGCATGTCAGGTTTGGGCAAAGTGGGAGCAGAAACACCCCCCTACTCACCGCGACAACCTGACAGGTACTTGAACCCATTTAGGCTTGTGCCTGTATTTTTCACTCCCAGTGGAATTTGCGTCTATTTTTCTGAAGAAAGCTATGAGAAATTAATTTTAAAAACTGCAGCCATCTTGATCTTGCAGGACCCTTCTGTATTTATAATTGTAATTGAAACCAGTAGGAAATCTTTTCAGGGGATATTATTAACATGCGAGTATTATGCCACTTTATTGGATGATGCTATAAAGGAAGTTGAAATAATACATATATCATAAAATATTCCCATATAATTTGTGTTGACTGCTGACATATTAAAATTGTGCCCAATATAGTTGATCTGATTTTTTTTTTGTTCAAGGTGGAAAGTTCAGTAGAGTGTATCATGTCCGTGCATGACAAATGTATAGAAATTTTTGTGTTTCTCTTTTGCGTGTTATTTCTTTCACTTAGTTTTAATCTCTATGGTATAGAGCTGCAATTATATCTTGCTTATCAAGTTGAAGAAACTCTACATGGAGAATAAGCTATGAATTTGAACACCATTTAAGTTAATTTTCATGTGACTATAGATATGTTTCCTATGGCTGCCCCTCACCATTGAAGGCTGCAAGGCAAATAAGCTCATCAAAGAACCTTGATTATGTTCTGAATGACCTTGAAGTTGAAGTGGTAAGTGCTTTACTGAGTACACCTCCATAAAGTATGACATCAAATTTCTTCCTTGGTTATATCTCATATGATTTCTCCCCTTTAATTTTCTGTTTCATTTTAGTAAATAACTCCTGTCTTTCCTTCAGAAACTTATGCATGCCCTTTAAACTGTATGAAAGATTCTACTTCATTTGCTGTTTACCTTCTGCATGTTTTATGTCAACTAGTTTTTTTAAACACGCTTTGTATGTGGCCATGCATGGTGATTTTATTCTCTCCATCTCTTTTTGAATATTAGAATGTAGTTTTGGATATACCATATATCATATAAATTTTTAAAAACCTAAGTTGTTTTTGGATGATAAAGCCAATATCATGCATGTAACAAATTGAACTAACTAAATCATTTTTCATGCATGATAAATTCTAACAGGATTTATCTCCTATGAATTTTAATTTATATATCTTTCTAAATCATACTTTTCGTATTTCTAAAGACTAATATAGCTAATTTTTTCCTTCTTGATTTTTTTTTGTTGAGCAGTTTTTTTATTGATAAATCATCATTGTCTTCTATCTCTATTGCTCCACTTATGTTGCTCGTGAAATTAAATCAATTCAAGTGAAAATTTAATGCAATGTTATAATCTAAATAATTAATGGAAATTTGCTCACTTATCTTTCTATCACTTATTAGCTAATATTGAATGGATTCATTTCAAAGATAGTTCAAGTCAGGAATTAATAAGATTTTCCTTACTATATATTATGAAAAATAGTTTTGTAAAATGAAATTGTGGCAATTTATACTTGCTAAACAACTAAAATCAACTTAATGTTTTTACATCAATTTTATTTTATTTTTTTATGTTCTTCTATCATTTTTAATGTGAATGAACTATTCTCTAACTTCACACTTCTCAAATTTGCATTATGAAAAAACCTTTTCAACATTTTCATTTTCATAATGATATCCTTATATTTCTAATTTTCATTTATAAAAAGTTTATTACAAAAAATAAAAAGATTTTTGGAACTTTATGTTAGAGAAACCAAAAATCTATAAGAAAAATAGTTCAAGTATACTTTCTCATTATATAAACTAAATATGTAAAGTATCTTTTTATACCCATTATAATTTATATTTGCAACATTAGTATAACAGTCATTGCATGAAACCTAAAAAAACTCTGTAAGAATAATTGATTCTACAATATCAATATCATTGAGAGAGATTTGCAATTGATTAGTGTGATTTGCCATATGCAGGATGCAATAATGCAACATGTTGACATGCCACTAAGAGGCCATCCTTCGGAATTTTCAATGGAGATTGAGGATTCGTTTTGCAAGCTAAATAATAATTTATCTACCATCACAGAAAGTGTACAACTTGATGGCCATGGTAGAATGAGGAACTCATTTGGTGAAACTGAGAATAACGATGATACATGGGGTGGTAATTTTTGGTTTGCTTTTTCATTCATGCAATTAATATTTTTATCTCATTCATGGATTATGCCTTTTATGCTTGTTTTTCATGAACCAATTTGCAATATCCTGCAGTTCAGAAATTTGTAATATCCAAGTTCAAAAACCCTTCCTGTAGTCTTATTAAATTTTTAAACGGTGGTTTCTTAGTGTTTTACATGCATCTAGGTTTTGTTATTGCCACTGGATGAAAATATTGCACTTGCTGAAGGACAATCAAAACCGACTGTATGTGATTAAACAAACCTTACCTAGTTCTGGAGAGACATTTAAGGCATTTCACTTGGCTCTAGGTTTGTGTCTCAATGATTACACTTTTAAGAAAGGAAAAGGAAAAAAAAAAGAGAAGAAAAAAATTACTTTTGAGATATAAAATTCTCAATTAACTTCTGAATCATGGACATCATTATTATTTTTTCCTTCAATATCATGTTGGATATGGACTTCTGGGGTGTTTTGAGTTCTGTTCTTATGGCTTTCATGTTTAATGCTGATTTCTGGGGTGAAACTGAGGTTGGGGATATGGTCAGCTTTTGTTTATTTACATCTCCAGAGTGATTTTAATCAGCTGTTCTTATAGTTGATTTTTAGTCCTTCCTGTGGTTCTCCAAGGATCCCAGTGTGGAATAATTATTTACCTTTTTACTTTCCAGCAAGGTGTAGGTCATGGGATGCCAATTTTCTTGATAAGAGGGGATTTGATATTTCTTGGAATAGCTGGCCATATTCTATGGATGGTAATTCTGCTGAATTTCTGAAATACGGAAATGATAGATTGCCAGATGATGCTTTCGAAGGTTGTCATCTGCTGAAGAAAAGGTGTTTAATCAACACCTGACCTTTCTCCACCTGTTTTGACAAACTATAATGCATGCTTCTTGATCATATGGTATTATATTTATATTTTTGCAGGGATTCTATAATTGCCAAGGAAGCATTCAATATCTTAGGTGCTTTCTCTTTCAGCTACTTGGATTTCGTATCATGCCTCTGTTCATACTGCTATTTTTTAAAAAAATACATGAAAATGAAACAATTTTTTTCATTTTTTTCTAGAATCATAATCATGAAATATATAATAATTGTGTGGTTTATTTTTCTGCCATGGTATGTACCTTTTAAAAATTCTAATTTGTTTTTTTGGCTGAATCCCTCTCATTTCTTGCTTATGGTCTTGGGAATGAGTGTGAACTTAAATATTTAGTAGCTGATGAAATTTCTTACAGAGGAGCAGTTTCTCATTTGGATAGTGTCCTCCATTCTTTTTGTTTGTCTTTTTTTCTTAATAATAGATTATTTATCATTTTATATAATAGATTATTAACTGGCTGTTTAGTAGATCTTTTCTTGGTCCCATGGTTTTGGTTGCTTGTTGTGTTAAAGGTCTTATGAGTTAGATTCCAATTGGACTGGGATTCTTCCTATAAGATCTACCATTGTGGCATCATATGCTCAAATGACTTTTACCTCCTGTTTGATTGTTGTTGTCATGATCACCAATTTAATGATGATGATGAAAGGATGTTGTTTTTGTCCTTCCGCTAGTATTAGATTGCATATCTGGTATAGAAGATTGAGAGATTCATGAGAAAAGGGCCCCCTTTCCTCTCCACTGACTGTTCTCTGTTCTTTTAATCAGATTCACCCTCTCTGAAGCATCGAACACCTGAAACTGGTTTTGATTTCATGATTTCTGAAAGGGCGGCAAGGTAAGTCAAGTTTTATGTGAAATTATCTCAGTAACTTGAGCATATATACACCACAGTTTTTCCTTCGCATGATGACAGGAAGCCTTCACTGCGAACGAATTTTGGTTTTGGAGATACAACCATCCAACCTGATTGGTCTTGCTTTATCACAGAAGATGCTAGAGACAACCAGAGCTTGTTGAGGTAATTGTTAGTAGTTCTCCACACCTGCCCCCTTACTTAATTCATTTTCTAATTCAACTGATGTTTCATTACCTTCGTAAATATTTGGCAGTGAAGAGTCGAGCTCGTCCACTGCAGGTTGTGTATTTTTATTGGGTATGAGGGTTTTATGATTCAGCTTGTTCTAAAGCTCATATTTAAATAAAGTGACTTTTTCCAGAGGCAGTGAGGGACAAGGTGACAGATATTTCGCCATCAAACTCTAGAGCAAGACGCAGCCAAAGGCATCAAAATGCTTCTGGTTTCCCTGAAAACAATTGCAGAACTAAAAGCATTTTTCTCAAGGGAAGACAATTCAAAAATAGGGAAGAAATTCAGAAAGGAAATAATGTATTTGGATCAGGAAAATCCACACAGACCCCAATGCTATCAGAGTCAAGCAACTTAGATTGTCCTTTCCAGGAGAAAATAGGGTCACGTAGGAGTTGGATGTTTAAAGAAGGATATGGGTCAGCAGATATGAATATGGGTTTCAGTTCACCATGCCAAACCTCAGAAACAAAGCATCCTTTGTCAGGCTCCAAGCCTTGGACTGAAGATACTTTTGATGCCTTTGTCCTTGAACCACAAATTGATGCCAAATTCTCTTTTGACACCTCCAAACATGGTGGCTCTGTTAAACATTCACCATCTGACAGTTTTATCTCTGAAAAGTCCGCCTTCTGCCAAAAATCTAGTAGTATGCACGCTCATGATTCCCCTATGTTCTCGAAGGTTGAGTTTGGGGCAACCAGGGCAGATTTTACTCGGGATCCTCCAGATTTTGAGTTCAAAGGCAACCCTCCAGATTTTTCATCAGAAGATGCTGCTTCTCATGGAGAGAAGTTGGTTTTGGAGTTATCAGCAAAGGAAAGTGTAAGCAAAGAAAAGAAAAATAGATCAAAATTTCAGCAAACCAATTATGAAAAAGTCGAGACATGGAACGGCCATGTTGGAAACAACATGAAGCCAATGGATGCATTAGAATCTGTGGATGATGGTCCTGACCGCAAGGATGCAAAAGATGAACCTTTGGAGACATCATCATCTGTGAAGATCCCTAACAAATCTGAAAGCAGTGTTGATAAAAAAGAGTACGTTTGTTGAACTATGTGCCATACCCTCTTTCTCGTGCTTTATATTTAAACTTGTAAAGTGTGGTTTCTAAAGCGGTCCATTATGTTGTCAGATATCACCATGATGCTGAAGTTTCTCCTCCATGCCCAAAGGGGAATAAAGGTATCAAGATTTTGCCTTCAGTCTTGAATAGCCAAGTCTCAAGTCTTTTGAATTGATTAATGGCCCTTCCTTGCCATTTCTTTCTTTCTTTCTTTCTTACACTTATTTTTTGTACTAATATGCTTGTTTTGGATTGAGGCTTGGATTTTATTGTTGTTGAACCAATAAGCTTGACTCATCTTAATACAAAAGCAGAAAATGAAGGGCCTGAAGACAGAAAAATAAGCAGAGATGGTAATCGTCTTGATTCATCTCCCCCAGTGATGATGCTAAAAAGCTACGTTCTCCAGCTTCTTTGTGTGCAGAAGGCACCAAGGGAGGCTTCTGTACAGTCACCTTAAGGAAGGTATATTCTTCCTTGCAATTGGTATAGAGATTCTTTTGAGACTGAGGGAAAGAAAAACACAATGCAATCCCTCCTATTCACTTGTGTGCATTTAATGGCCTCAGGTCCCTTCATTCGCGCCTGTAACTGAGTACAGAATCAAACATGTCTGGTGATGCACAGTTTAGTTTTTCTTTTTCTGTAGACTTTCATCTAATATTAAGCACTCATAAACTTGGAACTTCAATTTTAACAAATTCCATGTTCAAAATAAGAAATTATCTACAAATGCAGATTAAGCAGAAACAAAAGGCAAACAACTCCTTATATATAGATAACTACTTTAGATGTTAACAAAAGGGATGAAACAGTCTAGTGTATAACACACTTCTATTGATTGCAGTAGTCCTAGAATTACTCCCCAAAATCAAAATTTTTTCTTTCATGTCTCTCCTTTTGACATCTTTTCTGCATGTTCATCTTCCCCTGCAAAGCCTCCTTGTGATGGATTGTTCTGCTTTTTTATATGGCACTCAGTTTTGTCACGCCTGATAGCTGAAGAGGCTTTAGCAAGAACTCTTGAGCTCCTTCCTCCATGCACCTGTTTAGGTGGAAAATATTTGATAAATCAATGATTTCTTTCTTTCATTTTTTTTTAAAAGACAAAATTAAACCAGAGAAGAAACAAATTGAAACTGCAAGGCAGGCAATTACTGTTTAATTCGAGTAGGGATGTTCTCAGATGACACTACAACTACTGGTATCTCCTTTCATGGTAGGTGATTCCTGTTAGCGAGAATAGATTAGAAATTACAGTGGAGGCTACATCATTGAAGACGAGTACTAATATTTACCTTAATTCTTTTCAATAACTCATACCCTGTCATTCCTCGCATGCAGTAGTCTGTGATGATCAGGTTCACCTTCAAGTCCTGCACCAAAAAAAAAAAACGTGAGTTAGAAATGATAGAGTTAAATTCATGAAAGCTAGAATCAGTCCTTCATCGCATGACTACTTTGCTTACACCATGATTGGTGTGTTGTCCATCAGCTAACCCCAAATATTCAATTGCTTTCTTTTTATTTTCTGTGATTTTTTTATTTAAAAATATATTAAAATAATATATTTTTTTATTTTTTAAAATTCATTCTTTAACCTATGTCAAAACAATTCAAAAATATAAAAAAATAATTAAAAAAAAAAACTCAAATTTTGAAACCAGCTACGGAACAAACACAGCCCTAATCCCTTGCTGCCTACCTCTCTAGCGTCCAAACAAATCGAGAAGAAACGACAACAAATCAAATTGTTGTTTTCCTTTTCAATTTCCTCAAAATGAAAAAAATCAAAACAGAAGATGTGGGGTCTAGTCTTTTACCATCGTCCACTTTGGAAATGAGTCCTGCATTTGTGACCCTGTTAAGTACTTCCATGGTGACATGACCACCTTCTGAAGTGGAAATCATGTTCTCCATTAGACTAGCTAGTCCTTGCAGCAGTCCATTAGACTAGCCAGTCCTTGCAGCAGTGAAAGCCTAGCCAGCGTGATCAATTTTTCGAGTCTTTTCTGTTCCCTTTTGCAAATGATGCCATTTACTCTGCTTAGACATCAGATTATGAAAGAGAAAGTACCGTTTTATCAGAATCAGCTGTCTTTGCTCCTACAAAACCATGGGTAGAAACTAGGAAACTTATAACAAGGTTCACCAAAACCCCATGGACAAACTAAAATATAAAAGAGATAAAATATGTTATAGAATGTTCTTTGGTAACAAATTATACCAACAGATAAAGAACAAAGTTACTAAAAAAAAGAAATGCTAATAAGTGAAAAGATAGAGAAAAGAGATTATATAGACACATCCACAAGGAATTACATCATTTTCATACCATACCATACCTTTATATTCAGAGTTGATGAGTAACCTTTCAATAGCTTTCCGATCTATCAA
>Ga0307517_10006797_pt1 | contig 16829 bp, 8 predicted proteins | sample 23_EM_MG_FD_194515 | JGI IMG/M metagenome (GOLD analysis project Ga0307517, IMG submission 194515) | Populus trichocarpa ectomycorrhiza microbial communities from riparian zone in the Pacific Northwest, United States - 23_EM | ecosystem: Host-associated > Plants > Roots > Unclassified | place...
ACCAACTCATGTCTACCGGTAGTATACTAAGTATACTGGCCTATCCTCAATATGGTTACCACTTGGTATGCCATACGGGCTTGAGTCTAGTCCACTGTAGCTACCTATCTGTAGGGTCGTTACAACAAGCTATAAAGAGAAAAAAACCTATAAGTCACAACAACCACCCGCTTCACCTCCTCATAGGAAAAATCAAACACCCCGAAACCATAGGAAAAGCCCCCTTCGCCTAGCACCTAAGATACTAATACCCCAGACACATAAGGAAACAATTCATAGAAACGTACAGGTAGAGAGACCCAAACCCTTCGGCAGGCTACCCCGAACAAAAGAAAGTTTCGCTAAGGCCTCGGAACGCGGGCCTGAGGGAGAGGATAGTGATCGCGCTTTTCTTTGAAAACCACTGGACTGTGGGCCAACACTTGAACCGTGGACAACAGCCGCGCCGGTAATTACATCGTTCGACCAAGGCGTTGGTGGCAGCCACAGAGGCAGTGCAATACCACGACTCGGCGTAACCGAGGAGGACTGCTACAATCGGGGAGGATAGGGAGGCGAGTGGAGCCACCGGGCAGAGGCGATGCCAGCCAGCGGGGAGCAGTAGGCCCGGGGTGCCAGCCGGTGGTGAGTAGTACGGTGCCAGCCAGGGGGTGGATTGTGGTAGTACGGTACCAGCGGACAGAACAGGGAGGCAGAGGGAGGAAAGATTGCGAACGGGCTAGCCACAACCGACAAACGGGCCATAGCAAGGGCTTTTGGGACGACGACGAGACCGAGCGGAACCGTGATGTTACTAACCGAGGCTTTCCCCATCAGAGGTACAAGCCCAGCAAGCTGAGGCCTGCTTCGACCGAGAGTCCGACACCGTAACGCCGACCGTGAGCGAAGCGAGAAGGTTTTCGACCGCCCGAAATGCTAAGCGAGGTGCAAAGCAAGTGCGGGGTAAGGGGGAGAACCGAACTCCATGAGCGGGAGTCAACGAAGAACAGGAACGAGAACCCCAAGGAGGGGAGGACGAGGCCTCAGAGTAGGAGGGAAGATGGCTTAACGTCAACTACTAGGCAGTAGCCATCGTGGGAGAGGAGAGGTGGGTAGGGGAAAGTAACGATGATATCCCGTGGTGTTGAGATTTCAATCGCCGGAGGTGGAGGAGAGATGGTTCGTGTCCTATCCCTTGGTCGAAACAAAGCGCCTTATATAGGCATCTTCCCACAACCCTAACCGTGGTGACTCATCACCTCGCGCTACATAAACCGCTACGACTCACATGAGTCATCGCGCACATTCCGTTAACCAATCAAAACTCATAAACCAAGTCATGTGCTCAAGTGAGTCACATGCGTGAAACCCATGACTCATAATGTGAGTCATGTGCGAAAGTCATTACATCATATGACGTCACAATCGTGAGTTATAAAACTATCAACCAATCATAATATAACAATGACTTACAACTGTGTAGTCATGTAAAAGCTTATGAGTCAAGTGACGTCATAGCGTAAAACATAAACAAGGGATGACTAATAACTGATTAGTCATGTGAAAACAAATTGGCTAAGTCAGAATTTGTGACAATATAGAACTGGCAGTTTTCTTCTAGTAGTGCCGTGCATGATGTAGGGCTTTCAAAAATACGTATATTATTATCAAATACGGTATTTTTGACTGTAAATTTTATACCATACATACAATACATACGTGCCCTACCGTTGTTTACCCTAAAATCTTAACCCTAAAGCTATATCTCAATAATAATTAGTCGTAAATGAGTTGTTACCCTAAGAGTTTGGGGGATGATTTTTCTGCTTGCAAGCAAATTTTGTATTTGAGTGTGACATTTATTACTTGATACCATCTTCTCGGAATAAGAGCACAATATTTCTGAAAATGGGCTGTACAAAGGACCCACAGCTCCACAGTGCTTACGAGACTGTCCCTCCTGAAGCAGGGAAGAAGGTAACTCATTCTACTCCTTAATAAAATACATATTTGAATATACTAAATATGATGTAGCTTGAATTAGTTCGTTGTATCGCATGTGGAAAAACCTTTGCCAAAAGCCCAACACGCCAGCGCGAGCACCTATCTACATGTGTTAAATACCAAGAGCAGATATCCATGGACGGCAAGTCAAGTATCGGAACCTCGAATCTGGCCGCAGGACAAACACGCATTACTAGCCGAGTCCAACGCCTCTCTCCTACTGAAAAGCATGACGCGGATATCTCCTTTGCCTTAGCCATCTATATGAACAATCTTCCGTTTAATGTTACTCAATCGCCTTACTTTCTGGCCCTATTTCAAAAGATTTCGCCAGCCTATAAGCCACCCAGCTCATTCCTATTGCGTACTACCTTACTCGACGAGACCTATCATCTGGTCAAGGAAGATGTTGAGAAAGTTATTCAATCATCCTACTATCTCAATATTATTACCGACGAAAGCGAGAATATATCTAAGGATCGGATTATCAACATATCAGTTAATACTGACCGGGGTACCTTTCATTACTACTCTGAGAATGCTGGATCAATGGCATTTACGGCTGAGAATTTGGCTGCCTGGCTTATGGGCAAGCTTGGTGAACTCATTCAAGGGGATTGGGACCGAATCAACAGCTTCGCCACCGATACATGCTCTACAATGCTGTTGTTGTGGCGAATTCTTGCTGCTAACCAAAGATTACAACTCTCAAAAGCACTCTTCGTTCCCTGCGACTCCCATGGCCTCCAACTACTCATTAAGGATGTACTTGGAATTCCTTACTATAAGGTTATCCAGTCCCAAATTATGCTAGTAATCAATACATTTCGTCGGTCACCACTTCAGCTATCGATTCTTTGCGAGAAACAGAACGCTTTTTACGGCAAAACTAGTGCTTTGGTCCTTGCTGTCATTACCCACTGGGGGACCCAAGCACACGCGATCGAATCTATTTACAAGAACAAAAAGGCCTTTAAGGCATATGTCCTTGATGATCGCACCCAACTTGATCATCAGGTTTCCCAGCTTCTCTGTTTACGCGACTTCTAGAACAATATAGAGGAGCTCCGTGACCTTATCCTGCCAATTCACAAGGTCCAAGTCCAATCAGAATCCAGCAATGCGCATCTTGGATTGGTTGTTTCCGGCTGGCTTACCATTCGAAACCATCTCGAGCGTATTATTAATGTGCAGCCCGCTCAGCCAGAAATCTTACAATTACTTAAGAAGCGAATGGACCGCCAAGCTCTAGCTCTTCATTGGACAGCCTACTTTCTAACTCCAGGCAATATTGGAGTCGCCACAACTGTTGAGCAACAGAATATGGTCATTGAATATCTTGGAAATGCTCATAGTGATCCTATTATTCAGAACCGTGTTCAGGAACAATATTACAGGGCGAAGGATGGACCTTTTAGTTCTCATAACCTGGCCTGGAATATTACTTCACCAACTACTTTCTGGCATGCACAGCATACCTTCTCCCCTGAGCTTTCACTCTTGGCTACCAGACTGTTTCGTTTCCCAGCCAATTCTGTCCCCAGTGAGCGTTCCTTTTCTGCCCAAAATCTTATTCACAGCAAGGTCCGCAATAGTCTCAACTCTACTCGAGTTGATAAGCTTACATATATTTATCTCAACCGCCGTGTATTGGACCACAAGGCTGGTGAACTACGTCAGTGGCAGGATCTGTCTGGTAAGGCAGAAATTGAGTTGGAAGATGTTGTTGTTGGACTACAGGACTCAATTGAAACTGAGAGTGATGAAGGTATTGTAATTGAATTCCTTTTTAATAGCATTACTCTTTTTGCTTTCACCATTGACTAATATTATTATGCGCTATTTAGAGAGAGACAGAGATGTGGAAGAGGCAGGGCTGAATGTAATCCAAGATGATGAACCTACAGCCAATTACGTGGAATCTTCTATGGTGGAGCAAAATTCTTTCCAACTGTATGACAATAGCCAATCGCTTGATGTTCAGGCTAGGGGATCAAAGAGGCCAAGGTATACCAATGATGACAACTACTAGCTAGCAAAAAGATCAGATTTGTAACCTTGTACATTAGTAACTTGACAATTGAAAGTAGTATTTCCAATTTTCTACATAACTGTGTCATTGAACCCTATGTGAAATAATTAGTACTACATATTTTGAAACCTTGAATAAAATACGTATTTAAAAATAAAATACTGTTTTTATACGGTATTATATGGTATTATACAAAAGGTATAAATACGATCTGAAGCACTACGTGCATGAGCCTGTCCTAACCTGTTATACGTGAAATACATTACAATTTTATTTATTTAGAAAATTCAGTTTGCCATCGCAATATTGTACATCCTAGCCCTTAGCCAGAATATTTGCATACTCACGGGCCAACTCCTTTTTTCCCTTCATTATCTCTTGCCTTGTGTTGATATTTTCAGGCATCTCTCTCGCCTTGTCCTCTCTTTCCTTACCCTCCCCTGCCCCTCCTTCTTTGGATACTTTTTCTTCCCTGCCTTTTCCTGATTCTTTATGAGCAGCTGAAAGTTGCTAGCATGAGTGAAAAAATCAAGTGAGTTCTGTATCCCCTTCATAATTGTGGACACTTGCTCTGCCACCAGTGACCCAAAGAAACAAAACCTATATCCCACTGCTAATCCAACCCACATTTTAATGTGCCAGAGTATCAGGTCTCTCTAACCAAGCCCCCCTTGCCCAATGGAGCAGACAGTTAAAAACCTTTTTCTTGTCTATTGAATCCTAATAGCCCTTGCCGTCATCTTCTTCAAGCCCCTCTGACTCATTAATGGCAAAACCATTCCATGCTGCTGCAACAGGCTCCAATGGTACACCATTTTGTCCTTTTACCATTTTCATATCTTTTACAACTACTTCTATCATCCTCATATATTGCTCCATGCACCGGATCGGTAGCTCATTGCTACAAAAACAACACAGCTCCTTGTTTGTCTGTAGCCATTCATATTCCTGTAATAATCCTATTGTATTCTTATTATAATGTAACAGGTAATGACATTTCTTACCAATTTCTTCACTATCTCATCAGATACTAGTAGGCAACTGTCTTGTAGTCTTGTAAAGAACTACCATGATTGTTCTAGGTTGTTGTCCCAACTCTTGACTATCACAACACTGGTGGGGCATAAGAGCTTGTGGGTGGAATATTCATAGAACTCAATAGTGTAAACAGAATCCTATTGCAGCTATTTTAGTCTAGAAAAGTAATTACATGATTGCGTGAAGATCCTGTCTGGCAGGTTAGAAGATTTGCCTTATATATGCATCTTTACAAGCCTAACTCTGGTGACTCATCACCTCGCATAATATAACCCTTCTATGACTCATAATCAGTCATAGGGTGCAATCCATCAGATGACTCATATGAGTCACTGCAGAATATAATGTTAATCAATCATAACTTATAAACCAAATCATGTGCTCAAACGAGTCACATTCGTTAAACCTATTACTTATAATCTGACTCATGTGCAAATGTCAATATATCATATGAGTCACAATTGTGGGTTATTAAAACAATTACAAGATAATGATAACTCGCTATTGCGTAGTCGTGTCGGATGCTGTGGGTCGACTACCTTCGTGTCTTAAAACCGGTATACCTTGTGACTGGTGAGTATTAGTAGTGTAAAACCTGCCTTGCTTGGTCATAATTTGTTACAGTCACTTATCTCTATCCTTTCCTAAGTCTATGCTCACACTATGCTCTTCGCTGTAATCAGGCCAGACTCCAGATAGGCAACACTGGTACTCGCCACGAACTGTTGGATTATTCGAACCACCTTTTGTAACCTCCAGTGCCAGTGTAGGTTTAAGTGGGGTTGTGGAGCTGCTGCATGTTTGAATTCAATTGTCAGGAATGCAGAAACTGTATCCAATAGTATCATTCTATTTTAATCTCGTATCTCTAGTTGCCCTAAGAAGGATGGGTAAATGGCCGAGGCTTTCTTCCCCTCACTAGCCTTATACATCAGCAAAAAGAGTTTTGCCTTATGTATATCGTACTTTGATTTATGTAGCAGGTGGTATTGCCAGGAAGCCTTATACCTCTCATACCTCATAAGACATTAGGTATTGATTGGGACTCCTGAGGCCCCCCATGAGCCAACTATAGTTTACTCATGTTTTAGGGCCTTACCACTTGGGTCAAGCTATGCATAGTAAATACATGGCGTATTGTACGAACCACATAATGCAGGGTAACAGATGGGTGGTCTGGTAATGTCTGCAGTCCCACACAGTCTCTGGTAAGGCTACTCGTTTCCATGAGTCTTTCCGGTATTGATTTGGGACCCTAGAGTTGTTCCGTTGTGGACAGTGTCTCCTTGGAGTCCCCTGGAGGACTTTGTTAATTCTAAAGTCCCTGTGTGTGGGAGTACAATAGTGCTGAGATTTTTAGCCTTCACATAAATCACATTTTGCTATTGTGCTTAGGCGTTTTTACAAGGTAGCTGCGACACAATTTAGAAGAAGACGGAGAACAGACCCAATAGAACTCTAGGAGGCTCAAATGGGACTCTGGGAGGCTCGCATAATTTGTTAGTAGTGCCGAGATTTTCAAACATACCTCCCATTCCCCAATGTATTTGGGCCGCTGAAAGGCCCCTTCCACACTTTCTTTCCTCCTTCGCCCCCTGCCCAAGGGCACGCACAGGCCCCCCATCGGACATCTCATGCTATATACCTCCAATCAAGACAGGGATACCACCGTTGGATTCCGCTAGTTGAGAGCATTCATTTGAGCTATTAAATGTCCCATTTGGACAATTTACCAGATCACTTCATATACTTTGACACTTGGGTGAATTTTTGAACCTTTTTCTATCTCATTTGTTGACTTAGGCTACAGGCGTCTATCACCAAGTGGATACCTGGGTTAGATTCCCCTCATCGACAGCATTCATTTGCGTTGTTAAAAGTCTAATTTGCACTATTTTCAAGGTCCATTCTTTGCACTTTTACACTTGGGCAGATTTTTGAACTACTGATTACCTCATATGTTTAGTTGTGGTACAGGCATCCGATCGGCATGTGGATACTGAAACGAGATTTCTGTCCGGGGAAGAACTTTCCTTCCATGAAGCAAGATAGAAAAAGGAAAGCAAAGAATCGTAGCAGACACAGGGGAAATGAGATCATGGTAGGGAAACAAAACAATACCCAAAGTGGGGAATCGCCACTCACACAGAGGGTAAAGTCAAAGAAATCATTGATGATGATCAAGGAATCTGAAAGAAAGAAACTTCATCCCTATCGATGAAAAGCCATAAGCAAAGTAGTCCATGCAGAGGTTGCTGTCCATCTCCACTGTTACCTAGTTTTTGTTGACTCACCCCTGCCTCTTCAACCCCACGATTCTTCTCATCCCTTAGTAGTCATCTAGTAACCCATCGCATTGGTCCCCCAGATGGCTAGCTATGTAATCCTTCCTCCTATTGAAAACACAAACAAACAAAAGAATATAAGGAACAATTTAGTTTAATGTTGGCCCATAAAAAGCTCCACAATACCTGGGTTGGATTCCCCTGATCCCGACTGTTCATTTGAGCTATTAAACATCCCATTTGCACCATTTTCAGGTTCCATTCTTTATTAGACTTTTACACTTGGGCGGATTTTTGAAGTACTGACTATCTCATATATTTACTTACACTACAGGCATTATATCACCAAGTGGATACCTAGGGTTGATTCCCCTCATAGAGAGCGTTTATTTGAGCCATTAAACGTCCGCTTTGGACTATTTTCAAGGTCCATTCTTTACACTTTTACACTTCGGCACATTTTGGAGCAACTCACTATCTCATATGTTCACATATGCGACAGGCACGCAATTACCAACAGGATACCTGGGTTGGATTCCCTTCATCGAGAGCATTCTTTTGAGTGGTTAACCGTGCCATTTGCACTATTTTCAAAGGCCATTCTTTACACTTTTACACTTTGGGGGTCAGATTTTTGAACCTCTGACTATCTCATATGTTTACTTGGGCTACAGGCATGAGATCACCAAGCGGATACCTGGGTTAGATTCCCCTTATCGATAGCATTCATTTGAGGAATTAAGCGTCCCATTTGCACTGTTTCCAAGGTTACCTTTTTACACTTTTACACTTGGGCGGATCTTTGAACCTCCGACTATGTCATATGTTTACCTAGGCTACAGACATGCAATCACGAAGTGGATACCTGGGTTGGATTCACCACATTGAGAGCATTCCTTTGAGCCTCTAAACGTCCTATTTGCACCATTTCTAGGCCTTCTGGCTTCAGTCTTTCATTTACTAGTATTAGTTGTGGCTTAATTTACTGGTGGTTTAATATACAAAAACCTAAATTTAAAATTATACAAGCTTATGAATATCGTATAATACTAGCCTGACTAAGTAATTAGATAGAAGATTGTGACATGAAACATGTCTCACTAAGCTTTTCTATAGGTCAAACCCAGTGACTCAAAGGCTATTTGAGACGCTGGAAGGCCTTTGGGAATTGTTCTTTTATTTTTCGGTTATGGATCCGGTCTTCCTGGGGAACCTGACATTAAGTCCAAGTACTGTTAGGGCTTCCTGAACTCCCAAATAAGACTCTGGGCGTCTTGCTTACCTTGTACTACCCGTGAATCTCAGCTCTTCTCAACTTGCCCACTCTTCCTGGTAAATACCTGGTTTTTGGTATTATTGGCACTCCGTACATCAACTGGAGGTTCATATTTTGGCCAGGCATCCCTCACATACCTCATGAGGTATAGGGGGAAAATGACAACTTTTGCTGATGTAGATCACGAGCATCAATCCATTTTGTTGTGCATCCTGCATTAAATTGTAACGGGGGCACTTTGCAGCAAGACAGATCCTAAGATCGAAACTGGACCGAAGACTCAAAGTAGAAGTAAGGATCAAAATAAAGATAAAATAATTCAAAGTAGAATCAAGCGATGAAACTTAATATCGTTAAGCCTGAAAGCTTCACTCACTAAGATCCCTTGAGAGTCGTTGGTTATCAGAATAGGGTGTCTCTCGCTTTAGTTAAGTAGAATAATGTAAAGCCAGAGGACCCCAGTCAACTATTCAGACCTTTCGCGAGCACCCTGCTCAGCTCAGGGGTGTCCACTTTACCTGCCTAGAGTGAGCTAATACTCGGAGGCAGTCGGACTGCACAGTTACTAACTATCTCCACGAATAGGAAAGGCTCCCGCTGATGTCTCTCCAACTACATCTGCATGAGCGAAAACTCTTTCCTATCGGTAGTATGTCAGTGGCCGACCGACATACCCACCGTAGAGATAATATCCATTGGGACTGACTGGGCCACCGGTGGGTTTGTCTATATAAGCTATGCAGTCTATTGGCAAATCTACTTGGCTATACTAAGCTTCTAAACCTGACTGCATCCTCCCGCGATAAGAAATCTCCTGCTGCTTGACTGCATGGGCACTACCCCCAGCCAACCATGCGGGACCCTCTTAAATGGTGACAAGACTCACACTTCTCAAGTCCACTAATAACCCCTGGTAATGCTACAGTTCACGGGGTAGCCTGGGACTGCCTTTGGGGTGGTTGTCCTGAAAGCTTTGCAGCGTCCCCGGTCAGCCCCAAGCCTTCTACCTTTAACCATACAACTACCCGGAGGCCAAAGTATGCCGGTAGGTGGTTCCCCGGTATTATCCAGGTGGCGTCCCGGGAGCCGGTCACCCTCATACCCATTTTATATCCCGCGATCAGCTTCTGGTCGGTTGGACGGCCACAATCTATCCGGTATTGTAGAAGCGTTCCGATTGATCTCACTTTACTTGGAAGCATACAACAAGACAGCAGTAGAGTGCTGTCGCGCCATTCAACCGCAGGAGCCACAGGGCGGTGTTAGTAATATCTCCTGAAGGTCAAAGGAGGTTCTGACCACTCCTGCTCCGCTAGTAGTCCATTTCGTACCTTACGACGCGTTCCTCCGAACAGCTAACTGCCCCACTATAGTGGGATAACTTTCTCGTAAGTCCGCAGATGACTTTGTCGGTGAAGGTAGGGTAACTGGGGTACGTCAGTAAGGTAACTGGGTCCCCAAGGTAGTGTAATCATGTTTTTAAGGTAGGGTAACTTCACCCTGTTATGCCTTTATTTCCTTTGGGAGTCCGCGTGATCACATATAATGTTGCCCCAGAGACCTGTGCAATGTTTACTATGGGTCCTTAGCTTTATGCCAACATACCCTCCAACGGTTACCCTGCCTAGTAGGGTAACTTTGACCTACCTAGGTTACCCTGTCTAACCCTATGTCACCAAGTCACTTTGTAGACACTTGTACCAACTCATGTCCACCGGTAGTATACTAAGTATACTGGCCTATCCTCAATATGGTTACCACACCATATACCATATGGGCTTGAGTCTAGTCTACTGTAGCCACCTATCTGTAGGGTCGTTACACAAATCTGTATAACGTATTGGCGATTTGACCACCTTCCGGAAGCCCCTACTCTTTTAATCTCACGTCTTCAACCGATCCTTCATCTCAACTCAAGCCTACATTCCTTTGGCATTTTCCTGAAAGATTTTCGCACGTAAATGCTCCTATAGTGATCTGGGATGCCACATATTTTATACTGACAGAGTTCCGGTTACCCTATACACCAGAGCTGCTGGTAGCATGTTGAGATTGATCTTTTGGTAATTGGGACCTTTGGTGCCAAAGCGAAGAGCAAATTAAAGACAAAGCTAAGATAAATAGGGGTGAAGTGGTAATTAAATTGATTATTCAGACGGAGGTGGGGTGAGGGGCAGTGGGTATAGAATTCAGTTGTGAGAGGAGGGTGTTGTTGAGGTAAGGCAGTAATGCAATTGTGCTTTGAGAGGGTGCAGTTGAGGTGAATGGTGATAGAATTGACAGTTGAGAAAAGGGTATGATTGATGGTAAGTCATTAAAGATTTGATTGTTGAAAAGAGGCGAGTGTTGTTAAGATAAAGATGTGATCAAATTTGCCGTTCAGAGGAGGAGAGTGTTGTTGTGGTAAAGCCATGATAGAATCAATCACAGAGAGGAGGAGGATGTTATTGAAGTGAAAAGGTGATCAAAATTAATATTGGAGAGGAGGATGGTCTTGTTGAGGTAATGTAGTGATAAAATCGATCGTTGAAAGCAGGACTGTGTTGTTATACTTGTCTAAGAATACACAGAGAAGACTTTTAAGCAGAAGGGGTATCCACCTGTAACAATCCGATTGTGCGCTTGTTTTGATACAATAGGTAACTATCCTTCTTACAAACATCTACAGGCATTACTATCTTGTCAGATAGTATAGAACTTGTTTGTCATCTTTTATAGTTCTACTATCTTATCAGATAGTATGGAACTGTCTTGTCATTGTATAGAACTATCATAATAGTTCTATGTAGTTGGCCTGAGGCTTGACTGTTACAACAGTCACAGGTTGAGAGAACAGGAGAGTGGAGAATTCGTAGAGCTCAATAGTGTATAGATAAAAAGAATCGTATTGCAACTTCTGAGTATGGAAAGGCTCAGGTATTTAGAGGATGGTATGAAGACCCTCTTTCTCAGGTCCGAAGACCTTCCTGATATTAGCATCTTCATAACCCTAACCCAGGTGACTCATCACCTTACATTTACATAACTTTCTATCACTCATAATGAGTCATAGGGTGAAATCCATCAGATGCATCATATGAGTTACTGCACAACATCCTGTTAACCAATCACAACCTATAAACTAAATCATGTGGTCAAATGAGTGCAATCTGTAAAACCCATGACTCATAATGTGAGTCATGTGCCAAATTCATTACCTCATATGACTTACAATTTGTAATACGACCAAATTATCTACAATAATAGTAGCCAAGTTCACCATTGGGGCAAGAGGCTTGTACGACTGCTACATTAGCCTATCAAATCAGCCTAGCCGCAGTGTTCACAATGGTCCAGAAACCTGTTGGGCCTACTGGGCAATTGCCAAGAGCTGAGAAAGGAGAGGGGACGGGATGGGATGGGACGATAAAACAGTGTGCATTCTCATCCAGGTAACTTCAGGACTGTGACCACCAATTATTGCTAAGGATGGTAGGTTCCGCATAACGATAAAGCAGCTTGGGGGACCATGGGGGATACCAGGGGACAGTGGAGAACTGTTTGAGATTGTTGAGGGACTGGACTATAAGGGTGGAGTGTAAAGGTCTTTACTCTATTCCATCATCTCGTGTGCCAGGCAGAAATAGGAACTTGTATAAAAAACAATAAAAGAAGTATTTTATTCTATTCTAACCACTTCAGAGAATACTCTCCCTCAATTTTAAACTTCTGTTATCCTATAATGGTATAAAGTGTAAAATTTATGGGAAACATCAGAGATAGTGAGAGTAACAATGAAGCACAAAATCCATCGCCATGCTAATTCATATATTCTCATACCAATTTTGTAACGCTGAGCTGGTCTATTGAGAATATATATAATAAGATAGAAAATGAGAAACGAGAGAGTACAAGCTCCATCTCCACTACCTTCCCGACTCCGCCTTTCGCCTTCCTATTTAGCAAGGTGTTAACAGGGTAAAACACCACAAAGATCTCACGATCCTACCCGGCCACCAAACTTGGAGCTTCATAAGTGTGCTGGGATGGTCCTCTCGTGGGACAAAACACCATGGCTGGCATCCTTCTGCTATACTCTGCACCACTGGGATCATTCTATCCTCCAGTCTGTTGTCAAAACACATAAGACCCACCGAATACACAAGCACCAATGTCGTCCTGACACCAGTCCTTGGTGAGTACGCTGGGAAACACAATGGCTAGCACCCTACTGCTCCAGGCTGGCACCCTACTGCTTCGAGGCTGGCACCCTACTGCTACCGGCTCGCATCCTACTGCCGGCTTGCATCCTACTGCTTTCTTCACACCGCCGGCTGGCATCCTACTGCTATTACAAGAATATTCCAACTCCGCCATCAGTGCCAAGCCATAATTCCGAAGACCCATCAACGATAACACCAGTCGTTACGCACACCACTGTGACGACCCGGTGCTTGCTGTTGATGTTTACTCTAGTAGTATGATGGGAAATACAATTAAAAGGTCATGAGCTTGAAGGTTGATGACAATGCAAGGAACTTCAATTATGGGGGATTTTCACTTTGATGTTATACCTTATGGTATTATTGATTTGTTTTGGATTTTATTTCTTTTGTTTTTGTTTTGATTTGGGTTTTTATTTGCCATGGGATATTTCCTGAATGTAGCGGTTGAGCCCTAGGGAGTGCTAGTCATGTACCTAAAATCATACCACGGAATTAACAAAAAAAAAAAAAGAGAAACAAGAGAGTACAAAGAAGCCAGAAAACCAAATACACTCATGCCTATTCCATTCCTCGGCCAAGCCTGGTGCATTGTTCTATGGGGTGAGGAATGGGCGGACACTCTCACTACAGTTGTAATGGGGGATTATATAATGGGGTCTTAGCATTGGATGTTAGTCCAAGGCACACAACCAACAGGAAGGTCCTAAGTGATAACCGTCGCTTAGTGTAAGGGTTCGGAAATGACGATCTCAGGTTGGTGGGCCAAGCCTGATTGCCTAATGGGGGATCAGGGTCAGGGTTCGTGGGTTCAAGGCGTGGGTCTTCGATATCAGAAGAGAAGACATATATTCTGAAATACTAAAGTCGTGAAAGAAATACCAGGTACCGCAAAGAACCAAGGAAATAAGAGGCGGAGCTACCTTTCTGTAGAAGGAAATCCTCATACAGCCTTTTGCCGCCTGACTCATACCCTAGTATGGGCCACATATCCGCGTAGCTAAGGAAACAATACAATTTGTCGCAAATCTTACAAAAGCAATCCTTTATAGCAATCGTCTGACAAAAGAAAAAACACGAAAGCTATCCCAATGCATATCTCACCAGTGGACCGTGAGAGATCATTGCCACTAATGTATTCTACCCCAAAGCAGGTGGTTGAAGTAGTAAGAGCGTATATTGCCTACCATTTGATGGCTGACAACTGCCCTCTATCCAGCCAGGCACTAGACCATTTGATGCCAGGTATTACTGTACTTTGTCATATTTTGAGAAAGTTTTGATCTACTGTCTTGTTGAGAGGGTGAGAGCTCCGGTCCATTCATTTACTGAGGTGATCCTGATATTTCCGAGATGGCATTAATGTGTCCATAGCATAGTAAATTATTGTCAATTGAGTCAGTGTCTGGGCTCTTGGTACTTGAGGTGCCCTGAACCACTGCTACTATATCCTGTATTAGATAGTTGCTTTTAAGCTCAGCTTGTATTCGAGCTTGCTTGCAAGTATCAAAGGGAAAAATGTAGCCTGGAAAGTATATTGTAGAGGGCAGTATTTGAAAGAGAAGAAAAATAGCTGGCGATAGAACATAGAAGACTTTTGACCATTTATAGCTTGTATTATGTTCTGCATGGATAGTATGGTATCTTATTTGCCAATGTAGTGAGTATGATTGAAAGTTCAAGTTTCTAGTTACTATCTAGTGAATAAGGGTTCAGATGCTGGGCAGTTGACTGCCAGAAGTGAATCTTAGACAGGTTGTGCCCTGCTAATCATGAACTATGAGAGGGATTGATGGCTGCCATAAGGGCCTGAGGAGACAGTCAACAGGAAGGAGGTATGACATCCTAAGTAGACAGTCTGCATGTTGTATATTGTTAAGCAAGTAGTCGTACATTGACGAGGTGATCTGAGAGGACATAGATAGTTTGTGGATTGATAAAGTTTAGCAAGAATGGTGGTTTTTTAGAAAGCTTGTAGCTGGTTAGAGGTCCTGAGTGGGCAGTGAAGTATATGCTTTAGGAGTAATAGTCTGCTGACCAGGAAGGAGGAAAGTTATAGCTAGCTTGTAATTAGTTTGAAGTCCGAAGTGGACAGTGCAGTATGTATTTGGGGAGTGGTCTGCAAATGAGAAGCATGAGATGTATGAATAGCTTGTAGCAGGTAGGAAGTCCTAGGTTGATAGTACGGTTTGTGCTCTAGGAGTGATATGCTAACCAGGAAGTCAAAAGGTTATAAACAGCCTGCAGCTCATTCAAGTTTGAAGTCCTCAGTGGACAGTATATTATGTATTGAGGGAATGGTCAGCTGACCGACAAGCATTAGAGATATAAATAACATACAGCTAATAGAAAATCCGGGGTGGACAGGAATAGTATTTACTTAAGAAGTGGTAGTCTGCTGACAAGGAAGTAAGAAGGTTATAGACAGCTTGTGCCAGTGGCTCGTTTGCAGTCCTCAATGGATAGTGTAGTATGTTTTCTTTGGGGAGTGGTCTGCTGACCAACAAGTATGAGAGGTATGAATAGCTTGCAGCTGGTAGGAAGTCCTACATGAATAGTACAGTATATTCTTTAGAAGGGATATACTGCAAACATCGGGAAAAACGGATCTTGAGTCTGATCCGCCGGCGTTGCGTCGTGACGCAAGCGCCGGATATTCTCCGTCCTGTGCGTCCTGTGCGGCTTGACTTGCGTCGCAACGTTCTTTACGTCCTGACGCAACGTCGCAACATTTCTTACGTCCTGACGCAACGTCGCATTCTCCCGACGTCCAGACTACCCCAGATTCTCCCTCTCGTCGCCTCTTCCTCCTGATCGTGCTCGCTCCGCTTCGCTTCTTCTCTGCGTCCTGACGTATCCCCCCCCTCATCCCCGCTCGAGTACTCTCAACCTGAATTAATTCGCTGCTTCCTCAGACGTTGGTCTGCTGGCGTCTGGGGCAGCAGCACTTTTTTTTTCACATCTCACATCTCATGTATTACGTATCACACCTCACTGGTCTGGCGAACTCATGATGTGGGTTTAAAGTCGCTTCTATATCTTCTATATACAGTATCAAGATCATGTATGATTCTCCCGCATAGCCGAGTCCTGATTCTCTCATCCAGATTCTTTAATAAACCTCATTAAATGTTCTCAAATCAATCCGGCTATTTATAAGCCAGCGCCGGTCCTCCTCCTGGATCAGATGCGCCAGGCCGAGGATTGTCCCTATATCTACTATTGTAAACCCTCGTGCATCCTCCCTCATCTGCACTGTAACAAGGCCATGTTGATCCGATAGGCGCCCTGAGTTGACTGGGGTCAGCATCTGAACACCGGCGACCCGACGCACAGTATCGTCGGATCTGTAGTCCCTGATTTTTAAGAGGGCAACTAGCTTTGCCGGCAGACGACCCCTCAGCGCACCATACATTTCTTCCGTACCCGCTTGTACCCAAACCCAATCATTGCGACTGCCCTGGTTTCTAAAGTGTAGATCGCCGGTGGATCGTGCACGGTGGATCTCGTAAACATCGGCTTCTTGGAACGCAAGAACCGGGATTTCAAGTTGTGTGAGTAGCTCAACCGGGAGTGATCGAAGCATCGCATGGTCCTCAGGAAGACGGTGCGCTGCGGGCAGGTTATGTCTGCTATATCGGATCAATTCACGATATATAATCTCGAGTGAGACTCCCGAGATCCGGCTAAAATCCACGACGTTAGATACATCTTCCCGACGTCCCTTCAGGACCCTCCTGCGGACAACCGGCGCTGCTGCGGTCACGGTGCTGGCCGTCCTGTCTAAATGATGCAAGACGTCACCTGAGAGATCGGTGTCGCGACATTTTAGAGATTCAAGGTTCAACAGTCGCATTCTGATGGCATGTTGACGACTGTAGCTGTCGACGATCTGGCGCGCTGCATCATTTTTGTTCGATTGGCGCCATCCGTCTTTGATTTGCGTCTTGTGAGCGAGCTCTCCGATCTCCGTGGAATACATCGGAATGTTGCCAAACTGGCGTATATGGTCA